>Ga0163215_100414_pt1 | contig 75380 bp, 61 predicted proteins | sample SynspAceP_FD_185934 | JGI IMG/M metagenome (GOLD analysis project Ga0163215, IMG submission 185934) | Saline lake microbial communities from Ace Lake in Antarctica - Synechococcus sp. Ace-P (Hybrid Assembly) | ecosystem: Environmental > Aquatic > Non-marine Saline and Alkaline > Saline | place... | reverse complement strand
TCGGACTCTGCCAATCGCATAAGCCTGGCCTGCGCCGAGATCGAGGCTTGCTGCCGGCCGGGCATGCTGGCTTTCCAGAATTGCCAAAGCCAAGGCGTCAGTTGTGGCAGATAGGAAGGCCGGATCGATAATGGCCCGAGCGGATCAAACAACCATTTCGGCGCTCTGAGAAGTGTTTTGGGTGATGCCAACGGCATGATTTCGGAGAACGCAAATGCGGCCGCGTTGCCCTTGCTGGTTTCCTCGGCAATGCCGGAACGGTCGATCACCGTGACGGTATGACCTTGCTCCGACAGCAGCGCCGCGGTGGCGATGCCGACAACTCCGGCGCCGATGATAACAATCTTGTTTGCGGTTTGGGTCATGGATGCTCGTTGCCCTTGCGTGCTTTCTCGCTGGCAGCGAGCATTTGCTGCTGGCGCATCCGGAACCGTTTGCGGTCTTCCTCGCTGCGGCTGTGATAGCAATGAGGGCAGGAGACGCCATCCTCATAGAGTTCAGACGCCAGTTCTTCAGGCGTGACCGGATTGCGGCAGGCGCGGCAGAGGATTTCATCGCTTTCACGCAGGCCGTGGGTAACGGCAACGCGCTCATCAAAGACAAAGCAGGAGCCCTGCCAGAGACTTTCCTCTTCCGGCACTTTTTCAAGATACTTCAGAATGCCACCTTTGAGATGGTAGACATTTTCATAGCCCTGGGCGCGCATGAAGGCTGTTGCCTTTTCGCAGCGGATACCGCCGGTGCAGAACATGGCGATGGGCTTGGTCTTGTCTTCCAACTCGGCCTTCTCCACCCAGTCCGGGAACTGGCGAAAGGTCTGTGTTTCAGGATTGATAGCACCTTTGAACGTGCCGATACCCACTTCGTAATCGTTGCGGGTGTCGATCACGATGGTGTCGGGATCTGAAATCAGCGCGTTCCAGTCCTGAGGGTCGACATAGGCGCCAACGCTCTCAAGCGGATCAATGTCGGGAACGCCCATGGTGACGATCTCGTTTTTCAGGCGCACTTTCATGCGCCGGAACGGCATCTTGTGGGCGCTGCTTTCCTTGTGCTCGAGTGCCTTAAGGCCGGGAATGGCCCGAAGGTATTCAAGCACTGCATCAATTGCGGAGCGTGGGCCGGCAATGGTTCCATTGACGCCTTCGCGGGCCAGCAACAGAGTGCCTCTGATGCCTGATCCGTCACACAGATCCGCCAAAGGTTTCTGCAGCTCTTCATGCTCTGCAAGGCGTGCAAAATGGTAGAGCGCGGCAACAATGACCGGCTGGTTGGGCGCAGGAGTTTTTTCACGTGTCTTCATCATCGCGGAATAGCGCGTCTGCGCGTTTCAGGCAATTGGTCAGTAACGCCAACTGATCTGACGCAAGTGGCATGCGATGGACATGTTTGGGCGAAAGCGCGGCTGCAACAATCCAAATCCTGGCTGGACGATTGCGGGTTGAGCAGAACGTGCACCGCTGTGCCGGCATGGACAACAATACGGCGAAAGGCTATTCGGGATGCTCTCATTGATGACGCGAAAGGACTATCGCCATGGGCGACAAGAGCCAAGCCCTCATTTCCATTCTGAAATTGCAGCCTGTGGTGCCTGTGCTTGTCATCAAGGATATTGCCCATGCCGTGCCACTGGCGCGTGCGTTGGTTGCTGGTGGACTCAAGGCAATCGAAATCACGTTGAGAACGCCGGTTGCACTGCAGGCCATTCGCGCCGTGGCCGATGAGGTCGAAGGCGCGGTTCCTGGCGCCGGTACAGTGCTCAATGCGCGCCAGTATCACCAGGCTGTCGAGGCCGGGTCACAGTTTATCGTTTCGCCCGGTACGACGCTTGAACTGCTTGATGTCGCGCGCAAATCACCGGTGCCACTGTTGCCTGGCGCTGCGACTCCGAGTGAGGTGATGGCACTGAAGGAAGAGGGCTATGAGGTTCTCAAGTTCTTTCCCGCCGAACAGGCCGGTGGCGCCGCTTACCTCAAGTCGCTTTCATCGCCACTCGCAGGAATGATGTTTTGCCCCACCGGCGGGATAACCCCGGACAATGCGCGTGACTATCTGTCCTTGCCCAATGTGGTTTGCGTCGGTGGTTCCTGGGTGGCGCCCAATGCGCTGGTTGAAGCTGGCGACTGGGATGGCATTACCCGGCTGGCCACAGAAGCATCGCGGCTTTCCGCCTGAACTCTCTGATTTCGTACACCGGTCTGATTGACTGAATTGCAGATTATTCCGGGGAAACCGTTTGAAAGCGGGTTGGTGTGTTCCTATGTGAATTTGGAAGCGGCTTGTCAGTCTTGCCGCACTCCGGAAAACAAGGATCATTGCGATGTTCGATCCCAAAGCCCTGCTTGACCAGTTTCTTGGTTCCAACATTCCCGGCACCGAAGGGACCGTGCGCGACAAGGCCAATCAGGCCACGCAACTGGCCAAGCAAAACCCGCTTGCGACGGGTGCCATTGCCGCAGTTCTTCTGGGAACCGGCACAGGGCGCGCAATCGGCGGATCAGCTTTGAGACTTGGCGGCATGGCAGCCATCGCCGGGCTTGGCTATCAGGCTTGGAAGAATTATCAGGCAGGCATGGCTCCCGGTGACGGCGGGATGGATCAGCAATCCGAGATGTTGCCGCCACCTTCAGATTCTGAGTTTTCCGCTGAACCGGCTGCGGTAAACGGTGATTTCGCACTTTCGCTGATCAGGGTCATGATCGCCGCCGCACGCGCGGACGGTCATGTCGATGATGCAGAGCGTGCCCGCATTCATGACAAACTGGCCTTGTCCGGTCTGGGGCAAGACGCCATCGCTTTTCTCGATGATGAATTGTCCAAGCCTGTCGATATGGACGGGTTGATTGCTGCGGCCTCAAGTGAGGCGCAGAAGGTAGAGATGTTCACTGCCGCGCGCCTTGCGATCGAGCCCGACAGCCGGGCGGAACGTGGTTTCCTCGATCTGCTGGCCGGACGGCTGGGACTGGCGGATCCACTGGTCGACCACATCGAAGCAACAGTTGCGGCTGCCAAGGTCTGAACTGAGAGCCGTTTATCTTGAAATGAAAACGTGTGAGCTGGTTCTTTAGTACTCTGGACTTCGTCGTGCACAGCTAACGGCGCTCGCGCCGCGTCTCCGCACACTCCTTGCCAGATCAATAAATCCCGGCGCTCTAACGATTTCATTTCGAGATGCACGGCTCTAAAGTCCGGCGATGCAATCACGCGTCGCCATTGAAAAACAATTCCGCCTGACCAGAGTTGGTTTGTTTGTCGTCTGGGCAATCCTGTCGGCTATTGTTGTGGTCTGGTCGGTCAGCTCGGCCAAAGAGCGCGCGCTTTCCGATGTCATGCAGAAGGCCGGCGAAACGTTATCGGTGCAGACGGAGGTGCTGTCAGGCGTTCTCGACAAATTCCGGCTCTTGCCACCGCTCCTGTCCCAACAATCTTCTATTCGCGCCCTGTTTGTGCGCGACGTTGACGGCAATGCCCAGAATGTGGATGCGCGGCGGGTAACGGAAGCCATCGCCGGCATGTCGGCGGCAATGGACGTTGCTTTCTTTTTTCCCAATGGCGAGATGCTCGCGAATGCGCGCGGGCCGTTTGTGAAAAATGATGAAGGTCTGCCTGAGCTGATTGACGTTGCCCGGCAAGGCCGGCTCGGACGGGCGGCTCTGTCGACCAACCGTGATGAGAGGACCTATGCCTTTTCCTCCGGGGTGCGCCGGGAGGGAAAGTTCGTCGGCGTTGTCGTTGTCTATGTTGATTTCTATCGGGTGGAGGCGGCCTGGGCATTATCCGCACGCCGCATTTTTGTGACCGATAAAACTGGGACAGTGTTTCTGGCCAACGATCCTGACTGGCGGCTAAAGTCGATCTCCGACTTGCGGCAGGCGGGTGAGAATAACCGATATCTGATCAATGATAAGTTTGAGGAGCGGCTGGACCTGATGCGCCATCTGCCATTGCTTGAGTGGGACCTTCACGTGCTGGCTGATCCCGGGCCAGTGGCGGCGGCGCGTCTCAATGCAGCATCTATTGCCGCACTTGCCTGTTTGTTGGTGGGCATGATTGCGCTCGTCGTGCTTCGGCGCAATGAGGTGGCGATCATCCGGACGCGCAGAGACCGGGCGATAGCACTTCGGCTGGAGCGGGTTGTGCGGGACCGGACGCGGGCGCTTTCGACAACCAATCGGTCTTTGAGCAAAGAGGTTGAAGTTCGCCGTGAGGCGGAAGAGCTTTTGCGCAAAACACAGGATGAGCTGGTTCAAACAGCCAAACTCGCAGCTCTCGGGCAGATGTCGGCAGCGCTCAGCCACGAGTATAATCAACCGCTGGCCGCAATCCGGTCCTACGCGGACAATGCTATCAAGTTTCTCGAACGGGGCGCTAACTCCGAGGTGTCGGGGAATTTATCGCGCATCAACGGTCTGGTAGAACGGATGGCGGAATTGTCGAGAACCTTGCTGTCATTCTCCCGTAAACCTGGCGCTACCATCGGGCCGGTGCCGCTTGGCACGATTGTCGATGAAGCGCTGCTGCTGGCGCGACCGCGCGCTCGTGCTGCGGGCATTGCCACAATTCATGTAAGCGATGAAGTGTCCGGTCTGTATGTCGTGGGTGGCCGGATCAGGCTTGGCCAGGTGTTTGTCAATCTGGTCAACAATGCGATCGACGCTCTGGCTGGCAGGCCTGATGCAATGGTGGAAATTGATGCGAGGCAGGAGGGCGGCCGTGTTGTCGTGACCGTGAGTGACAATGGTCCGGGGATCGCGGCCGAGCTGCTGGCACAAGTGTTTGATCCGTTTTTCACCACAAAGGGCGTCGGCGAAGGGATCGGTATAGGCCTCTCCATCGTGGATAATATCATCCGGGATTTTGGCGGCACCATCATGGTCAGCAACCGGCCGGAAGGCGGAGCCTGCTTCACCATCAATCTGCAAACCGCAAACCTGGACGATGAAGTGATGGGCGCTGAACTGGTGTTTACTGCCAACAGTGGCGTTGTTTGAAACTGGACAAAATGGAGCCTTCGTGATCTCAGGCTTTCCAGCAAAGCCAAGGAAAGGGGCCCGCCATTGGATGATACTTCCACGTTGAGGCTGCAGGATCGGGTTGTTCACCTGGTTGATGATGATGCCGATCTTCGGCATGCGCTTAAGCAATCGCTGGAGCTTGAAGGGTTGAGCGTGGTTTGTCACGCTGACGCGGAGGACGTGGGTGATCTGCCGCTGCGCAGCCTCTATGGCGTCATCGTGTCTGATATCCGCATGCCTGGCATGGATGGGCTGGCGCTCATGCGCCACATTCTGGGGGTGGATCCGACGATGCCGGTGGTGTTGATCACCGGGCATGGCGACGTGCAGATGGCAGTGGAGGCTATGCGCGCCGGAGCCTATGATTTTATCGAGAAGCCGTTCTCAGCAAACAGGTTGTTCTCAGTGGTGGAGCGGGCGCTCGAAAAACGCCGTCTGGTGCTGGAAAACCGTTCATTGCGCAATGCGCTTGAAGGTGGAGACGATCTTTCATCCAGACTGGTCGGCCGTAATCCTGCGATCCAGCGTTTGCGGGCCCAGATCTCAGCCGTTGCTGACACTGATGCTGATGTTCTGATCACGGGTGAAACGGGAACCGGCAAGGAAGTGGTTGCACGGGCGCTTCATGATTTCGGGCCGCGGCGCAAAGGCAATTTTGTAGCTATCAATTGCGCGGCCTTGCCGGCAGATATTTTTGAATCCGAGCTGTTCGGCCATGAAGCCGGTGCTTTTACCGGGGCGCAGAAATTGCGGGTGGGTAAACTGGAGCACGCCAATGGCGGCACAGTTTTTCTCGATGAAATAGAATCGATGCCGATCGATTTGCAGGCAAAGCTGCTGCGCACGATCGAAGGGCGGTCGATAGAACGGTTGGGTTCAAACCGCCAGGTGAAGCTTGATGTGCGGTTTGTGGCTGCGACCAAAGCCGATCTTATCAACAATCCTGCCTTTCGGACCGATCTCTATTACCGGCTCAATGTGATTACTCTGGAGATCCCGGCCCTAAGGGCGCGCCGAGACGACATTCCACTGCTGTTCTTTCATATGGCGCGTGAAGCACGTGGGCGCTACCGTCGGGAGATCCCCGAAGTTCCGCCTCAGATCGAGGCCGGGCTGCTTGCGCATGACTGGCCAGGCAATGTGCGAGAATTGCGCAATGTTGCCGATCGATTTGTTCTGGGAATGTGGTCGGGATTCGGAACAGAACCGGGAGCCGTCCTGGAAGCCGGAACCGGGAGCCTCTCGGAACGGATGGACGCATTTGAGCGTGCCGTTATTTCAGCGGAAATCAAATGCAATGAGGGTGCCCTGAAGCCGACCTATGAGAGCCTGGGGGTTTCCCGCAAAGGTTTGTACGAGAAAATGCGCAGGCTGGGAATCACTGCCGGTGATGCTGGAGATGGGTCGTAGATCGCCCATCGCATGTGGCGGATGGGTCGTTTGATGCCCACGCAATCTGAATTTTGAAGGTCTGGGTCTGACCAATTCTCTAAATGATGGGTGAATCTGAGTGGTTTGCCAGCATCTGGCTGTTTGGCATGGAATTTGCTAACCTTGCAGTGAATGCGATGGGCGGGAGGTCATCGCCGGGAGGGCCGCATCTGATCCAGGTGCAGCAGTTCAGGTGTTTCTCCGGTCTCCGCTTCGTTTGACAAGTTCAGGGCATTTTGCCCCAGTGGAGGACAATTCATGAAAAAGCTTCTTCTTGGCGCCGTTTCGGCTGCCGCACTCCTGCTTACCGCAAATGCTGCTTCGGCCAATTGCGATGATGGCGAGATGGTCATCAAGTTCAGCCACGTCGTGGCGGCAACCGGTCACCCCAAGGGCGACGCTGCAACTCTGCTGGCCGAACGGGTCAACTCGGAAATGAATGGCAAGGCTTGCATGGAAGTGTTCGCCAACTCGACCCTGTTCGATGATGACAAGGTTCTTGAAGCGCTGCTTCTCGGCGATGTTCAGCTTGCTGCACCTTCGCTTTCAAAGTTCGAAGCTTACACGCTCAAGTATCGCTTGTTCGACCTGCCGTTCCTGTTTTCGAGCCTCAAGGCCGTCGACGTCTTTACCCAATCGGATTCCGGCAAGGGTCTACTGACTGTCATGGAAGATGTTGGTTACACTGGTCTTGGATACTGGTCGTCGGGCCTCAAGCAGTTTTCGGCCAACAAGCCGCTGCTGACACCTGCTGATGCCGATGGCCTGAAATTCCGCGTCCAGACATCCGACGTCGCCGTGGCGATGATCGAAGCCATGGGCGGTTCGGCACAGAAGCTTTCGTTCAAGGAAGTCTATGGCGCACTGCAGACCGGCGTTGTCGACGGACAGGAAAACTCCTGGTCGAACATCTACACCCAAAAGTTCTTCGAAGTGCAGGACGGCGTGACTGAAACCAACCATCAGCTTCTGGCCTATCTGCTGGTCACCTCGACGGAATGGCTCAACAGCCTTGACGCCGATTTCCGTGACCAGTTCGTCAAGATCGCCAACGAAGTGACAATCGAAGCCAATGCTTCGGTCGCCGCCAAGGAAGCAGCCAACCGCCAGAACATTTTGGATGCCGGCGGCACGATTCGCGAGCTGGACGCTGAGCAGCGCAAGGCATGGGTTGATACCATGAAGCCTGTCTGGACCACGTTCGAAGGCGATATCGGTACCGATCTGATCGAAGCTGCAGTGGCCTCGAACGACGCCGGCTAAGCCAGTCGTTGTTGCAAACCGGATCCGGGGGTATTCTCCCGGATCCATACACTTGAATGCTGGCGGACATCAGGCAATCGGGGGACGTCATGAACTTGTACTTGCCTTATATTATCATGGGCGTTGTGGTTGGGCTGTTCTGGATTGCGGAACGTCGCAATCCGGATGCAGTCACCCGGTTTGAGGAGAACGTGCTCGCAGTCATTCTGGCGTTGATCACGATTGTCTCCTTCACACAGGTTGTCGCGCGGTATGGTTTCAACAGCGGCTGGACCGGCGCGCTTGAACTCACCCGGATCCTGTTTGCGTGGATGATCCTGTTTGGCATGAGTTATGGCCTCAAACAGGGGATGCATCTGGGCGTTGACGCGCTTCTACGGTTGTTTCCAAAACCATTGTTTCGTTTCTTTGCGATCTTCGGTGCGGTCTGCGCTTTTCTCTATGCGGCGATCTTGATCAATTCCGCATGGCTCGGAATCTTCGGCGCAGACACCAGTGGTGGGGCGATGTTCTATTGGTCGAAAATGTATCAGATCGGCATCGGGCTTGATGATCTCCGCTACCCGGAGTGGATGCAGTCCGCTTTCGGTGTGAAGGAACGTGTGCAGCGCTGGATCGCCTATCTCATTCTCCCCGTAGGACTCGGCCTGTTCGGCTTCCGTGCGCTGCAAGCCATGATTGCGATCTGGCGCGGTGACCGCGAACTGATTATTGCCGGACATGAGGCGGAAGACCTCGTTGCCGAAAACCGCAACGTTTTGAAGGACTGACCCGCCATGGAAACCGCAATCCTTTTCGTGCTCGTTCTCGGGCTTCTGTTTGTCGGCGTACCCGTGGCGGTGTCGCTGGGGCTGTCGTCGATCATTTTGATCGCCTTCTTCTCCACTGATTCCATGTCGTCAGTGGCTATCCAGCTGTTCACGGCTTCGCAAAACTACACGCTGCTGGCCATTCCGTTCTTCGTGCTGGCGTCTGCCTTCATGTCGACAGGCGGTGTGGCCAAACGCATCATTCGTTTTGCCATTGCGACCGTGGGTCATTTCCGCGGCGGCCTCGCCATGGCGAGTGTGCTCGCCTGCATGCTGTTTGCGGCGTTGTCGGGATCATCACCGGCGACGGTGGTTGCCATTGGCACAATTGCCATCGCCGGCATGCGGCAGGTCGGATATTCCAAGGAATTTGCGGCCGGTATTATTGCCAATGCCGGTACGCTGGGCATTCTCATTCCTCCCTCCATCGTCATGGTGGTCTATGCGGCGGCAACGGACGTGTCTGTTGGCCGGATGTTTCTGGCTGGCGTGATCCCGGGTATTGTTGCCGGTCTCATGCTGATGCTTGCGATTTATGTTGTGGCGCGCATCAAGGGCCTTCCGGCCGAGCCTTGGCGCGGATTTAGCGAAATCGTCGCGGGTGGCAAGGAAGCCGGCTGGGGCCTGTTCCTGATCATCATCATCATCGGCGGCATTTATGGCGGGGTCTTCACCCCGACAGAAGCAGCGGCCGTGGCGGCGGTCTACTCGTTCTTCATCGCGATCTTCATCTATCGCGACATGGGGCCGATGGCGGGTGTCACCTGGGTCAACGACACGGACTCTCGCAGTGCGCGTGCCGGTTTTTCCGGTGTGGTCTATGCTCTGGCTTTCTACTTCGTCTGGATGATCCTGTCGTTCTTTGCCACCAACGATTCCGAGACGATCACCTTTGCCGGCCGTTCCAATCTTGGCTTGGCGATCTCGCTTGCCATTCTGGTTGCCTACACTGCCTGGCGTGGTGACAAGGGGCTGGCCGGTGTTCCTTCGGCGCTCGCCGCAGGTTTTCCGGTCTGGGGCCGCAATCTGTCCTTGATGGGCCGTAATTTCGGCAAGGCATTCTTCAACGAAGATACCCGCAAGGTGATGGTGGACGCATCGAAGACGACCATCATGCTGATGTTCATCATTGTCAACGCGCTGCTGTTTGCCCATGTGCTGACATCAGAGCGGATCCCTGATGCGATCACCGAGCTCATGCTTGGCTACGGCTTCACCTGGTTCACCTTCCTGATCGCGGTCAACATCCTGTTGCTGATCGGCGGCCAGTTCATGGAACCTTCGGGGCTGCTTCTGATCGTGGCGCCGGTGGTGTTCCCGATTGCGATGGAACTTGGTGTTGACCCGGTGCATCTGGGCATCATCATGGTGGTGAACATGGAGATCGGCATGATCACACCGCCGATTGGGCTCAACCTGTTTGTGACCTCCGGGATCACCGGGATGAGCCTGGTGCAGGTGGTCCGCGCGGCGCTGCCATTCGTAGCGGTGCTGTTCGTGTTCCTCATCATCGTGACCTATGTGCCGGCCTTGTCGACCTGGTTGCCTTACAGCCTGATGGGGCCGGAAATCGTGACCAGATAGGCATTGGGTGCCTGAGACCAATAATGACCCAAACTTGAACTGAACGGGGCGCGAAAGCGCCCCGTTTTTTTGGTGCATCCTCAGAAAGGGTTCCACGGATTTGCTTGCCAAGGTCAAGCGGCTGGTTCTGATTTGTGATTTCGAACGTCCTAAAACGCGCTTTCGGGCTCACGGTCCAGGGAGGGTCTGCCAGATGCGCTCATCTGTGGCGGCATCGCTGCAGTTCAATCGAGCAGACCTCAAGGGAGTTCACCATGCCGATGAACAAGAAACCAGTCATCTACACTTACGCCTTCCTCGCCGTAGCCACAGTTTTTGGCGCGTCCATGATCACGAATGCCCAAAGCGAAGCCAGCAAATCCGCCGAATTCTTGGTGCGGGCTTCTCGGGGACAGGAGATCCCCGCAGGTGCCTTCGGGGTGATCATCGTTGAAGGTGCTCGCGAAGCCTCATTGCTGCAATTGCGTGGTATTGCGGGGACTGGAGTCGCACTGCTTCTGAATGCTGACGGCACCGATTGTCTAAGCGTGCCGCTCCGGTTTGTTGCTGGTGACTTCGGCGGGGACAGCATTGCTGCCACGCGCGCAAAAACGATACGCCTGATCATCAATGACGCGGGTGTTGCCCAGACTCTGATCGCTGGCAAAGATATCGTCAGCGACCATTACCGAGTGGGGACAACCCAGAAAGCCCAGATTATCATCCGGGAGGGGCTGACTGCGGATCATGGTTTTGTCCTTAATCCGGGGACGTCGATGCTGGGAGATTTCTTTGGCGTTGATGTCAGTCAGGTTGACTGTTTGGCCGAGTAGACAGCTGGCTTTCGGGCGCGATACTGCGATGGGGTCTGACCTACAATGCGGCGAAACTCGCCATTGAAGCTGGATTTGCTGACAAAACCTGCCTCCAGCATGATTTCGGTCACGGGAAGATCCGTATCGCGCAGGAGCTCCTGTGCATAACGAATCCGAAGTCCGTTCATGTAGCGGGAGAAGTTGTCTCCGGTACACCGGTTGACGGCATTTGACACCTGGCGCGCCGGAAGGCTCATCCGGCGAGCCACCCGGACCAGTGTCAGATTGTTGTCGGAGAACAATCTGGTTTCGTCCATCATGGCATCCAGGGCTGAAAGCAGCCGGCGGTCGTCTTCGGACGCAGCCGGCTGTTGTTGGTCCCGTGGACTGCCGGATGTCGGCATGCGCAACACTTGCGGCGCCACAATCAGCGCAACGGCAAAACAGAATGCCGCCAGGACCCCGGCTGCGCCCGACAGCAATCGCATTGCCTGGCCATCGCCGGCGAAGAGGACTGCTGCACCAATCGAAAAATCAGCCACAACCATGAGGCCGAGCAACGCAATCGTTGCGTAAAGCGCCGAGCGCATCACAGGCATCGCCTGGGGTGAGACATGGACGAATTCATCCGGATCGAGACTCAAGAACGCGGCGATCCGTACAAGATAGACAATGTTGAAGCCAAGAACGAATATATCGGTGGAGACGGGAACCGATGCCAGTATCGCAAACTGCGCCATCACAACGAACACCGCATTGATCGCCAATGGTCTTTTCATGGATTTCTGGTGCTCGCGTGTGAGCGCCAGAAATCCCAGATAGGCCGAGGGGCCCAACAAAAGGGCAATCAATGGCTGAACAAGGGTGAGCCATGTCATCTCGAAAGATAACCGCAAGCCGACGATAAGGCCGATGCTGGCGAGGGAGATCAGAAACACGCAGAAGAATGCACGAACCGGCGCGGGCGTCCTGCTGTTGGTTGCCAATGCGACGGCTGCGATAGTCGCCAGAGCGCTGACAAGCCATGCAAGGGGGAGATTGATCATATCAGGCATCCGGAACTCGACGAGTGAGCTTTGCCGCACTTTTGAAAGTGCCGGGAAGATGAGCCGTTCCTCAGTCCTAACCCGGACAGGAGCATGAAACAACTTGCCACCGAAGCGTTTGTGGGAGTCCAGGTGGCGTGAAGGAAAAACCCAGAAGATCAAAACAGGTCATAGAGTGTTAATGTGCTGTTAACTCTTTGAGCGCAGCCTGATGATCAGACATGCCACTTCACTCCTCCCAAGAACGGCATGACGGATGAGGGCGGCGAAAGCCGCCCTTTATCTTTTCAGGGTTTCCGGGCTGTCAGAAAGTCTCCGACCCGCGCTATAGCGCTTTCAATATTTTCATCGGAATTGGCGCACGACACGCGGATGTAGCCCTCACCGAGAATGCCGAAATCCGGACCGCCGATCAATGCAACTCCTGCTTCTTCCAGCAGGGCGCTGGCGAGTTTTTTGGCCTTCCAACCGGTGGCCGAGATGTTCGGGAAAGCATAGAACGCGCCTTTGGGCAGGATGCAAGAAACGCCGGGCAATTCATTGAGCAAATCGGTGACCAGCCGGCGGCGGCGGTCGAAGGCGGTGAGCATTTCTGCCACCGCATCTTGCGGACCGTCAATGGCGGCGATACCGGCGAACTGGGATGGGGCGTTGACGCAGGACCAGCAGTTGACGGCAAGCTTGCGAACATAGCCAATCAGGCTATCGGGCCAAATTGACCAGCCCATGCGCCAGCCGGTCATGGCCCAGGTCTTGGACCAGCCATTGAGAACAATCAGCCGGTCGCGGATCTCGGGATAAGTCAGCAATGAAGTATGACTTTCGCCGTCATAGGTCATCACGTCGTAAATTTCATCGGACAGAACGACGACTTGCGGATGTGCGGCCAGTCCGGCGACAAGCTTGTCGATCTCGGCTTTCGGCGTGACGCCGCCGGTCGGGTTGGCGGGCGAATTGAGGATCAAAAGCCGCGTTTGGGGCGTGATTAGAGCCAGAGTTTCCTCGGCGGAGAAGGCAAATCCGTTTTCTTCGCGCATCGGGACCGGGATTGGCCGCGCGCCGACGTGTTCGATCATTGAGCGATAAATCGGAAAACCGGGATCGGGATAGAGAATATCGATACCGGGTTCACCGAGCATGCGGATGGCAGCGTACATGGTTGGTTTGCCGCCGGGCATGATCATCACGCTGTCAGGCGATATCTCGATGCCGGTCATGGCCAGCGTTCTTCGGCACACCGCTTCGCGTGTCTGCAGCAGCCCATTGGCGGGCGTGTAGCCGTGGTGGCCGTCGCGCAATGCCTTGACCGCAGCCTCGACAATATGCGCTGGCGTTTTGAAATCCGGCTGTCCGATTCCGAGATTGATGATGTCGCGCCCCTGGTTGGCAAGTTCGGTGGCGCGCGCGAGAACGGCGAAGGCATTTTCTTCGCCAATGCGGTCAAAGGCTGCAACTGGATGGATCATCAAATATTTCCTCGCGGCGGTGGTTGTTTTGTCTGATGAACTCATGTCCTATCTCCGCGCGAATTTCAATTCAGGTGGCATAAATGCGTGATTTGACCAAATGGACGGCACGGCCAGCGCCGGAAGGTTTTTCCACGACCGGGCGATATGTGATGATCGAGCCGTATCGGCGCGAGGTTCATGAAACAACCCTGTGGAATGCGCTCGGCGGGGCCGGTGTCAGTGATCTGATCCGCTATTTCCCGAATGGCCCTTATGCGCAATCATCTGAACTCTGCGACTGGCTGGATCGTTCCGGGCGGGGTCTGGGCTGGGTGACCTGCATATTCCGCAGCCGTGTGACCGGTGACATCGTCGGCATGGCGTCGCTGATGCGGCCGGATCCTGCAAACGGCGTTGTTGAAGTTGGTTCGGTGGCACACGGGACGGCAATGGCGCGCTCGCCGATGTCTACCGAGGCGCATTATTTGATGGCGCGGCATGTTTTCGAAGATCTGGATTACCGCCGGTATGAGTGGAAGTGCCACAATGAAAACGAGCCCTCCAAGGTTACGGCCGCGCGGCTCGGTTTTCAATTCGAAGGTGTGTTCCGTCAGCATATTGTAGCCAAGGGAATGAACCGTGATACGGCCTGGTTCTCGATGATCGATGGTGGGTGGCCAGACCTCAAACAGGCTTTAGAAACCTGGCTTGATCCATCCAATTTCGAACCGGGTGGTCGGCAGAAGACTCGTCTGGAGGAGATAAGGCAGGCTCAGGGATGAGGGCTCTTAGGCTTGCCGGACCCGGCGAAGTGGGGCGTGTTGAAGAATTCCAGCGGGCCGCTTATGCGCGCACGGAAGAGATAGTCGGTGCACGCGCCATCCCGCTTGAGTGGGACTACCGGGCCATCATGGAAGAATGCGAAGTCTGGCTTGATGAGTGTGAGGGATTGCTCAAGGGCGTGCTTATTCTCAGGGTCATGAAGGACGAGATTTTTCTTGAATCTATCGGTACCGCACCGAATGTTGCCGGATCGGGTCGCGGGCGAGTTCTGCTCGGCGCCACGTTCGATCGGGCCCGGGAGCTCGGGTTGAAACGGGTCGGATTGATCACCAATGGCCTCAATCCTGCCCTTTCATGGTATAAGAGAATGGGATTTGTGGTTGATCTCGAAGAGGCACAACCAGATCGCAGTGTCATCCACATGTCTGCGGCTGTTTCTGCCGTTTGAAGCTGTCTGCAGGAGAAAATCGATGGCAGCGGATACCAGAGCCTAATAGCGGGTGTTGCAGTGCGTGCGAAAAAGCTTATCTGGTGCATGAACGCCGAATGCAAAGGACTACTCCCATGAGCGAACCGACCACATCAAACCGCTCTTCCGCAATTGCGGCAGCGCTGATACTCGGCGCCACCGGGCTGGTTTTCTATTACATGCCATCGATGATGATGTCTTTGTCGGAGATATCGCCTTGGCTTTCCTATGCGTTGGCGATTTCCTTTGTCCTGGCCTTTTTCGCCGTTTTCTGGCTGCGCGGCAGGAGTCAACGTAAAAATAAAGATACACCCGAGTAGGTGCTCAGACCTGTAGCGAAGCTGCAAGCAGCAGCAAGCCGAGCGCGAACACCGTCGCTGCGCCCAGAATTTCGATAGCTGTGCCAACGGCGCCTCCCATGGAAGCGCCCGCCAGACGCACTGCTGCGCCTTTTGCCAAGACCGCCAGGGTGGCTAACGCCGAAACGGTGATCGCTGTGCCGAGCGCCATGGCGAAGGCGGAGACAATTCCCGCGATCCAGAGCCCGTTCAACATCGAGAATGTGAGGACGATGAGAGCCCCGGAACAGGGTCTCAGTCCAACAGCCACAACCGCGCTCCAGGCCTCACGCAGACTGAAATCACGCCCAGAAAGCAGTTTGGGATCAGGCAGGTGGGCATGGCCGCAAGTGCTGCAAACCTCGCCCTCGGCGTGGTCATGGTGGTGGTGGTCGTGCTCGTGTCGATGATCATGACCGCTCCCGTGCTGATGCTCGCCGTGAGTATGGGAATGTTCCCCTTGAATACCCGCCAGCGTCCGGCTGGCACGTAACGAAAGCAATTTTCGGGTGAGCAGCCAGAGCCCGAAAGCGGCGATCAACGCATAGCTGGCGATTTCCATGAAATGTGTGGCTTGCGTCATCGATATTGAAAGACCACGCAGCAGGTAATAGGCGACACCAACCACTGTCACCGCCGTTAACGCCTGAAGCATCGACGACAACAGTGCCAGCAGCACGCCGCGCTTGAGTGCCACTTCATTGGCAATCATGTAGGATGAAATCACCGCCTTGCCGTGTCCGGGGCCGGCAGCATGAAACACACCGTATAAAAACGACAGGCTGACCAGTCCCCACATCTGCCAGGGATCGGTGCGCATGGCTTTGAGAGCGCCGGTCAGCGAACGGTAGAATGCTTGTTGCTGCTGATTAACCCAATACAGGAATGAACCGCCAAAGCCGGTTGGCGTGATCGACGGTTCAGCCGCACCGATCCCGAGTGAAGATTGAGCTTGGGCGGCACCTGCAAGGAGAATAAAGGCAAGTGCCGCAGTCAGGATCAAGCGCGTGGAACCGGGTTTCATTGGCAATCGAGCTCCAGCCGCGTGGCGAACAGTTTTGAAAGGTCACTGCTTTTGGTGGTTTCGAAGAAGGCTTCAGTCAAGGACGCCTGATTTTGGGCGATGATTTCATCAGCGTCTGGACGCACAACATTGCGTGCGCATCGCGAGGCTGAACCGCCAGTCACCAGCATGTCTTCATCATTGATGAAATCCAGTGCCGCATACATCGTCGGATCAAACACACCGACTGCAATTTTGCCCTTCAGCGGGATCTGCTTTTTGGGAACGACAGCAAAGAACATCAGCAACTGTCCGTCCTGGTAGTCGACCTTGATCGGTTCGGGCAGCGAGATGTCTGCATCCTTACCATTGACGGTAATGTTGACGTAATAATCGAACTCAGCCAGGGACTCGGTGACCATGTCGCTGATATTGGCGAGTTCATTGGCGTCGAGCTGGAGATCGGCGTTTTCATCAAAATCCAGAATGACGCTTGAAGAAAAAACCTCATCGAACCGCCAGACGTTGCGCAGTTCGGTCACATGCCCGTCAGCCGAGGTTTCGATTTCCAGGCGGGCTTCGGCGAAGACATGGGGATGGGCTGATGCGGCGGCAGGCAACAGCATGCTCGCAACCGAAGCAATGATTGGTAATCGCCACATCCTATGCGCGCTCATGGTTGGCCGATCTGTTTGTATCGCTCGATCAGTTTCTGTTGCACTGAATATGGACCAAATTTCGACGTGCAGCAGATGCTGCGACAATAGGCATCAGTGAGCTGTCTTGAACCATTGGGTCAGGAAATCGACAAAGGCGCGAACTTTGGCCGGAAGATAGCGGCGATGCGGATAAATTGCATAAATCCCTCGATCGTTCGAAAGATAATCCTCAAGGATAGGCACGAGCGTGCCGCTGGACTGGCGTTCTTTGAAGATGAAATCTGGTAATACGGCGACACCCAGGCCCGCCTCGGCGGCGCGCATGGCTGTTAGCGGGCTGTTGACCTCAAGCTTGCCGTGTACGGACACCGAAAAAGCGGATCCATCCTTGTTCTCGAAGCGCCAATTGTTGAGAGACCGGCCATTGGTATCGACAATGCAAGGGACGTCGGCCAGTTGAGATGGATGCGTGATTGGGCCATTCTTTTCAAGAAACTCAGGCGATGCGCAGGCAATGAGTGAGAAAGCCGACAATTTGCGAGCGATAAGGCCTGAATCTTCGAGCTTGGTGATGCGGATTGCCACATCATAGCCTTCCTCGACGAGGTCGACGAAGCGGTCATCCGAAATGATTTCCAGTGTGACGTCCGGGTGGGCGATAGCGAAATCGATCAGCGATTTACCGATGGCTGCGTCGGCAAAGGTGCGTGGAGCCGAGACGCGGATACGACCTTTGAGGTCCTTTGATCCTTCGCGCACCAGATCCGCGAGATTATCAATTTCCTTGAGAATATCGGAGGCGGTGCGGAAATAGATGTGCCCGGCCTCAGTGAGCGAAAATTGCCGTGTGGTGCGATTGAGCAGCAATGCGCCAAGATCATCCTCCAGCTCGCGGACGTATTTCGACAAAAGCGCCTTTGAACGGCCAACCTTTCGCGCTGCCGCGGAAAATCCTTCGGCTTCCACCACGTCAATGAAAGCGCGAATCCGGGTCAAAGTGTCCATATGGGGCAATTCCTTGAGGGGCGCGCCGGCCTGGAGCAGGCGTGGCGATGTCTTCGCGAAACGAACTGGTACCGGATATTCGTTCGTGAAGAGTGTTTTTCAAGTGCACGGAAAGAAAACAACTCAATTACCAGGTGGAAATCCAGGTTCCGTATTGCCCAAAATTGCACCTACCTATGTGGAACTGCAGGCCAACCGGAGGGAATTTGAGCCGACGCCATGCACAAACTGGAGGTTTGGAGCGCCGCAGATTCAAGGAAATGCGGCGCTCATGCCAGCAATCGTCACGATCAGAATACGATCCCGCTGCCGTAATTGACCGGACCGCTTGGATACTCGACGCTGGCGTTGCCTTTGTGATGCTGAATTGCTGAAGTTGTTGTGCAATCGACACCTGCCTTAGCGGCTTTTTGAGGCGCTTCGGTGCAAAGGTTAGCTTGAGCATCCACAGGTGCTGCAAATGCAGGCATCGAAGCCAAGGGCAGGATTGCTGCGAGCGAAAGGGCTGCGATTGCGGTCATCTTTTTCATGGTCGTCTCCTTTGAGAACGTTGGAATTTAAAAGATCATTCCCGCTGGTTTCGCGAAGGCGCAGCGGAACAGGCGATGACCACGATCTGGTGATTTACTTGGTGGAATGCCGCGCATCTTTGAAATCCGAGGTAGAAGTTTCAGTTTTGACGCGACAATTCCGGAATCGATTGGACTGTCAGGTCAAGGAGACCTATCTCCGGTATTCGTCTGACGCTCGCCAATGTGGCGACGCGCAGTGAGCGGACCTGAAAATGTCAATTGAATTGACCCTGGCTGGCTTTGTTGACCTTATCCTGCGCGGCGGGACGTTTGGCATTCTTCTGCTTGTCATTGCCCGTCTTGTGCGCCGTCAGGATTTCACTGTTTTGTGTGCAACCGGCATTCTGTTTTGCATCACCGGCTTGGTGGAGATCATTCTCAATGCGCCACCGGTTATCGAGATGCTTGCTACGGAAAGCTTCTTCGTTGTGGCGTTTCAGCAGCTTCATTTCATATCGTTGTGGTGGTTTGTGCTGACGCTTTTTGACGATCGGTTTCGTTGGAGGGTTGGTCACTTTTGGCCGGTAGCGGCCGCCGTTCCCTTGGTGGCCGGGGCATCTTTTGCCGCAGGCGACTGGCGTTGGTATTTTACCGCGGCGCTGGTTGTGATGAACTCAACGCTGTTGGCGCTCATCATCCACCGGGCCTTGCGCAACCGGGCCAGCGATCTGGTGGATGAACGGCGCAGCTTCAGCCTGGCATTGGCCTTTTCGGTGCCACCTTTCACGCTATTTGTGTTCATCACCAATCTGATCAGCATTGATGCACCGCTCAATGCCAGCCTGTGCTTTGTCTATTCTGTTGTCTATTTCATTCTGGCTCTGGGCTTTTCGTTTTGGCTGACCAATTTGAAGGAGGGGTTGTTCCAGCGCAGCGGCAACGGCGCGCTCGCTGCGGTTTTCCACAGCGAGTTGTCAGCGGCCGACAGGCTGGAGTTGGACCGTGTGGTCAAGGCGATGGATGGCGGACTTTATCTCGAGCCGGGTCTGACCATTGGCGGATTGGCCGATGTGTTGAGCATCCCCGAACACCGGTTGCGGCGGTTGATCAACGGTGGTCTTGGATACAGAAATTTTGCGGCTTTCGTGAATGACTACCGAATCCGCGAGGCCAAGCGCAGACTGTCAGATCCGGGAATGGCGCGTGAGCAGATTATCCAGCACGCCTTCAGCCTCGGCTACGCTTCCCTTGCTCCGTTTAACCGGGCATTCCGCGAGCGTGTGGGCGTCAGCCCGACGGAGTACCGTGAGGCGGCTTTGGACGGCGCCACCAGCCAATAGAGCGCCGATGCGTTTGTGTTTCCTACTTCACGGAAGCCGCAATTGCCTCGACCGCGCGCAGGGATAGGGCGGCAATGGTCAGTGTCGGGTTGGCGGTTGCCGAGGTGGGAAAGGTGCCTGATCCCAAGAGGAACAGATTGCTGTGGTCGAAACTGCGCAGATCCGCATCGACCACCGCGCTTGCTGCGTCGGACCCCATTCTCACAGTTCCGATGATATGTCCTGAACCTTGGATGTTGGGCGAGTGCTTCACATTCGTTGCGCCCAGGGCCTTGAAAACTTCCTCGTGCGCGGCCTCGGCAGCATCCAGACCTTTGCGGGTGTAGTCATCGAAATCATAGTGGATGCGCGGCAGTGGAACGCCATTGGCGTCGCGCTTGTCGGGATCAAGCGTCACGCGGTTTTCGGCGTCAGGCGATTGTTCAACCAGTGATGCCAACCGGATCTGGCGAGAAGTGGCGTCCTTGATTGCTGCGTCCAACTCTTCACCGCGCAAACCTTGGGCCGCGAGCTCTGCAGCCGTAGTAGTGGGCGCGCCTGTCGGCCAGCTGTGTCCGTCATTGCCGATCTCGATGCGGAAGGCGCCGCGATCCTTGCGGAAGTTTCCATCACGAAGATTTTCAATGCCCGACGTAGCGAGAGGGCCGCGATAGGGCCAGACTGGTTCGGCTGCCATGGCCCAGCTCAGACGCGAAGGGTGATCCATGAGATTGCGCCCGACCTGGTCGGAGCTGTTCGCTACTCCATTCGGCGCATTGTCCTGGGCGGAGTTCAGCAGCAACCGGGGTGTTTCGAGAGCATGGGCAGCGACGATCACGACCTTGCCCGAGGCCGTTCCGGTGGTTCCGTCGGCGCGGCGGAAATCGACCGAAGTAATGTGGCCATTGTCGCCGACATTGAGTTTGGTGGCGGTGGTCTGCTCATGCACCGTTGCACCTGCCTTCTCCGCCAAGGCGACATGCACCGTGGCGTCATATTTTGCCTGGATCGGACAGATGGGAATGCAGGAGTTGTTGCCGCAGCACTCCGGCCGGTCCTCGCGGAAAACGGAATTGCGGCCCTGCGGGGTGGAGCGGACCTGATACTGCGTTCCGTCCAGCGCCGAGGCGAAATGCTTGTCGAGATAAGTCATCGGGATCTGCGGCATCGGAAATTCACCTGAGCGTGGTGAACCGAGATCTTCGGACGAGTTGCCTGCCACTCCGATTTCATTTTCCGCGGCGAGGTAGAATGGCTCCAGATCGTCATAGGTAATCGGCCAGTCAACGCCGTGTCCGTACAGAGACTTCAATTTGAAATCCGAGGGCAGATTTCGCAAGGTTGTTCCGAGCCAGTGCCATGTGGTTCCGCCAACGACCTTGATGTAGGTGGACTTGAACAGCTCTGGGCCTTGTTGCTGGTAGAAATCCTCAATCCGGTGCGTCAGAGGATGTGACGCTTCCGGATCGTTCGGGTAGGCCGATTCCGGAACCTTGATTTTGGCGTTCCAGAACTTCTCGACGGCGTCGTACCTGTCTATCCGCTTGCCGGATTCCAGAAACGCCACGCTCAACCCCTTGGCTGCCAGTTTGGCGCCGGCGATTGCGCCAGCGACCCCAGTCCCGATGATGAGAATGTCTGCAGTGATGTCATTGGCCATAATACTGGCTCCCGGAAATCGAAAATCTTGGGGTGGAGAGACCGGCGCTTAGCCGGCTGGAGGTTCGGCCCAGTACCCAGTCTCTCCACCGCAATAGCCCATCGGCTTGGTGAAACTCATCGCTTCCCACATCAGCGCGTCGGTGTAGGTGATGACCTCGTCGCTGTCTGGATCGGGAGACACGCCGCTGTACCACGCAGCGACGATTTCGTTTGCTAGCTCCGGGTTGTCGGCGCCGCCGGCGAGGGCTTCGATGTCGTTGACTTTTCCCACAGCGCGGAATGCCTCGAGAAACTGAGCAGCGGCTTCGGGATAGAGGTCCGACTTGCCCGTTAGTTCTTGGGAAAGTCTGACGAAAGCATCGGTGTCGATCGTCGCGGCAGAAGCCTCTCTCGGCCAGCCGGCAAAAGATGCAAAAGCAAGGGCAGATCCTCCGGCCAGAATACTGCGTCTCGTGGCGTGGAGTGACTGACTTGGCGCCGACTGGGTCATGTTTTTCTCCTCGCTGGTTCAGTCTGCCAACGCGGTTAGGGCAAATAGGTTCCAAATTTCCTTTGAAGGGGTTCATGAGGGAACCGGGCCCCTCCAATCCTTCGCCAGCGCGGCAGAGATTGACAACGTGCTTCGGCGTACCTATTTGAGCGTCTTCGGGTCTGGAGCCCCGGCCGTCCGCAGGCGTTGAGCCATGGTGAAGTCTCCGGCTTTCAAGCAGTCACCTTTTTGATGACATGCCAGACGGTGGAATGCGGGCGCCCCTCTAACACGGTATGTCATGACAGGAGAACTGCCATGCGTGACCCCACGCCATTGCCAAATTTGAGCACATTGAAAGATCAGGCCAAACGCCTGAGAACCCGCCTGGAATCCGGTGGTGAAACCATTGGACATTCCAGAGCGCTGGAATTGATTGCAGCCCAGCACGGGTTCAACGACTGGAACACGCTGCACGCAGCTCTGGGTAACCGGCCCGGGCCTGAAAGCCTCGCACCCGGCGCCCGCGTGACCGGAGCCTATCTCGGACAGCCATTCTCTGCCCGGGTGGTCGGTATCCAGGTGATCACATCCTCGGCGGGCAACTACCGGGTATCGCTGGATCTCGATGAAGCGGTCGATGTTGTTACCTTCGACAGCTTCTCGTCGTTCCGCAAGCGGGTTAACGGCGTCATCGGCAAGGATGGCGTCAGCCAAGCACGGACGTCGAATGGCCGCCCGCAACTGGAGCTGTCCTGGTCGTAACCGGGATGGTTTCTACCCTGCGATGTCGATAACGCCACAATCGCCTGCTTGCGATCCAAACGCGAGCAGGCGACCTGGCTTGTTCCAGGCCATGGCGGTGATCGGTCCTTTGCCGGGCCGGCGCAGCAGGGCTTCCTTGCTGTCGGCGATGCGGACCGCGAGCACCATGCCATCTCCGAAACCGATGGCGACAAGATCTTCGACTGGATGACAAGCGACACATGTCACCATGGTGTCAGCGCGCTGGCCGAGCTCCAGCGGGGCTTTGCCCATCGGGCCGTCCTTGGCCGAAAAAGGCCAGATGATTGCTGAAGGTGCGCCTGAAGAGGCGAGCCATTTGCCCTTGTTGGACCACGACAATGATTTGACCTTGGCCGGGTAGCCGGTCATGCGCATGTGGCGCTGTTCGCTGCCCGGCTTGCCGTCGAGCTTCCAGCCATGCAGTGCATTTTCCTGCATGGCGGTCACCAGAAAGCGGCCATCGGGGCTGAACATCACCTGATTGTGGGCGCCCTTCCATTCGAAGTCGATCGCAGGCGCACTGCCTTGCACAAAGACGAGAGAGACGCCGTTGTAGCGTGCCATTGCCAGCCGCAGACCCTTTGGAGCGAAGCCAAGGCCTTCAATGGTGCGCGCTTCCTCGAAAGACCGCTCGGTTCCATCAATAAGCAGCACCGTTGCTGTGCGACCGTCGGCAAAGGCGACCGCGCCTTGCGGACCGGCGGCAACAGTGCTGACCCATTTGCGGGCAGAAGGGCGCAGCGTTGTTTCGGCTCCATCGGCATCGAGCCGCATCACTTTGCCGTCTTCACCGCCGCTTATCAGGCTTTTGCCGTCCACAGTGACAGCGGTGGCAAGCAAACCATCATGCAGTTCATGGCGGTGGGTTCCGTGGTCGAGGCGGACCACCTGTCCAGACGCCAGCGCAAACACTGGAACATCGTCCAGGAATGCTGTTGCAAGGCAATGGTCATCGAGATCGATCGGGGCAACTGTGGGCATTATCAGTTATCCCTCAGGCTTGGCAGGCGAGGAAAGTTCGCTCGAGCTTTTCGCGGTCGAGATCCCGGCCGATAAAGACGATGCGGCTTTCACGCTTCTCGTCTTCTTTCCAGGCGCGCTGATGGTCACCTTCGATGATCATGTGAATGCCCTGGATGATGTAGCGGTCAGCATCGTCCTCAAAGGCGATAATGCCCTTCAGTCGCAGAATGTTCGGACCATCCAGCTGGGTGATCTTTTCAATCCAGGGGAAGAACCGCTTCGGGTTGAGCGGCCCGGCGCGCAAGGAGATCGATTCGATGGTTGAATCGTGAATATCGGCGGGCGCGGCATGATCATGATGGCTGTGACCGTGATGGTCATGATGATGGTGGTCGTGATCATGATCGCAATCCGGGGTGCAAGCATGATCAGGGTGATCGTGATCGAGGAAATGCGGATCGTTGTCGAGCGCGCGGCTGAGATCAAATGCGCCGCGGTCAAGCACGGCATCAAGTGGCACGGCGGCGCGCTCGGTGCGGTGAATGCGGGCTGACGGATTGATCGCCCGCACGGTGCGTTCGATGGCTTCCAGCTGTTCCGGCGTTACCAGATCGGTCTTGTTGAGGATGACCACGTCGGCGAAGGCGATCTGGTCTTCGGCCTCTCGGCTGTCCTTCAGGCGGGCCGGCAGATGCAATGCATCGACCAGCGCGACGACGGCGTCGAGCTTGGTCTTGGCGCGGACCTCCTCATCCATGAAAAATGTCTGGGCGACCGGCACGGGGTCGGCCAGGCCTGTGGTCTCGACGATGATGGCGTCAAAGCGGCCGGGGCGGCGCATCAGGCCTTCGACGACGCGGATCAGGTCGCCGCGCACAGTGCAGCAGACGCAGCCATTGTTCATCTCGTAGATTTCCTCGTCGGATTCCACGATCAGATCATTGTCGATGCCGATTTCACCAAATTCGTTGACAATCACCGCATAGCGTTTGCCATGCGGCTCGGAGAGAATGCGGTTGAGCAAGGTGGTTTTTCCGGCACCGAGATAGCCGGTCAGAACGGTGACAGGGATTGGGGCCACAGGGGTGGTAACAGGCGCTTCGCTCATCGGATCTCTCTGTCAGGAATGTGTGTTTGAACCCCATATAGGCGTTTCACACAGCTTATGCCACTCACAAGGAAATGATGTGCTGCGCCAGAGCCAGGCCGGATTGATGCGCGGCTTCGGCACGGGCACCGATGCACCAGTCACCGCAGGCAAACAGCGTATTCTGCGCATTGCCGAGAAAGGATTGATCCAGCGGTGTTTCCACCAGGGCGTAGAGCCAGCGGTGAACTTCGAAATAGGCGGGATCTGGCAAAATTTCACCAAGTCCGGTCTGTTCCCGCATGGCGCTCAACATTGCCGATTTCACGGTTTCGCGATCATCTTCAATGTGGGTTCGACTCCAGTGCGGCGTGGCATGCATTACGAAGGTTTCGCCGGTTCGGCCCGGTTTGGAACCATTGCGGGCAATCAGAGAAAGCATGTTGCCCTCCTGTCCGCGCATGAGATCCGGAACATCTGTCAGATGGGTGTCAAAGGTCAGCATTGCCGACCAGCAAGGAGCCATGCTGACATTTTGCAATTGCAAAAATGCCGGATCAAGCGGAGCGAGCAGATCCATCGCCTGCGGAGCCGGAATCGCAGTGATCACCCTGGAAGCAATGTAGGCTGTCTCTGTTCCTACGAGGTTTTGCGTGTGGACCAGGAATTTGCCATTCTTATTTGCAATCCGCATCGCCCGTGTTTCGAGCTTGATGTCGAGGCCCAAGGTCATGGTTTTGCCAAGTGTCGCCATGTCAGGCTGGCCAACCCACCACGGACGGGCGCTGTCCTTTCCGCCCGGATTCCAGGGGGCCAATTCGCCGCTTTGCGAAAGTTGATTGAACAATGCGCTGAAAGCGGCTGTGCGACTGGTCAGATATTGCGCGCCATGATCGAAATTGCCGCCGTCGCTGCGACGCGTCGAAAGCCGGCCGCCTGGAGATTTCGATTTCTCGAGGATCACGACCTTGTTTGAATAGCCAGACAATTCCCGCGCCAGTGTCAGTCCCGCCAATCCGGCGCCTATGACAAGGATATCAACGTCGTTCATTGCAGATCCCCAATTTTGCTACCAGTGAACCTGTCGTGTCACAGGAAAGCCGTCAATTCAGGGACGGTTCAAGTGTGCCGGGTATGTGTCTCTCAGGTTGCGCAATAACACTGGGTTGCGATTTTCAGTTGGTCAAGCCTACTTCAGCTCGCTAACGTCGAACTCGGCCATATCGGCGAGCAATTCGCTCAATCCTTTTACTGCATGGGCCAGAATGGCTTCGCCTTTGTTGGCAGAAGCCTGACTTGCCTTGCCGGCTGCACCCTGTGAATTGAGGTCGGACATTTTCCAGCCGAAAGCATGCGGGCCGTAGGCGCGCAAATGGGTAAACCGCCTGGCGTAGTCCGCCTGCCGCGAGGGGAAATTCTGAAGTGCGTCAAGACGGACAAGATCCGGCCGTATGGCGAGCATCACCGAAGTTTCAATTTCGCCAGCATGGATGTCGAAGGCCTTGTCTGCCGGATCGATGATATCGGCCGGCATGCCAAATCGGGTCCAGCTTGTTGCAACCGCCAGCATGTTGAAGCGGACCCGGGCCTCGGTGGCGACAATCGTCAGCAGAGGTGAATTTCCGCCGTGCGCGTTGAGCAGCATGAGGCGGTGTATTCCGTGATCAGCACAGCTGGCGGCGATATCAATCCAGCGATTGACTGCTTCCTCAAAGCCAAGTGTTCGCGTACCTGACACATCCATGTGCTCGATAGAATATCCGATTGCTTCGACGGGCAGGAGTTCCGCATGAATGCCGGCGGGAGCCGCGTTGCAAAGCCGCTGCGCGACCTCCTGTGCGATCAGTGCATCGGTTTCGAACGGCAGGTGCGGGCCGTGCTGCTCGTGAGCTCCCAGAGGGAGTATGGCTATGGGTACAGGTTGTGTGGGCATAGGGTGGTTATTCCACTCAAGGCTTATTAGAGTCTGAACCGTAGGGTGATGGAACAAAGGCCGCAAGAAGGAGCTGTCCGTGTCCGCCAAAAAGAAGAACAAGAGCAAAAAGACGAAGAAGAGCGATCATGGCGAAGCGCTCTCGATGATCAATCAGGTTGCGCGAAACGCGAGAACCGCGTTGTCACGCCATTTGCTCGACCTTGGGCTTTACGCCGGTCAGGATGGCGTCATGTTGGCGCTGGACGCGCAGGACGGGCAGACGCCGGGTGCAATTGCAGTTTCGCTCGGGGTCAAGGCACCGACCATCACCAAGACCATCGGACGCCTTACCGCCCAGGGGTTCTTGCGACGAGAAGGATCGCCCGATGATCGTCGGATGATGCTTGTTTACCTGACTGACGCTGGGCGGGATCAGATCAAGAATGTCCGGAAATCACAGCGCAAAACCGAGAAGGCAGCCTTCTCCGGGTTAAAGAAGAAGGAGATTTCCGAGCTTCTCAGGCTGCTCTCAATGGTGGATACCAATATCGCCGCGACCCTTTGTCTTATTGCCACGCCGGCCACCGGAAAGGTTCTCGATATCGAACCGGCGCAGAAGCAGGATGAGGATTTTCTGGTCGAGAATGGGCCATCCGGCGTAACTGACTGATTGCCAGCCCCGTTTAAACCTTTTAAGTTTGTTTAAACGTTTGAAACGGGGCTGCATGCTCCGCCAAAGGAAACCTGATATTGGCGCAGAAAATTAAACTATCCACCATAGCGGAAGCCTTGGACCTTTCCACCGCGACCGTTTCTCTGGCGTTGCGTGACAGTCCGCTGGTAGCCGATTCGACGCGAGACCGGATCAAGGAAAAGGCCATCGAGCTTGGCTATATCTACAATCGGCGTGCTGCCTCGCTCAGAACATCGCGGTCCGGCATCATCGGCGTGGTGGTCCACGACATCATGAACCCGTTTTATGCGGAGATCCTCAAGGCGATCGAGACCGAACTCGATCGCAGCCGGCAAACCTTCATTCTCTCCAATCATTATGATTCGGTCGAAAAACAACGCAATTTCATTGAAACTCTGCTGCAGCTCGGCGGCGATGGTGTGATCATGTCGCCTGCCATCGGAACGCCTGCGTCGGATATCCGGTTGGCTGAGGACAATGGCATGCCGGCGATCCTGATTGCCCGTTCCGTGCCTGAGATCGATGTTCCGACTTTCCGCGGCGATGACGCCTATGGAACCGCACTTGCCACCAACCATCTGATCAGCCTCGGGCATACCCGCATCGCCATGATTGGCGGCACGGATCATACGTCGACCGGACGGGATCGCTATGCAGGTTACGCCAATGCGCTGAAGGCGGCGGGTATTGAGGTTGATCCGGCGCTTAGAATTCCGGGGCCGCGGACCAAGCAAAGCGGGTTTGAAGCTGCTGTGAATTTTCTCGCCAGCCCGCTTAAGCCGACTGCTGCGGTGTGTTGGAACGATTTGGTGGCCATTGGCCTTATGAGTGGCATCGCGCGCGCGGGCCTTGTACCCGGAAAGGATATCTCAGTGACTGGTTATGACGATCTTGAGGAAGCGGCAATTGCCACGCCGGCTTTGACCACAGTCTGGAACGGGCAATCCGAGGTCGGACGTTTAGCGGCCCGGGCGTTGCTCGACAAACTCAATGGATCGACTGAAGCCAATGGTTTGCACCTGATCAAGCCGGAAATGCGGATCCGCCAATCGACTTCGCCACTCAATCCGGGAGCAGGTCGATGAGCGCCGCGCGTCCTGTTGTTCTTCTTGCCGGTCGGGGCCATCCCAGGGTTCAGGAGCGCGTTGAGGCGGAATTTGAGGCAGTCTCCATCGAATCGGCTGACGCCGGGCTGATGGATGCGGAGACCCGCTCGCGGATCAGAGGCATCGCCGCTGCGACCGCTATCTCGGCGGAATTCATTGATTCCCTACCCAATCTCGAAGTTATCGCCAATTTCGGCGTTGGCTATGACGCGGTGGATGCGGCGCATGCAGCTAAACGCAATGTCATGGTGACCAATACACCGGACGTCTTGTCCGATGAAGTTGCTGACACGACGGTGGGACTGTTGCTCAACACGCTGCGCGAATTTCCGAAAGCGGAAGCCTATCTGCGCGCGGGCCGCTGGGCAACGGACGGCGCTTACCCGCTGACGTCTCTGACACTCAGGGGGCGAACTGTCGGGATTTTTGGATTGGGCCGGATAGGACTTGCGATTGCCCGTCGTCTGGAAGCGTTTGGCTTGCCGGTCCACTACCACACAAGAACCAAACGATCGGATGTGGCCTATCCGTGGCATGCCAACCTGATCGATCTTGCTTCGGCGGTCGATACTTTGATCGTGGTTGTTCCGGGAGGTGCTGCGACGGAAAAAGCCGTGAATTCCGACATACTGGGTGCGCTTGGTCCGCAAGGCGTGCTGATCAGTGTTGGGCGAGGTTCGACGATTGATGAGTCGGCACTGATTGCGGCGCTTACAGACCGCACCATCGCCGCGGCCGGGCTTGATGTCTTTGCGCATGAGCCGAATGTGCCGCAAGCGCTGATGGATTTGCCGAATACGTGCCTGTTGCCACATGTGGCGTCGGCATCAGTTTCGACGCGCAATGGGATGGCGGATCTGGTGGTGGACAATCTGGGGGCATGGCTTGCCGGCCGCCCGGCGATTACGGCGGTTCCCGAGTGCGCGGGTTTTAACCGGAAGCCGAGTTAGAGGGGCCGGCTTTCTGGAGCCATGGAGCTTTTAATTGATCTCGCCGGTCAGTGGATTGGTGGACAAATCGCCGATACGGCGTTCCGTCAATTTCATCAGGCACCCCAGTTTGAGTATCGGAGCCATTGTGCCGCCGCTGGCGTAGTCCGCGATACGAGCACATTCGGCATCACGGAACTTGATCCATAAGCGCTGGGCTTTGAGCAGTTTGCCTTTCTCTGCATTGTTCAGGCCAGAACGCAGGCCTTGATAGGTTCGATTGAGATCGCCATCCATGAGGTTGAGATGCGAAGCCAGGCATTCAACAATGCCCGGCGTTGTTGTTGAATCCTGGCACAGCTGGCTTTGAGAAAATGCTGCAGGCGTGGCAGAAAATCCCGCGACGCAAAAAGCGAGAGAGAACACGATCTTTTTCAAAGCATAAGGCCCCTTTGTCATTCGCCGGGCATTGTTCAGCCAATTGCCTGCGTCCATTGAATTGATGCATGTTGTCGCTCAAATGAATCCATTTGAAATGACATGCATTAGGCCTATTCGGCGGCTTCCGCAGCGTGGGTATGGCGCGCCCGGACGGCATCGCCAAAGGCCGCGAAAATCTTGTCCGATATGGTGTCGCTGCCAACCCAGTATTCGGGATGCCATTGCACGCCGATGGCAAAGCCGGACGCGTCGATGACGCTGACGGCTTCAATCGTGCCGTCTTCCGCCACTGCCTCCACCGCCAGCCGCGGCGCCAGCTTGGAAATGGCCTGGCGGTGCAGCGAGTTTACTTGCGCCTCGTCACCGCCGATGATCGAGGCGAGGCAGCTGCCTTCCTTGATTTTGATCGAATGCCGGATTGCAAACGCCTCATCCCAATCCTCGGTTTGAGGCTTGCGGTGATCAATGCGGCCCGGAAGATCCTGTATTTCAGTTGCGAGTGAACCACCGAGCGCGACATTCAGTTCCTGAATGCCGCGGCAAATGGCCAGCAGCGGAATACCACGTTCAATCGCCCGGCGAATGAGCGTCATGCTGAGCAAGTCACGGGCGGGATCAAACGGGCCGTGATGTTCAGTTTCGTCCTCTCCATAATTGGATGGATGGACATTGGTGCGGGATCCGCTGATCAGAACGCCATCGACGCGATCCAGAACCATGTCGACATCTGTTCCCTCGCTCAGAGCCGGTATAATTAGTGGCAGAACATTTGACCCCTTGACCGCAGCCATGATGTATTGCTCGGGAGCGGCGTGCCAAGTGTATCCATCAAATTTGCGAATATCTGCCGGTATTGCGACTAGTCCACTGTGCATCGCCCAATTCCCTTGAGTTGCGCGGCCGCATTTCAGCGGCTCGGAGTGATTGGTTTTTGCGTTTCATGCGTTCTTTGTCAATTCCGCAATCGCTCGATCCTATCGCCAAAGTTATTGATTTGTTGACCCGAATGGACGGTTCCAGCAACTGGCAATAAAAATTGACCATTGCCGCTGAAATTGCCGCCTTGCGCTTGAAAGGCCTGTCGCAACATGGTTATGTCACCTCCATGTCGTAGGCGCGCATCAGGTATGCAAATTCCTTGCCTCGCGGCTTTGCTTCAACTGGGAGGTTTTTATGGATCGTCGTTCCTTTATCAAAAAGGCTGGGGTAGCTGGCGCAGGCGCTGCAGCAGCAACCACACTGGCCGCACCGGCAATTGCACAAACAATGCCAAAAATTACATGGCGTCTTTCTTCGGGTTTCCCGAAGGCGCTCGACACCATTTATGGTGCTGCGGAAGTGTTCGCGCAGGCCGTTTCTGAATCCACCGACGGTCAGTTCGAAATCGAGACCTATGCATCTGGCGAGATCGTCGGAGCGCTTGAGGGCGCGGATGCTGTTCGTGACGGCACTATCGATATGGCGCACACGGCTTCGTATTATTTCTTCGGCAAGGACCCGTCCTGGGCGTTCGGAACGGGCGTTCCGTTTGGTCTCAATCAGCGCATGACCAATGGCTGGCTGTATGAAGGCGGCGGGCTAGAACTGCTCAACGAATTCTATGCTGGCAACAACATGATTGCTTTTCCTGCCGGCAACACCGGCGCGCAGATGGGTGGTTGGTTCCGCAAGGAAATCAACACTGTGGCTGACCTTCAGGGCCTCAAGATGCGCATCGGCGGTTTCGGCGGTAAGATCATTCAGGAAGTCGGTGTCGTTCCGCAGAACATTCCTGGCGGCGATATCTACGCTGCCCTTGAAAAAGGGACCATCGATGCTGCCGAGTTCGTCGGCCCTTATGATGATTCCAAGCTGGGCTTCAACAAGGTTGCTCCGTACTACTACTATCCTGGTTGGTGGGAAGGCGGCGTGACGCTGATGAACCTGATCAATCTCGACAAGTGGAACGAGCTGCCGACCGCCTATCAGGGTGTGATCAAGTCGGCTTCGGCGCTTGCCAACAGCGTGATGATGGCGCGTTATGACACCAAGAACCCGCCGGCTTTGAAGAAGCTCGTATCTGAAGGCACGAAGCTCCGTCCGTTCAGCCTTGAAATCCTGGAATCCTGCTTCAATGCAGCCAACAAGGTCTATGCTGAAATCGGCGCCGAAAATGCGCAGTTCAAGAAGCTCCACGATTCCTACATGGGTTATCGCGGCGACGGCTATCTCTGGTTCCAGCTGGCCGAATACAACATGGACACGTTCATGATGATTCAGCAGCGTGGCGGCAAGCTCTAAGCAAGCCCAACCAACACCAAGCCTTCAAGGCCCCGGAACCAGAAAGGTTCCGGGGCTTTTTCGTATGCGCGTTATGCTTTGGGAGCGGGAAAGAAATGGCCAAGGCACCGCATTTGTCGTTCCGACAGTAATGCGTTTTGAGTTTGTGGCTGGATTGAAAGAAGCGGGAAACAGGAGAATTTGGGAGAGCGGATTTCGATCGTTTCTCTCAGGCTGGGAACCGTAATTTCCAAACTCTATCCGGTGTTCTTGGCGCATAAAAAACCCGGCGAGTGGAGCCGCCGGGTTTCTTCTGAGTGATGTTTGTTCAATCGAAGTTAGGTAGTCCGGACGCACCGCCCGGTGCTGGCAGCCCTCCGGGAGCTGGCAGAGCTTCACCGGCGGCTGGTTCTGATGGTTCTCCGAAACTCGGCATTGCCGGCATGCCGGCATTGTTGGGTTCTCCGAGGTTTGGTGTACCTGGTAGGCTGAAGCCGCCATCCAGACTCAGTCCCGAGCCGGGCAGACCAAACCCGCCACCGCCGATATTGTTGATCGCGTTATCGATGTCGCTTTGGTTCATCAACATCGGAGCGGTCTTGTAGTGTGTCACAAGACCAGGGAAGGCGATCAGAATGCCCAGCATCACGACCTGAATGACAATGAAGGGCAGCGTTCCCGTATAAATAGCTTTTGTCGAAATCGGCTCAATCATCCGATCCGTGGTTTTATCATACCAAGCTTTGATAGGCGCGACCGATCGCAGGTAGAAAAGGGCAAATCCGAAGGGTGGCGTCAGGAAACTGGCCTGCAGGTTGAAGCCCAGCAGAACGCCGAACCAGATCAGGTCGATGCCGAGTTTATCCGCCACTGGGACCAGCAGCGGCACCAAAATGAAAGCGATTTCGAAGAAGTCGAGGAAGCAGCCAAGGATGAAGACGATGATGGAGACCGTGATCAGGAATCCTATCTCGCCGCCCGGCAAGCCCAACAGAAGCTCTTCCACCCAACGGTCCCCGGCAATGCCGTAGAAAGTGAGCGAGAAAACGCGCGCACCAATCAGGATGAACATCACGAAGGTTGCCAGTTTCGCGGTGGAATCCAGCGCCTGCAAAAGCGTTTTAAGGTCCAGCCGGCGCTTCAGGATTGACATGATTAGCGCGCCGGTGGCGCCCATAGCGCCGCCCTCTGTGGGCGTTGCGATGCCTAGAAAGATGGTGCCGAGAACCAGAAAAATGAGCGCCAGTGGCGGGATCAGCACGATAACGACCTGTTCGGTCATCTTCGACAGGTATCCCAGCTTCATCGTGCGATTAAGCAACGCGAACGAATAGGGAATGATCGTGGCGACCAAGGCTGCCCAAACCACCTTGATTTCATAGCGCAGGTGCTCGAAAACATAAAAGTAGCAGACCAGGAACAGGGCTACTGCAGTCGCAAGGATCAGGAACAGCGAACGGCCGCCATTGCCGAGTGGCCGGGCTTCCGGCGGTAGAGCCGGCACCCAGTGCGGCTTGATCAGGGCAATGACGAAGATGTAGGCGCAATACATGCCAACGATAATCAAGGCCGGGAAAAACGCACCGACATACATGTCACCCACGGAGCGGCCGAGCTGGTCGGCCATGACGATGAGGACAAGCGATGGCGGAATGATTTGCGCCAGCGTTCCCGATGCGGCGATGGTGCCGGCTGCAAGGCCGGGATGGTAGTTGTAGCGCATCATGATCGGCAGGGAGATCAAGCCCATGGCGATGACAGAGGCTGCAACAACGCCGGTGGTGGCTGCAAGCAGCGCGCCCACGACGACGACGGCAAATGCCAGGCCACCACGCATGGTGCCGAACAGCTGACCGATGGTGTCGAGCAGATCTTCGGCCATCCTGGATCGTTCAAGAATCAGCCCCATGAAAGTGAAAAACGGAATGGCCAACAGCGTATCATTACGCATTATGTCCATAACACGGTTCATGTTGGCTTGAGCCAAAGGCCAGAAAAGCCTGATTTCCGGCGAAAAGCTGCTGAGTTCAACGCCAGCTACAAAAAAGTACATGCCGCCCGCAGCCAGTGTGAAGGCGACTGGGTAGCCGATCAGAAGCATGGCCATCACGGTGATGAACATGATCGGCGCGAGGTTGTGAGCAATAAAATCAAGCATCGATGTTGCCCTTCATTTCCGATGCTGCCTCAACTTGCGGCGGCATGGAATGATCATGGCCGATCTCTTCTTGAAGGAGACCGCGAATGATGGCGATACGCTTGATGATCTCGGACACAGCCTGAGCTGTGAGCAGGATGAAGCCGAGAAGAATGCTTGCCTTGGCCGGCCATATGATCAGGCCGCCGGCATTGCTGGACATCTCGCCGGATTGGAAAGAGCGCCAGAAGAATGGCCAGGCCAGATAGGTCATCATCAGACAGAACGGCAGTAGGAACAGGAAGTGGCCAAGCAAGTCGATCCAGTCACGCGTGCGTTTGGAAAAATTGCCGGCCAGAACGTCAATGCGAACATGCTCGTTCTTGCGCAGTGTATAACCTGCGGCGAGCATGAAAACCGCGCCGAACAGATACCACTGGACTTCAAGCCAAGCGTTCGACGACATGTCGAACACTTTACGAATTGTTGCGTTTCCGGCGCTGATCAGTACGGCCGCCAGCACGAGCCAGGACACATTGCGTCCGACAAACTCATTGATCCGATCGATGATACGGCTCAATGCCAAAAGACTTCCCATATTGCCCTCCTGGTCATTTCACCTCCGTTTATAGAGGTGTAATCAACCATGGTTCCCATTTTGTCTCATCCATACCATCTACGCGGTACCGCGCCAGCCCATATCAGGAAAAAGGCATGCAACGCAACGAGTGGTGCATTAATTTTACCAGTTGATGGGGCGGACGGCAGTGGCCTTAGATCGTGCCTGCGGCTATACCCTTTGTTGATTGCAGTAAAAAGGGGTTGATGGTGCTGGCAAGCGAGTTGTTTGATGTTTCCAACGAGATTGTGCTGGTGACCGGTGGCGGCACCGGGCTTGGATTTGGCATGGCGCGGGCGCTGGCCATGAATGGTGCGAGACTTGCCCTTGCCGGCTATGATCCGACCAGTCTGGAAGCCGGGGTTGAAGCCATTGCTGCGCTTGGCGGCAATGCTATCGCCGTACCGCTCGATGTGCGTCAGGACGAGACTATTTCCTCGGCGTTTGATCACATCGAAACTGCACTCGGGCCGGTCAGCGTCCTGATCAACAATGCAGGCATTGCGCATCGCGACAAAGCAACTCACATCTCACGCGAGACGCTTCGCAGCGTCATGGCTGTCAATGTCGATGGGGCGCTCATGGTCGCGCAGGAGGCGGCCCGGCGCATGATCCGTGATAACCGCGGGGGATCGATCGTCAATATTTCGAGCGTTCTGTCTGAATTACCTGTTCGTCAGGTGATTGCCTATGGCGCTTCCAAGGCCGCACTTAGTCAAATGACGCGCTGCCTTGCACTTGAATGGGCCAAGCATGGAATCAGGGTCAATGAAATTCGCCCCGGCTGGTTTGAAACTGCTCTGACGGATCCTTTTCTCGATGGTCCGGGCGCCAAATTCATGGCTGGCCAAAATCCGACGGGACGCCTTGGCGGAGAGCATGATCTGATTGGCGCTGTGCTGCTTCTTGCGTCAAAAGCCAGCGCATATATGACTGGCAGCTCGATAACGATTGATGGCGGTCATTCGATGGGGCGCTGAATCAGTCGCGCAGGTGTATGTTGGCGACAGATAGTTTCGTCTCGTGAGGATTGCCAACCATCTGATTGCGCAGTCGGGGGCCGGCTATTAATTCGGTTGACCGCCGCGCCGACTGGCTCAAATATCAATGTCTAGGCTGCGGGTTGGGAGACGGCTCGTGATCGATCCGGAATGGTTTGAGGAGACCGTAAATGACAGCACATGATGTGTCGCTCGACGACAAATTTGATCTGACCAAAGACCGGATTTTTGTCACCGGATCACAAGCTGTCGTTCGTCTTTTGATGATGCAGCACGAGCGCGACCGTATTGCTGGCTTGAACACGGCTGGCTTTATCTCCGGTTATCGAGGTTCGCCGCTTGGTGGTCTGGATCAACAGATCATGCGCGCCGAGAGGCCCCTGTCTCAGCGCAACATTGTTTTTCAGCCTGGATTGAATGAGGAGCTGGCCGCCACTGCCTGTTGGGGAACGCAGCAGGTGGGTCTCGACGGAACCGGCAAATATGATGGCGTTTTTGGTCTCTGGTACGGCAAGGGGCCGGGCGTGGACCGTTCCGGCGACGTGTTTCGTCACGCCAACCTGGCGGGATCATCCAGGCATGGTGGTGTTCTGGCGCTGATGGGAGATGACCATACAGCGGAAAGTTCCACCAACGCCCATCAGACCGAATTCAATTTTATCGATACCATGATTCCGATCCTCAATCCGGCAGGCGTGCAGGAAATGATCGACTACGGCCTCCACGGCTTTGCGATGTCGCGGTTCGCGGGAACCTGGGCTGCGCTCAAATGCGTCAAGGACAACGTGGAATCGACCGCGTCGGTTGACGCTGGCCTCAACCGGCTGAAGATCGTCTTGCCAGAGTTCGCCATGCCGCCGGGCGGGCTCAATATTCGCGCCAATGATTTGGACTTTCTAGGGCAGGAAATGCGGCTCCATGAATACAAGCGCGATGCCGCAAGTGCCTATATCAGGGCAAACGGGCTTAACCGGATCATCTATTCAGGCGGCGCCAACGCCAAGATCGGTATCCTGACAGTTGGCAAGAATTATCTGGATGTGCGCCAGGCACTGGATGATCTCGGAATCGACGAGACTCGCGCCAACCAGATTGGCGTCCGGCTGTTCAAGGTTGCCTGCCCGTGGCCGTTCGACCTGGCTGACATGACCGAATTCGTTGATGGTCTCGACATGGTGATTGTCGTTGAGGAAAAACGCTCGCTGCTGGAAAGCCAGCTGCGCGAGGCCTTGTACGGAAGTGCGCGCCAGCCTGTGGTGGTCGGCAAGCGAGACGAGCGCGGCGACTGGCTGTTTCCGGTCAAGGGCGCGCTTGATCCCAATGACATTGCGGTTGCTGTGGGTGAGCGTGTGCTCAAGGTCGTGGGCTATGCGGAAGATATCGACGCAAAGGTGAAACGAATCCGCCAGTTCCAGAGCATGCTGGCGAGCGTGTCGGATGTGGCGTCGCGCACGCCGTATTTCTGCTCGGGTTGTCCCCACAATACATCGACCAAGGTCCCGGAAGGATCTGTCGCGGCGGCAGGTATCGGTTGTCATTTCATGTCGCTGTGGATGGATCGTGATACCACGGGCTTTACCCAGATGGGTGGCGAGGGTGCACAATGGGTGGGGCAGGCGCCGTTTACCTCGCGGGGCCATATTTTCCAGAACCTCGGCGATGGCACTTACAACCATTCGGGTGTGCTGGCTTTACGCTTTGCCCTCGCATCGAAGGCAAACATAACCTACAAAATTCTCTATAATGATGCCGTTGCAATGACCGGTGGGCAAACGCATGAAGGCGGTTTGACCGCTGACGCCATTGCGCGGCAGGTTCGCGCCGAAGGCGTTGAGCGGATTGCGCTGGTCAGCGATGATCCGGACCGGTACCCCGCAGGCACAGTCTGGCCAGCGGCAATGAGTGTTCACCACCGATCAGAGCTGGATGCCGTTCAGCGCGAGCTGAGGGAGATCCCGGGGGTTACGGTCCTGATCTACGATCAGACCTGTGCGGCGGAAAAGCGCCGCCGCAGGAAGCGTGGCACTTATCCCGACCCGGACAAGCGGGTGATCATCAATGAACTGGTTTGCGAAGGCTGCGGTGATTGCGGGGTCAAATCGAACTGTGTGTCTATTCAGCCGGTGGAGACCGAGTTCGGGCGCAAACGGCGAATTGATCAATCCAGTTGCAACAAGGATTTTTCTTGTGTCGAAGGGTTCTGCCCGTCTTTCGTGACAGTTCACGGCGCCCGGATCCGCAAGGCGGATACCTCCGCGATCAAATCCTCACCTGATCCGCTCATCGGTTTGCCAGTGCCGGTTGTCGCTTCTCTGGACAAGGGCTGGGCCTCAATCATTGACGGCATCGGTGGTACCGGGGTTGTTACCATCGGTGCAATCCTCGGCATGGCTGCGCATCTTGAAGGCAAGGGCTGCGGCATGATCGACATGGCGGGCCTTGCACAAAAGGGCGGTGCAGTGTTCTCGCATGTCCGCATTGCCGAAACGCCGGAAGACATTCAGGCGATCCGTATATCGGCCGGCAAGGCGGATCTGGTGCTGGGATGTGACCTGGTGGTCTCTGGCTCACGAAAAGTGCTGACTTCGGTGCGTGAAGGCGAAACGGCGTTTCTTGTGAACACCAGTGAAGTCATGCCGGGTGATTTCACCCGCAATGCGGATTTTTCGTTGCCGACGGAGCGACTCAAGCGGGCGATCGCCAAAGCGGCTGGTGTTGAGCGTACCAGTTTCTTCAATGCGACGCTTGCGGCCACGCGTTTGTTTGGCAATGCGATCGCGGCCAACATGTTCATGCTTGGGATGGCATCACAGAAGGGCGCTTTGCCGTTGTCGCCGGAGTCCGTCGAGGAAGCCATCCGGCTTAATGGTCAGGCTGTGGCGATGAACATTGCGGCTTTCCGATGGGGCCGTAAGGCCGGACACGATCCTCAGTCTGTTCAGGCGCTTGTTTCCGATCAGCTGGTGGAAGCCGACACGGCGGCGGCTGAGGAAACTGTTGCTGAGATCATCGATAGCCGCGCGGAATTTCTGCAAGGCTATCAGAACAGGGCTTGGGCGGCAAAGTACCGCGAGATACTGCAGCCGCTTGTAGAAGCCGAGGTGCTTGCATTTGGCGCCGCTGGTCCGGTGTCCACAGCTGCGGCGCGGTCATTGTTTAAACTGATGGCGATCAAGGACGAATATGAAGTGGCGCGGCTCTACAGCGACGGCAGCTTCAAGCGGCAGCTCGGCAAGCAGTTCGAGAGCTATGACAAGCTGGAATACCACATGGCGCCGCCGGTATTGGGCCGGAAGGACGGAAAGGGGCATCCGGTAAAATCTTCGTTCGGCCGTGGAATGACTGCGCTCTTTCCGGTGCTTTCTGCACTCAAGGTTTTGCGCGGTACGCCTTTGGACGTGTTCGGTTACAGTGCCGAACGACGCATGGAGCGTCAGATACTGTCAGAATTCATTGATGAATTGGGGCAAATGAGCAGGGTTCTTCAAAGGGATAACGGTGCTCTTGTCTCAGAATTTCTTTCATACCCCATGGAAATTAAAGGTTATGGCCATGTCAAAAAAAGTAAAAAGGAATTCGCTTTTTCAAAGAAAGAAATTGTTAAGCAGTCAATTCTTGATTCAGGTTTGATCAATGCTTCTGTTGCCGCAGAGTGATTGACTTTTCATTTTTGATAGCATCCGGTTTTTTCTTTTTTAACCCAGATACAAAAATGGATAATTCGTTGAGATCATTACCCAAAATCGACGCACGGTAAATGTGTTCTTAATCTCCGTTTGCTACGTTGCTGTCTCAGTTTCAGGGATCAGTGTTCATGCAAACGGCAGACAACACAACATTTGCGGACGACGTCCGGCTTTCCTTTGTGGCCTCGCTCTATCAGCAGCGAGGCACGTTGTTTGCTGGCATGATCGCGCATGTTGTCACCACAATGGCGATATATCTGCGTGTTGAGGACCCTTTTTATCTCTATGCTGCCGTTGCCCTGTTCTCTGTCTGGTTTGTCCGGAATCTCGACATGCTGGCCTTCGACCGGCTGGATAAATCCACATTCAAGCTGGCTGATACGCTACGTTGGGAAAAGCGATATGTAGCCGGTTCGCTGGTTGCCGCCTTTATACTGGGATCTGTCTGCGGTCATGCGCTTGTTCTGGCCCATGATCCGTTTGCAGAACTCGCCGCAATATCCGTTACCATCGCTACAATGATCTCCGTGGTCGGGCGCAATTTTGGCTCGAAACTGAATGTTGACATGATCATTCTTGCCGCGTGCCTGCCAATGATGGCCGGATTTCTGATGGCGCGCGATCCCTTTATGATTGTCTTGGCTGTGCTTTTGTTGCCGTTGTTCCTAACCACACGCTCGATGGCAAACGGAGTTCGTGACTTCCTATTCAATTCGGTGACTGCTGAGAGGAAAACTTCGGAAATAGCAGAGCGGTTTGACACTGCGCTCAATAACATGTCGCACGGATTGTTCATGTTGGACGGTGACGGCCGGATTGAAGTCGCCAACCGCAAGGCCCGCGAGTTTTTCAATATCGACAGAGACACCGATCTGACCGGTCGCGCCATGAAAGCAGCCTTACGGCTGGGGGCCCGAAATGGTGTGATTCCCAAAGAAAATTTTGCGCAAATCAATCAACATCTGGAGAGGCTTGTCAGTGGTCGTGATGACCGTGCACTGGTTCGCTTTGGCAAGAATTCCTGGCTGGAGTTCAGCGCACGGTATCGCGGTGAAAAGGGCGTTGTGCTGATATTCGAAGACGTTTCCGATCGCATTCAGTCGGAAAAGCGCATTCTGCACATGGCGCGTTTTGACAATTTGACCGATCTGCCCAATCGTTCGTGGTTCAAAGAGATCGTGGGATTGAAGGTTGGCAAGGCCAAGCCCGAGCAGAACGTGGCACTTGCGGTTCTCGATATCGATGACTTCAAGCACGTCAATGACTCCATGGGTCACGTCAATGGCGATAAGCTGCTGTGTGCAATTGCCAACAGGCTACGATCGCTCTCCCGGCAGAAATTTGTGATTTCTCGTTTTGGCGGTGATGAGTTTGTTTTATTTCTGCCCGAAGTGGAAGATATCAACGATCTGCATGCCACCATGGATCATGTGATCGATACGTTGCGTGGCACCTACATCATTGATGGCCACAAGCTCTTTATCAGCCTGTCGGGTGGGGTCGTCATGGCTCCGGCCGCAAATGTGCAAATCGAAGAACTGCATATTCAGGCTGACCTCGCACTGTATGAAGCAAAACGACGCGACAAAAACCGTTGGACCTTGTTCGAGGAGTCGATGGATCAGCAGTATTCGGAACGACAGCGGATGAAGGCCGATCTTCGCGAGGCGATCCGGACGGATTCGATGAACCTGTTTTATCAGCCGATGTTTAATCCCGAAGGTACCCGTATTGTGGGTGCGGAAGCGCTTTCGCGCTGGGTTCATCCGGAACTTGGTCCGGTGTCGCCGGCCGTCTACATTCCGCTTGCCGAGGAAATGGGGATTATCAGTGAGCTGACGCGTTGCGTCGTTGAGCGGGCAGTTCGGGATTCGGCCAATTGGCCCGGGAACCTGTTCGTTTCAGTTAATCTCTCGGCCCATGATCTGAACGATCGGGGAGTTATTTCTATGATTGCCGACGCGCTTGATCGCGGCAATCTGGCACCGGAGCGCCTGCAACTGGAAATCACTGAAAGCGGTCTTATGAATGATCTCGAGACAGCTCGTGATATTCTCACGGAATTGCGGTCGATGGGTATGTCGATCGCGATTGACGATTTCGGAACTGGCTACTCAAGCCTGAGCTATCTTGACATGTTGCCGCTTAACAAGATCAAGATTGACCGTTCCTTTGTTCGAGATCTGACCAAGGACCCCAAAAAGCTGAAATTGCTGCGTGGTGTGGTCCATCTGGCACGCGAACTTGAGCTTGAAGTCGTTGTTGAAGGCGTGGAGACTGAAGAGCAGCTGGTGATGATCCGCGAGAACAAGTGCGCCGATGTCATTCAGGGCTTTATTTTCGGCACGCCCATGCCCCACGGCGCTTTTATCGAACTGGCAAACAAACTGTCCAGCAATCCAAGGAGACTGACAGTGGTGGGGCAATCCAGCCAGGCACGTCAGTCCAGTAGCTGATACGCTGCCCTTTCGGCATGGCGGCAAACTGCAATTCTTGCTAGGTAGCTCCGCCCAAAAAACTCCAGAATCCGATTGTGAATTGTCTCTGGCGCTTTTTGATAGCGCTCTTGTTTTTCTGTCTGAAATTCGAAGTTCATTAACCTTAATAGACAGTTAATCTACCTCTGACGCTCTCCTGCGATTGATTAACATAAAATTAACGATAGGCTTCCTCGTGCATCACGATGGAGACTTGTCATAAATGACCAACGGCGCTCAAGGCAAAATTACCGGTTTCAGCTCAAGTGTAATGCGCTTCCTCGAGAGCATTGAGTATCGCCGTGTCGACAACGCGGATGATCTTGAGGATGTTGCCCGTATCCGCCAAAGGGCTTTCTCCATGGTCGGGTTGGCGCCGCAAAGCGGTACGATGCTAATCGACGACCTGGATTTCAAGCCCAATGCCCATGTGATGGGTATCTTTTTCGACGAGCAACTGGTTTCCACCATTAGGGTTCATCACGTCACAGCCATCCAGCGCGATAGTGTGGCGGTTTCGCATTTCCCGGATGTCATCAACCCGATGCTTGACGCAGGGAAAACCTTCATTGATCCGGTGAGATTTGCTGCGGACCCGGAAATCATGCGTGAGTACCCAGCCCTGCCGTATCTGACATTGCGGGTCGCGACCATGGCGACTGACTATTTCGGCGCCGATTATTGCCTTTCGGTAATCAAGCCAAACCACCGTGCATTCTACAAGCGCATCTTCAATTCACATCCGCTTGTCGAACCGCGCTATTTTGAAAAATATGACAGCAATATCGAACTGCATGCATCCAATGCACATCTAGAGCTGCAAAAAATCTATGACCGGTTTCCATTTTTCAATTCTCAGCCCTGCGAACGTCGGCTGATGTTTGCTCCACGCCAAGAATTGCTGATGCCCCCCCTCACAATCCGGCCAACGGCACGATACGCGCTTCAGCAAGCAAGCTGACCGAAATGACAGGCTCCATGAATTGTGGATAACGTTTGGAGTGGAGGCGATGAGGTTTTGCCGCTTGTCTGTGACCTGATGTCCATTGCACATTGGCCGGGGTTTGTGTAATCCGTGCATGAATTGCCAATTGGGGAGCTACAGTATGGCTGAACAGATGAACGGTCCTGTCGAAACCGGTGCTGCTATGGATTATTCCGAGCACGAAAAAACCTATTCGATGTTTCTCGCTGGAGCGAAATACGGCACGCTCATAATCGTGGCGTTGATGATTGCTATGGCTGTGTATTTTTTCACAGGTGCAGGCGCTATTGTCAGTTTCCTGTCGTTTCTTGTTCTCAGCATTGGCAGCTGCATCGTAGCCCGTTGAAACGTTCACAGCGTGTTGGGGTGCCAGGTCTTCCATGATCCGTTTCGACGCGTCTCATCCTGTTTGCCAGAGGAGGGGCTCTCGTGGGCGCCATAGTTTTTGTAGCCAAAGAGTCGGACCAGCTTGAAACGCGTGTCGCCGCATCACCGGATACGGTGAAAAAGATGGTTTCACTCGGGCTTGACGTCATTGTTCAAAAAGGCGCTGGCGAGAAATCACAGATTGCCGATGCGGACTTCGTTGCCGCCGGTGCGAAGGCTGGTACAGCCGCCGGCGCCAAAAAGGCTGATGTGGTGCTGCGTGTTCGACGTCCATCGGACCTGGAAATGAAATCGCTGAAGACTGGTGCGATTGTTCTGGCGCAGATGGATCCCTACGGCAATGAAAAGGCGCTTGCCGCGCTGGCCAAAACCGGCGTGACCGCGTTTGCCATGGAATTGATGCCGCGCATCACCCGCGCGCAATCAATGGACGTGCTGTCCTCGCAGGCAAACCTTGCAGGGTATCAGGCCGTCATCGAAGCCGCACACACATTTGACCGGGCAATGCCGATGATGATGACGGCAGCTGGCACTGTGGCTGCCGCAAAAGTCTTCGTGATAGGCGCTGGGGTGGCCGGTTTGCAGGCAATTGCCACTGCCCGCCGTCTCGGTGCAGCCGTTTCAGCCACCGACGTGCGCCCGGCTTCCAAAGAGCAGGTTGCTTCGCTCGGCGCCAAATTCATTGCGGTCGAGGATGACGAATTCAAGGCGGCTGAAACGTCCGGCGGATACGCCAAGGAAATGTCAAAAGAATATCAGGCCAAACAGGCGGCCCTGGTGGCCGATCACATCTCCAAGCAGGATATCGTGATCACCACCGCGCTTATTCCGGGCCGGCCCGCGCCGAAGCTTATTTCACGCGACATGCTCAAGAGTATGCGTCTGGGCTCTGTGGCTGTCGATCTGGCGGTTGAACGCGGTGGCAATATCGAGGGCTCCAAGCCTGGCGAAACAGTCATCGTCGACGGTGTTACCGTGATTGGTATTCTCAACATGCCAGGGCAGATAGCTGCCAGCGCGTCGCTGCTTTACGCGAAAAACCTGCTGACCTTCCTCGACACCATGATCGACAAGGAAACCAAAACGGTTTCGGTCAATCTCGAGGACGAGTTGGTCAAGGCAACGGCGTTGACCCATGGCGGCGCAGTGATCCATCCCGCATTTGGCGGCGAAGCAAGCAAGGGAGCTGCATGATGGCAGGGTCCGCACTCGATACCGCTCTTGAAAGCCTCGAGCAGGCAATAAATGCTGTGCGTACAGCGGCGGAAACAGCCGGCCCGGCCGGCGACGGTGTCGCAGCAGCAGTACATGCGGCCAGCGGCGGGGCGATTGACCCGTTTGTTTTCCAGGTCGCAATTTTCGTGCTGGCGATTCTTGTCGGTTACTACGTGGTCTGGTCGGTGACGCCAGCCTTGCACACACCTCTGATGGCGGTGACCAACGCAATTTCCTCGGTCATTGTTGTGGGCGCACTGCTTGCCGTCGGTACATCGCTTTCAGGTTGGGCAACCGGGTTCGGCTTTGTCGCGCTGGTGCTTGCGTCGGTCAATATATTTGGCGGCTTCCTCGTCACCCAGCGCATGCTGGCCATGTACAAGAAAAAAGAGAAGTGAGCGCCGGCTGATGTCAGAGAACTTTGCCGCATTCGCCTACCTCGTTTCGGGCGTCATGTTCATTATGGCTCTTCGGGGCCTATCCCATCCAACGACCAGCCGTCAGGGAAACCTCTATGGCATGGTTGGTATGGCACTTGCCATTGTCACGACTTTGCTGCTGGCCAAACCTTCATTCAGCGGTTTTGTGATGATTGTCGCAGGCCTCGCCATTGGCGGCGGCGCGGGCGCCTATATTGCTCGCAAGATTCCCATGACATCAATGCCGCAGCTGGTTGCGGGCTTTCATAGCCTGGTCGGCCTTGCTGCCGTTCTGGTGGCGTCGGCAGCGCTTTATTCACCGCATGCGTTCGGCATCGGCGAAGTCGGCGAGATCCACGCCCAGGCGCTGATCGAAATGTCGCTTGGCGTTGCAATTGGCGCGATTACGTTCACTGGTTCGATCATTGCATTTCTCAAGCTTGACGGCCGGATGTCTGGCAAGCCGATCATGCTGCCGATGCGTCATGTCATCAATGCCGGATTGCTGATCGGTATTATCGTGCTGATCGGTGCGCTTGTGGCAACGGAAAGCTACACGGCGTTCTGGCTGGTGGTGGTTCTGTCGCTGGCGCTCGGCGTGTTGCTGATCGTACCGATCGGTGGCGCTGACATGCCGGTTGTCGTGTCGATGCTCAATTCCTATTCAGGTTGGGCTGCAGCCGGTATTGGCTTCACGCTCGGCAATCTGGCGCTGATCATTACCGGTGCGCTGGTAGGGTCATCCGGCGCGATCTTGTCCTACATCATGTGCAAGGGTATGAACCGGTCTTTCATTTCTGTCATTCTGGGTGGCTTTGGCGGCGAAGCCGCAGCGGCTGGCAGTGATGATATTGATCGCAGCGTCAAGCTCGGTTCAGCCGACGACGCTGCTTTCCTGATGGCCAATGCATCGAAGGTAATAATTGTTCCAGGGTATGGCATGGCGGTGGCTCAGGCGCAGCACGCCACACGGGAACTGGCTGACAAGCTCAAGGAACACGGCGTGGAGGTCAAATACGCCATCCATCCGGTAGCCGGCCGTATGCCAGGTCACATGAACGTCCTTTTGGCGGAAGCCAATGTGCCCTATGACGAGGTCTTCGAACTTGAAGATATCAACTCGGAATTCGCGCAGGCCGACGTGGCTTATGTGATCGGCGCCAATGATGTGACCAACCCTGCGGCGCGTGATGACAAGTCTTCGCCGATCTATGGCATGCCGATCCTGGATGTCGACAAGGCCCGCACCTGTCTGTTCGTCAAGCGTTCGCTTGGATCGGGCTATGCCGGCATCGACAATACGCTCTTCTACAAGGACAGCACGATGATGCTGCTTGGCGACGCTAAGAAAATGACAGACGATATCGTCAAGGCTATCGATCACTGATCTTATCTAAATTCACCATTCAAAAAGGCCCGGAATGTTTCCGGGCCTTTTTGCGTTTTGGGAGTCTCTATCAGTTGGCTGTCGAACGCAGCTGCAGTTCGGCAACGCCAACTGCAACATTGACGCCTTCTTGCGCCTGAACGCTGACTGGCTGAAGCGAGAATGTTTTGTTTGAGCCACCAACCAGAAGGTTGATGCCTGCACCGGCCGCAGCTGATGCTTCGGCAGACACACCGCGATAATCACCAGCAAGCGAACCTGCCATGTATTCAGTATCTGTGGTGGGAGCCAGAACAACCCATTCGATCACTGTTGTGCCGGTGACGCCAATATCGATGCCAAATTTGTTGATGACGCCGAAATAGGCTTCCTTGGCTTCACTGTCATTTGCCGGAGTGTACTCACACGACAAATCCTTGGACGAGCCGAAGATAAAGCCGGTTCCGCCTTCAACAACGCATTCAAGCAAGCCCAGTTCGACGCTGTCAGCCTTGGAAGGTACAGTAGCTGCGCCGAGTGCGACTGTTGCAATAACTGCTGCTGCAGCGGTGATTTTTGTTTTAGTGATCATAATGAATTCGCTTTTCCGTTTGTTGGTTCATGACCACAACGGGTTGGCGTATCATTCGTTCCGCATGGGCGGATATTATGGTCGATGTGAGGGGTTACTGAGCTGTCGCTGCGTTAGCGGACACGAGCCAGGCCGTCGACCGCCGGGCGGTATTTCGGATCAAGCTGAGCCGCACGCGCATAGGATTTAGCTGCGCGTTTCTTGTCGCCGCGGCGCTCGTAGATCAACGCCTGATTGGACCAGGATTCGGCGACCCGCTGATCGAGTTCGACGGCTCGATTGAAATCGGCGAATGCGTTGTCGTCATCGTTGAGCGCGACATAGGAGATGCCCCGGCCATTGTAGGGCTCGGGAGAATTCGGGGCCAGGGAAATGGCGGTCGAGAAATCCTCGATTGCCTGCGGGTGCTGATTGCGCAATTGCTTGATCAGTCCACGATTGTGATAGGCGCGCGGATCGGTGGTCTCAAGATTGATGGCACGATTGAAGTCATTCATCGCCTCATTCGTCCGGCCAGCCTGACGGTAGAGATTGCCGCGACCGATATAGGCTACATCGTAGCGAGCATTGATTTGCAGCGCACGATTGTAGTCATTCGCGGCTTCGACCAGATTGCCCATCGAGCGGTGGATCAGGGCGCGGTTGGCGTAGGCCTGATAGAATGAAGGATTAAGCTGGACGGCGCGGTTGAAATCATCCAGCGCATTGCGATACTGACCTGAGCGACCGTAGGCCGAGCCGCGTACATTATAACCCTCAGGATCGCTGGGGTTGCGTCGTATCACATCAGTAAGTGACGAAATATTCTCGTCCGTGCCCTGAGTCTTGTCGATAGAGATGGCGTCGATGGGCGATGTGGTTGAACAACCCGACAGGGCGATTGTGATCGCGGATACCGCAGCCAGTAACAAAGAACGACTAACGCCTGTTTCCCGGTGTTGTGTTTCCATCGCCGCAATCAAACGCATAGCTCATGCCCCACTTGTTTACCGGGGAATTGCCCGGCCGCCACACTGAAAAAGGCGGAGACGAATCTTCGTCCCCGCCTCACATTCATGCAACCCTATAAGGGCGAAAAAACGGCTGTATCAGCGAGTTGGTGCTGCCGGGCGGCCACCGCCGATAAGGCCTTCGCGCTGCGCACGCTTGCGCGCAAGCTTGCGAACGCGGCGAACGGCTTCTGCCTTTTCGCGAGCGCGCTTCTGCGAAGGCTTCTCATAAAAATCACGCATTTTCATTTCGCGAAAAATGCCTTCGCGCTGCATCTTCTTTTTCAGAGCGCGGAGCGCCTGATCGACATTGTTATCGCGGACAAGTACCTGCACGTTGATCCCGTTCCTTCGAGTTTTTGGTTGGCTTCAGCAACCCTGGCAAACAAAAATTCCGTTCGTTCGGCCGAGGGCGTTACGATTGAGGTGGCAAATACCAGTTCCAAAGATCGAAGTCCAGTCCCGTGAACTTGACAATGGCTGTCCCTGTGTATTTTTCATCGCTTTAGAGGCCGCAATGAGTATCCCTTTTGATCAGATCATACCTGTGACAAAACACGCTGCGACATTCAGGGCCTTCCAGAAGTCGCAAAAGAGCCGATGCGGAGCAGATGAATTTGCTCTTGCTGGGATGAAGCATACCTAACCCGTTTGGAGCCAGAGAGCTATGCGCAAGTACTCCGCTTTTGCCGTTGCCCGCGAGGCGATGCGTGGCCACAAGGGTTGGCCCGCGCAATGGACTTCGCCCGAGCCGCGAAAAGATTATGACGTCATCATTGTCGGCGCCGGCGGACATGGCCTGGGAACAGCTTATTATCTGGCCAAGGAACACGGCATCACAAATATTGCTGTGATCGAGAAAGGCTGGCTTGGGGGCGGTAACACCGGCCGCAACACCACCATCATCCGCTCAAATTATCTCTATGACGAGAGCGCCGGGCTTTATGATCATGCGCTCAAGCTCTGGGATGGGCTGTCGCAGGATCTCAATTACAATGTGATGTATTCGGCGCGCGGCGTGATGATGCTGGCGCACAATGTTCATGACACGCAGGTGTTCAAGCGTCACATACACGCCAACCGGCTCAATGGTATCGACAATGAGTGGCTGACACCGGAGCAGGCCAAGGAATTTTGCCCGCCGCTCAATATTCTTCAGTCGGCTCGATATCCGGTTGTTGGCGCAGCATTGCAGCGCCGTGGCGGTACTGCACGTCATGATGCTGTGGCCTGGGGCTACGCACGGGCTGCAGCCGACATGGGTGTTCACATTATCCAGAACTGTGAAGTGACCGGGGTGCGCCGCGGCGGTGATGGATCGGTCTCCGGCGTTGACACAAGCCGGGGTTTCATCGGTGCGAAGAAGGTCGGCGTTGTCGCGGCTGGGCACACGTCGGTGATCATGGAGATGGCCGGCGTGCGTATGCCGCTCGAGAGTTACCCGTTGCAAGCGCTGGTGTCCGAACCAGTCAAGCCGATCTTTCCATGTGTGGTGATGTCCAACACTGTGCATGCCTACATTTCCCAATCGGACAAGGGCGAGCTGGTGATTGGCGCGGGCACCGACCAATACACCTCTTATTCCCAAACCGGTGGACTGCACATCCTCAGCCATACGCTGGACGCCATCTGCGAGATGTTCCCGATGTTCACGCGGATGAAGATGCTGCGCTCCTGGGGCGGTATTGTTGACGTGACGCCGGACCGGTCGCCAATTTTGTCGAAAACTCCGGTGAAGGGGCTCTATGTGAATTGCGGTTGGGGAACAGGCGGGTTCAAGGCGACACCTGGTTCGGCCAATGTGTTTGCACACACGATTGCTCGTGACGAGCCACACAAGATCAATGCGCCCTTTAACCTGGAACGTTTCCAGACCGGACGGCTGATCGATGAGGCCGCGGCAGCCGCCGTGGCGCATTGAGGCCAATCGAGATGAGCAAGCAATCCATCAATCTGGCGGACAAACTGTCGGAATTTAACGATCTTTGGTCGCCCAAGATCGTCGCGGCTTTCAATGGCCACGACGTGATGGTGGTCAAGGTCAATGGCGAATTCAACTGGCACTCCCATCCCGACACCGACGATCTTTTCTTTGTGCTGTCCGGGCGCCTGACCATCCAGATGCGGGATGGTGATGTCGTTCTGGGGCCAGGCGAGATGTATGTGGTGCCCAAGGGTGTCGAGCATTGTCCGCGCGCCGACGAAGAAACGCATCTCATCATCATCGAGCCTGCCGGCACTCCCAATACCGGCGATCCTGAAACTGCCGTGATCAAAACCAAGATCTGACCAAGGACCAAGCAATGCTTCTGATCCATTGTCCCTACTGCCAGGAAGACCGGCCCGAGCTTGAATTTCGCAACACAGGCGAGGCGCATATTGAACGGCCGAAAGACATGGCCGCTATAAGCGACGAGGCATTCGAAGCGTTCTTCTTCATGCGCACGAACCCGAAGGGTGTCGCTTATGAGCGTTGGCGGCACATTCATGGCTGCGCCCGGTTCTTCAATGCGGTGCGCGATACGGTCAGCGACAGATTTGTCACCACCTACAAGGCCGGTGAATCGAGGATCGAGGTGGTGCTCGGCGAAGATGGTGTCTTGCAGGTCAAGGGAGCAGCACAATGAGCGGCGCGAACCGGATCAAGGGCAAGGGCAGGCTGACGCCGGCCAAGACCATGCGTTTCAATTTTGACGGCAAAGTGCTCACGGCTATGGAAGGCGATACGCTGGCCTCCGCGCTGATTGCCAACGGCATTCACCTGACCGGGCGTTCCTTCAAATATCACCGGCCGCGCGGCATGCTGTCGGCTGGCCCTGAAGAACCCAATGCGCTGATGGATGTCGGCCGTGACGGAGTTCGGCGGACACCGAATATCCGGGCGACGGTGCAGGAAGTTTATGACGGAATGCAGGCTCAGTCGCAAAACCGTTGGCCTTCGCTGGCTTTCGATGTCGGCGGATTGAACAATCTGGCATCGCCGTTCTTCGCTGCAGGTTTCTACTACAAGACCTTCATGTGGCCGAAAGCTGCCTGGAAAAAGGTCTACGAGCCGATTATTCGCGCCGCTGCCGGTCTTGGTGTGGCTCCAAAGGAGCCGGATCCGGACCATTACGCCAATCATTTCGTTCATTGCGACGTTCTGGTGATCGGTGGCGGTGCCACCGGCCTCTCGGCCGCACTTGCCGCAGCCCATGCCGGAGCAGAAGTGATCCTGTGTGATGAGCAGCCGGAAACCGGCGGCGCGTTTCATCATGAGACCGATGCGATGATTGACGGCCAATCGGGTTGGGACTGGGCGCAAGCAGTGACGGCTGAACTTCGCGCCATGGACAATGTCCGGGTGCTGACGCGCACCACGGCGTTTGGTTATCAGGCACAAAACCATGTCGCGCTACTGGAGCGGGTGACTGAGCATCTTTCCAACCCTGATCAGGCGTTGCCGCGCGAGCGGATTTGGCAGGTTCGGGCCAAGCAGGTGGTTATCGCCACAGGCGCGATCGAGCGGCATATGGTGTTTGCCAACAATGACCGTCCTGGCATCATGCTGGCTTCGGCAGCGCGAGCCTATCTCAATCATTATGGCGTCGCCGTCGGTGCCAAGGTCGGGGTCTATACGGCGTGTGATTCGGCCTGGAATGCAGCTTTCGATCTCAAGCAGGCGGGCGTTTCGGTTCCGGCCATCGTCGATGTGCGTGCTGATCCCAACCCGGCTTTGGTCGCTCGAGCCAAGGAACTCGGCATAGAGGTTCTGGCCGGGCAAGCTGTGCTCGATACGTCAGGTAAACTCCGCGTCAAGTCGATGAAAGTCGGCAAGTCGTCAGGTGGATCGACACGGGACATCCCGATTGACGCGCTTATCATGTCGGCCGGCTGGACTCCTTCGGTTCACATGTATTCGCAATCGCGCGGCAAGGTCGTCTGGGATGAGGCAAGCCTGCGCTTTCTGCCCGGTCGCAATGTGCAGGATTGCGTCAGCATTGGCGCCTGCAATGGCGTCGATGATCTGGCTGATGCAGTTGCGGGTGCGGCAAAGGCCGGTCATGAAGCGGCGAAGGCTGCAGGTTCCAAGGTCAGGAAATCATGGACTGCACCGGATGCGGAAACACAGACATCATGGGCTGGAAGCATGATGGGCTCGGCGGCTGGCGCCGGTGCGGACACAACAGTGAAAGCTTTTGTCGATTTCCAGAATGATGTCACGGCTAAGGACATCAGACTCGCCGTGCGTGAAGGCATGCACTCGATCGAGCACGTCAAGCGCTTCACCACCAACGGCATGGCCACGGACCAGGGCAAGACATCCAATATCCATGGCCTGGCAATCGCGGCAGAAATGCTCGACAAGCCGTTGCCGCAGGTGGGGCTGACCACGTTCCGGTCGCCTTATACGCCGGTAACCTTCGGCGCGATTGTCAATCATTCGCGTGGCGATCTGTTCGATCCGACACGGCGGACGCCGATGCATGGCTGGGAAGCAGCCCATGGCGCGGTGTTTGAGGATGTCGGTCAGTGGAAGCGCGCCTGGTATTATCCACGTGCGGGCGAGGACATGCATCAGTCGGTCAATCGTGAGTGCCGAACAGTGCGCGAGAGTGCGGGCATGTTTGATGCCACGACGCTTGGCAAGATCGAAGTTGTGGGGCCGGATGCGGCGCAGTTCCTCAATCTGATGTACACCAATGGCTGGGACAAGCTGCAGCCGGGCCGTTGCAAATACGGCATCATGCTGCGCGAGGACGGTTTCATCTATGATGACGGTGTTGTCGGGCGTCTGGCCGAGGACCGTTTTCATGTGACCACGACCACCGGCGGTGCGCCACGGGTCATGCACCACATGGAAGACTATCTGCAGACCGAATTTCCGGAGCTGAAAGTCTGGCTGACCTCGACGACCGAACAATGGGCGGTGATTGCGGTGCAGGGACCCAAAGCCCGCGAGATCATTGCGCCGCTGGTGGAAGGCATCGATCTTTCCAATGAAGCGATGCCGCACATGAGCGTGCGTGAGGGCAAGATCTGCGGTGTGCCGACACGTCTGTTCCGGATGTCGTTTACCGGTGAGGCGGGCTATGAGGTCAATGTGCCGGCTGACTATGGCGAAGCGGTGTGGAAGGCGCTTTGGGAGCGGGCAGAACCGCTAGGCGCCTGTGCTTACGGAACCGAGACCATGCACGTGCTCCGCGCAGAGAAGGGCTACATCATAGTCGGGCAGGACACCGACGGCACGGTGACACCCGATGATGCCGGACTGAACTGGGCTGTGGCGAAGAAAAAGCCGGATTTTGTCGGCATACGCGGCATGAAGCGGCCCGACTTGATCGGAGGCGGGCGCAAACAACTGGTTGGCCTGACCACCAAGGATCCGAACATTGTTCTGGAGGAAGGGGCGCAGATCGTCGCCGATCCGAACCAGGCGGTGCCAATGACCATGATCGGTCATGTGACATCCTCCTACTGGTCGGAAAACTGCGGCCGGTCGATTGCCATGGGTGTGGTGATTGACGGGCGGGCGCTCAAGGGCAAGACACTCTATGTGCCAATGCCCGAGCGCACCATCGAAGTGGAAATCACGGATACTGTTTTTGTGGACAAAGAGGGAGTGCGTCTGAATGGCTGATATCGCTCACGCCACCCGTATCGAACCGCTTGCCGGGCGCGTTGGTGGCGCAGCTGGCGTCGCATTGACGCCTGCGGCCCCCGCAAACCGGGTTTCTCTGAGGGTTGATCCGGCGGATACAAAGGCGTTGTCCAAAGCGCTTGGTCTTGAATTGCCGATGGTGCCGAAGACATCGGTGCGCAATGATATGGGGCGTCTCGCCGCCTGGCTTGGTCCTGACGAGTGGCTGATCATAGACGATAATGGTGATCCGCTGGCCGATTTGGCCAAGGTCAAGGTGTTGCATTCTGCTGTTGATATTTCCCACCGCAACACCGCGATTCTGGTCACGGGCAAGGGCGCTCGGGCCACATTGCAAAGTGGTTGCCCGCAGAACCTGAGCGACAAGGTGTTCCCGGTCGGTTCAGCCACCCGCACGGTGATGGGGAAAATCGAGGTGGTGATCATTCGAACCGGGGACACGGAATTCCAGGTCGAATGCTGGCGATCATTCTCGGACTACGCCTTCGGCATGCTGTCGGAAGCTGCCAAGGATTGCCTAGCCTAACATTGCACTGCTGCGAGGCTCTGATGTCTCCACGGGTGCTTTCATTGCATCTGTGGAGACAATTCTTACGTCTCCAGCCAATCCTTGGGGTCGAACTGAATGATGGTCAGCCATGTGGCTGTCATGGCCGGTTTCTTCACGCCCTCGATTTCAATCGTCACATCAAAGGTCGTCATCATCCTGCCGGGACCGCGCAGCCGCGCCTCCTTGAGGAAGAACCGGCCGCGGATACGACCATCAACCGGCACCGGCATCATGAAGCGGACCTTGTTGAAACCGTAATTGATGCCAAAATGGTCCTCGCGCAACCGCGGGACAGCGTCAGTGTGCATGGCGGACAGCATGGAGAGCGTCAGGAAACCGTGGGCGATCGTTCCTCCGAACGGGGTTTCGGCCGCGCGGACCGGATCAACATGAATGAACTGGTGGTCGTCAGTGGCATCCGCAAAAATGTCGATGCGTGATTGCGGCACGTCCATCCATTTGGATACACCGAGTTCTGTTCCGACGAGATCCTTGATCTCTGTAATTGAAATCTCGCGTGGCACGTAAATCTCCCAATTTCAAACGTGTGTCGATTTTGTATCTGCTTAAAGCGATACGTCAATCATTGCATCATCTTAATGAAACAAGACAGGCTTGGAAGGTTTTCACCGGCCGTGGTTGATGCGACTTGGATGCCTGACCACGTCAGCCGGGCATTTCCTGCCAGCAAACCACTGACCGCGGCGGGATCGCCTTTTCAATCGAGGCGCGCGGGCTTGCAGGACACCACAGACCCGGGGTGCCGGGAAGTACGCAACGGATTTCTGCATGGCCGCGGTTGAAGACTACTGTGAGGCGTTTGCCCGGCTGCCCCAGCACCATCATCAAAGTATCCCGGGCTGGGTCTTCCCAGTCAGCCGGTTTCATCGGGTGGCCATCGGTTGTCAGCCACGAGACTTGGTCGGGCGTGGCGGTAGTGTCGTTGTCTTTCAGGAAGTTCAGACGTCCGAGCAGCGGTGATTGCGCCCTCAATTCCGCCCAGGCACGGGTGAAGTCCAACCGGGCGTGATTGAGTTTATCCCAATCGCGCCAGGTGATGGCATTGCCCTGGGCATAGGCGTTGTTGTTGCCACCCTGGCTGTGCCCGAATTCGTCGCCGGCGGTCAGCAGGATGGTGCCCCGGCTGGCAAACAATGTGGCGATCAGGGCCTGCGCATCGGCTTCGCGCGCGGCCAGGATTGTCGGATTGTCGCTTGGGCCTTCGATGCCATTGTTCCAGGAATAGTTGGCGTTGTGTCCGTCGCGGTTGTCCTCACCATTTGCTTCATTGTGTTTTTCTTCGAAAGATACGAGGTCCCCCAGGGGAAACCCATCATGGGCGGCGATAAAGTTGATGCTTCGGGTTCTGATCGCGCCGTTCCTGGCGAAAATGTCGGAAGAGCCGGAAAGCCGTGTCGCCAAGGCGCCGGTCATGGCTTCATCGCCACGCCAATAGCGACGGATGTCATCGCGGGCGTGGTCGTTCCACTCGAGCCATGGTGGGCCGAAATTGCCAAGCTGATAACCGCCCGGACCAATGTCCCACGGTTCAGCAATCAGCATCCGGTTATGCAGGACGGGATCATCGACGATGAGTTGCAGTAATCTGGCGTCAGGGGAAAAACCGTTTGCGTCGCGACCGAGGATCGGGGCGAGGTCGAAGCGGAAACCGTCGATTCCGGCCTGCGTCACGAAGTGGCGCATCGTCTCCAGTACCAGTTCCTGTACCTCCGGCTGGTCGCAGGCCAGGGTGTTGCCGCAGCCGGTATCGTTGACAAGAATACCCGGAGTATATTTGTCGTGGCGGTAGTAGGTTTCGTTGCCAAGCCCGCGCAGCGACAGGGTGGGGCCATGGATGTCGCTTTCACCGGTGTGGTTGAAAACAACGTCCAGAATAACACCAATGCCGGCTGCATGCAGCGCTTCCACAGCATAGCGAAGATCGGCAATTCCGCCAGGAGCGAGGCGGGGATCGAGCGCCAGCATGGTCACTGGATTGTATCCCCAGGCATTGGTCAATCCCAGCGGCGGTAGATGCCGTTCATCTATCCAGGTCGCGATGGGCATCAACTCAACAGCGCTGACATGAAGCTTGCGCAGATGATCGATGATGGAAGGATGGGCCAGTGCGCGCACCGTTCCCCGATCTTCTTCCGGCACGTCGGGATGCAGTAACGTGAAGGCCCGAACCGGCACTTCGTAGATCAGACCGCCTGGTTCACACTGCGGGCGGCCGGGATTGAGCGGTGGCAGGGGTGCTTCCAGAATGGCTTTCGGGACGATACCTTGAGTATCTTCACCGAATTCCCCGAGGCGGGGATCGTAGGAGAAGGGCCGGTCAAGCCGGATTGCGTAGGGATCAACGAGCAATTTTGAAGCATCGAAACGGTGCCCCGCTTCGGGCTCCCAGGGTCCATTGGCGCGCAGGCCGTAGCGCGTTCCTGCCTGAAGCCCCGAAACAAAGGCGGTGAACAGACCGCTGTCGCCCTCGAGATCATGGCGGGAAATCTCCTGATCCGATTGGTCAAACAGGCAGAGCGTCACGGATGAAGCCGATGGCGCCCGCACAGTGAAGCGAGCGCCATCGGCTGTCAGTTCCGCGCCGGGTTTCCCCTGATCTCCAAGATCCATGAGTTTGCTCATCAGGTGATGACAGTGGGGGCGTCACGCCCTGTCCGCTTGGCTATTTGAGCCAATGCCTCTGCCGCATCGATCAGTGGTGCCAGAGCAGCCTGGGTTTCCTGATCGTGATGAGCGGGATCAGGTTCATAGTGCTCCATGTAGATCCGTAATGTCGCACCCGAGGTGCCTGTGCCCGACAGCCTGAAGACAAGGCGAGAGCCGCCTTCGAAAAAGATCCGGAGGCCCTGATTGCGGCTGACGGACCCGTCAATCGGGTCGTGATAGGTGAAACTGTCGGCCTTTTCGATCGTCAGTGTACCGATCTGTTTGCCGGGCAGGCGATCCAGCCCGTCTTCGATTGCAGCCATCAGCTCGTTGGCGTTGCTGGTCTCGATGGCTTCGTAGTCGTGGCGGGAATAATAGGTCCTGCCATATTCCGCCCAGTGATCCCGGACAATTTCCAACACGCTCTGGCGCCGTACCGCGAGTATGTTAAGCCAGAGCAGCACCGCCCAAAGCCCATCCTTCTCGCGGACATGATCCGAGCCGGTGCCAGCACTTTCTTCGCCGCAGATGGTGCAGCGTCCGGCATCAAGAAGATTGCCGAAGAATTTCCAGCCTGTTGGGGTCTCATGCATTTCGACGCCGAGCTTTGCCGCTACCCGGTCGGCAGCACCGCTGGTCGGCATTGAACGGGCAATGCCTTTGAGGCCATTCTTGTAACCCGGCGCGAGGTGCGCATTGGCAGCCAGCATCGCAAGCGAATCTGATGGGGTTACAAAGATGCCGCGACCAATAATCAGATTACGGTCGCCATCGCCATCCGAGGCGGCACCGAAATCTGGGGCGTTGGGGCCCATCATCAGATCGTAGAGTGCCTTGGCGTGCACCAGATTTGGATCGGGGTGGTGGCCGCCAAAATCTTCCAATGGCGTTGCGTTGAAGACCAGTGCCGGATTAACGCCGAGACGCCGCACCAGTATCTCGCGCGCGTAAGGGCCGGTCACAGCATGCATTGCGTCGAAAGCAACCTTGAAGCCGCCCGCCACGAGGGTTCGGATTGCGTCGAAATCGAACAATGTCTCCATCAGCGCGGTATAATCAGTGACGGGATCAATCACCTCGATTGTCATTCCCCCAGCTTCGAAAACCACGATCTTGTTCAGATCCACATCACCAAAATCAGCAATTAGATAGCGGTCGATGGTCTGGGTCCGGGCATAGATTGCATCGGTGATTGTTTCAGGTGCTGGCCCACCATTGGAGATGTTGTACTTGATGCCGAAATCTTCGGTCGGCCCGCCCGGATTGTGGCTCGCCGACAATATCAGCCCGCCAAAAGCCTGGTTCTTGCGGATCAGGTGCGAGGCGGCCGGTGTCGACAGAATTCCGCCCTGGCCAACCAGTACGCGACCGAATCCGTTGGCGGCTGCCATTCGGATTGCCGTCTGAATGACTTCGCGATTGTAGAACCGGCCGTCACCGCCGATGACCAGCGTCTTGCCTTCGATGCCGTCGAGACTGTCGAAAACCGACTGGATGAAGGCTTCCGTGTAACCCGGGGTCTGGAAGACCGGGACTTTCTTGCGGAGCCCGGATGTGCCGGGTTTCTGATCAGGGAAGGGGGTGACGGATACAGTCCGGTTCATGAATTTTCACTCTTTGCGGCAAGTAGTTCGGCATACAGGTTGGCATAGCGCAGCGCGCTGCGATCCCATGAGACGTCCGACTTCATGCCCTGGTTCTGAAGCTGCGCCCATACTTTGGGTTCGGAAAAGGTTCGGACAGCGCGGCGCAGAGCCTCGCGCAAGGCATCCGGTGTGACAGGGGAAAACTGAAATCCGGTGGCGACCTCGGCGGCGCTGGCTGCCTCGTTCGCGTCTATGATCGTGTCGGCCAGACCACCTGTACGCGCCACCACAGGCACATTGCCATACCGCAGCCCGTAGAGTTGGGTCAGGCCGCACGGCTCGAAACGTGACGGTACGAGGATCACATCGCCACCAGCCTGCATGAGGTGAGACAGGGCTTCATTGTAGCCGACAACGAGTCCCACGTGCCCGGGGTGCCGTTCCGCTGCGGACTTGAGCGCGGCTTCAAGTGCCTGATCGCCGGAGCCGAGCACTGCCAGTTTTCCGCCCATGGCAACAATATCATCAGCGAGCTCTGTGAGCACATCAATGCCCTTTTGCCAGGTCAGCCGGCTGACGACCGTGAAGACGGGTCCATTGGTATCCCCAAATCCGAAATATTCAGCGAGAGCCTTGCGGTTGGCCTGGCGTTTTTTCATTTTCGAGTGGCTGAAATTGGCGGCAATCAACCGATCGGTGGAGGGGTCCCAGACCTCGGTGTCGATACCGTTGACGATGCCGTGCAAGCTGTCTGCGCGGGCGTTGATCAAGCCATCCAGACCCATACCGAAGGCAGGTGTTCGTATTTCCTGGGCATAGGTCGGGCTGACGGTGGTGATGGCGGTGGCCATTTGCAGGCCGCCCTTGAGAAAGCTGACATCGCCATAATATTCGACACCGTCTACGGAGAACACCGATTGCGGCAATCCGAGTTTGGGGAAAATATCAGGCCCGAATTGCCCCTGAAACGCAATATTGTGAATGGTCATCACCGTCGGGGTGGTCGCGGCCTTTCCCTGCTTCATATAGACGGGTGTCAGACCGGCCTGCCAGTCATGGGCATGGACGATGTCGGGCGTCCAGTCATCAAGCGCTCCCTCGGCGATATTGGCCGCCGCGCGGCTGAGGGCGGCAAATCGCAACCAGTTATCAGGATGATCGGCGTTTGCTGCGTTGGTGTAAGGACCTCCCTGCCGATCGAATAATTCCGGCGCGTCAAGGATGAGATAGTCCACCCCCTCGATCGTGCTGGCAAGGATCGTCGCTCTGACACCAAGAAGATCGTCAGACTTGACCAACAGCACCGGATTGCGGAGTTTTGCCATCACCTGTTGATAGCCCGGGATCAAGACCCGCATATCCACACCATGATCTGCCAAGGCTGTGGGCAGGGCGCCGGCGACATCGGCCAGCCCGCCGGTCTTGATCAGCGGATAAACCTCGGAGGCAACAGAGAGAACCTTCATTCGTAAATCAATCCCGCTCGGTCAAGCATGTCCTGTGTGATCAGGCATATCCCGGATTCAGTGCGATGAAAACGGTGGGCGTCGAGCTCCGGATCTTCACCAACGACAAGGCCGGCAGGAATTTTGACACCCCGGTCGATCACCACCTTGGACAGGTTAGCGTGACGGCCAATCACACATTCAGGCAGCACCACCGCTTCGTTCAGATTTGAATAGGACCGGCACAAAACTCCTGAGAAGAGCAATGACCGATGGATTTCCGAGCCGGAGATAATGCAGTCGCCTGACACCAGCGAAGATAGCGCCATCCCGCGCCGGCCCTCTTCATTGTGCACGAATTTTGCCGGTGGCCGGATTTCGGCATAGGTCCAGATCGGCCAGGACCGGTCATAAAGATCGAGTTCAGGCAGGATGTCTGTGAGATCGATATTGGCCTGCCAATAAGCATCAATGGTTCCGACATCGCGCCAATAGGCTTCTTTCTCCGGGGTTTCCCGGACGCAGGAGTCGGCGAACCTGTGTGCGACGGCTTTGCCGTTCTCGACGATATAGGGAATGATGTCCTTGCCGAAGTCGCGGCTTGAGCCGGGTGTTGCAGCATCGCGGCGCAATTCGTCCATCAGGAAATCGGTGTTGAAGACATAGATTCCCATCGATGCCAAAGCCATGTCCGGCTTGTCCGGCATGGCAGGCGGATCGGCAGGCTTTTCAACAAAAGCGATGATCTCGTCGCTGTCGTTGATGTGCATGACCCCGAAGCCGGACGCCTCCATGCGTGGCACCTCAAGACAACCAACGGTGACATCCGCACCTGAATTGACATGCTGCTGCAACATCAATTCATAATCCATCTTGTAGATGTGATCGCCCGCCAGAATGACCATGAACTTGGGGGCATAGCCCTCGATGATATCGATGTTCTGGAACACTGCATCTGCAGTGCCGGCATACCATTGGGTCTCAGATACGCGTTGGCTGGCGGGAAGGATATCAAAGCTTTCATTGCGCTCGGGACGCAGGAAGTTCCAGCCTCGCTGCAAATGCCGGATAAGGGAATGGGCCTTGTACTGGGTGGCGACGCCGATTCGCCTGATGCCTGAGTTCAGCGCATTGGAGAGAGCAAAATCAATGATCCGGGATTTGCCGCCGAAATAGACTGCAGGTTTGGCCCGGCGGTCGGTGAGTTCCATCAGGCGGCTTCCACGGCCGCCGGCAAGAACGTAGGCCATGGCATCGCGTGCCAGCGGCTGAACTCTTTTCTGTTCCATCTTTCCCTCCCTTGTTACCTCGATCCGGTCTAGCCGGGCGTGAACATCATTGTCGCCAATGGCGGCAGCGTCAGCTCCGCGATTGTGCGGCCATCCTCCAACCGTGTTATTACCTCACCAAGATTGCCCTTGCCGGAGCCGCCATAAATGGTGGAATCCGAATTGAAAATCTCGAGCCAGACACCATCCTGCGGCATCGGAACCTGATGCCCGGTCTGCACATTAGGAGTGAAGTTCGACACGATGACCACCGGTTTTTCACCGGGCGCGCGGCGGACCCAGGCAAACACCGAGTTCGCGCTGTCATCGGCGATCAGCCATTCGAAGCCTTCCGGTTCACAGTCGCGCGCATGCAAAGCGGGTGTCCGGGCGTAGAGCCGGTTAAGATCGCGAACTAGGTCCTGCATGCCGTGATGACGCGGATCGTCGAGATGATCCCAGTCAAGCGCGCGAGCCTCGCTCCATTCGCCGCGCTGGGCGAATTCCTGGCCCATGAACAACAGTTTCTTGCCCGGATAGCCCCACATGAAGCCGTAATAGGCTCTGAGGCTGGCAAACTTCTGCCACTCGTCGCCTGCCATCTTGGTCAGCATCGAGCCTTTGCCATGCACCACTTCGTCGTGAGAGATCGGCAGAACGAAGTTCTCCGAAAAAGCGTAGTGCAGGCCGAAGGTCATGTCGTTGTGGTGGTGCTTCCGGTAGATCGGATCGCGTTGCATGTAGGACAGGGTGTCATGCATGAAGCCCATGTTCCACTTGAAGCCGAAGCCGAGCCCGCCCTCGTGAACCGGAGCGGAGACCTTGGGCCAGGAGGTCGATTCTTCGGCGATGGTCATGACGCCGGGGTGGCTGCCATACACAGCCTTGTTCATCTTTTTGAGGAATTCGACGGCGTCAAGATTTTCTCGCCCGCCATCCTTGTTCGGGATCCACTCGCCTTCCTTGCGCGAATAATCGAGGTAAAGCATCGATGCGACAGCATCCACCCGCAGGCCGTCGATGTGATAGGTCTCGGCCCAGAACACTGCATTGTTGACCAGAAACGATGATACTTCCCGGCGGCCAAAATTGTAGATCGCGGTGTTCCAGTCAGGATGAAAGCCCTGGCGCGGATCAGCATGCTCATACAGTGCCGTGCCGTCAAAATGCGAGAGACCAAATGCGTCGGTGGGGAAATGAGCTGGCACCCAATCGAGAAAAACACCGAGGCCGACATGGTGCGCGCCATCGACAAAACGGGCAAAGCCTTCAGGTTCACCAAACCGGGCAGACGGCGCATAAAGCCCGGTGGTCTGGTATCCCCAGGAGGGATCATAGGGGTGTTCTGAGATAGGAAGGAATTCGATGTGGGTAAATCCCATCTCCACGCAATAGGGGATCAGTTCGTCGGCCAGTTCATCCCAGGACATGAACGACCCATCGGCGCGTCTGCGCCAGGAGCCGGGATGCACTTCATAAGTCGATATTGGTTGGCGACGGGCGTCGACCTTGCTCCAGTGGGCGCGATGGGCGCTGTCGCCCCAATCATGGTTCAGGTCTGCTGCGACAATTGAAGCTGTCGCGGGGCGCAGTTCGGCGCGGCGGGCAAAGGGGTCGGCCTTGAGCGGCAGTCTTTCCCCATTGGGCCCAAGTATTTCAAATTTGTAGGCTGATCCGGGTTTGACGCCAGGCGCGAAGATTTCCCACACACCGACATCGGAACGGAGGCGCATGACATGTCGCCGGCCATCCCAATCATTGAAATCGCCGACGACCGAAACCCTGCGCGCATTCGGCGCCCAGACGGCAAAGTGCACGCCGTCCGTGCCTTGATGATGGATCAGATGCGCACCCATCTTGTCGAAGAGCCGTAAATGCGAGCCTTCGGCAATGAAATAGTCATCCATTGGGCCGAGCACTGGGCCATAAGAGTAGGGATCGTCGACTGCCCACGCACCGGTTGAGTTCGTCGCCGCGTAGCGCAAAGGCTGGCGCTCTTTGATATCGATGCGGCCTTCGAACAGACCAGCTACAGAGCCTGGTTCAAGCTGTCCGATGGGTTGGCCATCCAGCGTCAGTGCCTGGATATCATCGGCGCCGGGAACAAAAGCGCGGGCGAAAAATCCATCGCTGAATTGCTGAACGCCGAGAACAGAAAAAGGGTTTCCATGCGTACCGGAAGCTATCGCTTCTGCTTCGTCAGCCGAAAGGTGAGGCACCTTTTTATCGGCGTTTGGCACGGTTCCCTTTTGGGTCATGGGCCGGCTTTCCATATTTCCTTTGCATACTGGCGTATGGTTCGATCCGAGGAGAACCAGCCCACACGCGCTGTATTGAGGATAGTACGGCTATACCAGGCCTCTTCGTCAACCCACAAACTGTCAACGTGACGCTGAGCCTTGGCATAAGCATCATAATCGGCGGCCACCATGAACCAGTCGTGATCATAAAGTCCGGTGATCAGGTCGCTGAAACGATTGCGATCATCCGGGCTGAAAACACCTGATGAAATGGCAGTTAGGGCCTGCGACAGTTCCGGTGACGCTTCAATAATGCCGCGTGGGTTGTGGCCTGTGGCGCGACGATCGGCAACTTCGGAAGCGGTCAGACCAAAGATGACAATGTTGTCATCACCGACACATTCCTTGATTTCGACATTGGCGCCGTCAAGCGTTCCGATGGTCAAAGCACCATTCAAAGCAAATTTCATGTTGCCGGTACCAGATGCTTCCATTCCCGCAGTGGATATCTGCTCGGAAAGATCGGCGGCCGGGACCATGATTTCGGCCAGCGAAACATTGTAGTTGGGGATGAATGCAATTTTCAGCAGGCCGCGTACCGCAGGATCATTGTTGATCACCCTGGCGACATCATTGGCAAGCTTGATGATCAGCTTGGCGTTGTGATAGCTCGGCGCGGCCTTGCCGGCGAAGAATTTCACCCTTGGCGTCCAGTCGAGTTCAGGGTGAGAGCGCATCTGGTCGTAGAGCGCAACTGTCTCGATGATGTTGAGCAATTGCCTTTTATATTCGTGGATCCGTTTGATCTGGATGTCGAACAGAGCGGAGGGATCGGTTTTGATCCCCATGCGGCGTTCCACCAGGTTGGACAACCGGATCTTGTTGTCGCGTTTGACTGCAGCAAATCGGGCGCGGAATTCGGAATCACCTGCAAAAGCATCGAGCCCGGAGAGCTTTTCGGCATCGTCCATGAACTCATCGCCGATGGCTTCCCGGATCAGCGAAAACAGACCTGGATTGCATTGCATCAGCCAGCGGCGCGGTGTGATGCCATTGGTCTTGTTATTGATGCGGTCCGGATAGAGATTATGCAGATCGGAAAATACGGTCTGCTTCATCAATTCGGTATGCAGTGCGGAGACGCCATTGATGGAATGGGAGCCGATGAATGCCAGATTTCCCATGCGCACACGCCGTTCGCCACCTTCATCGATGACGGAAACGGATCTGATCTGGTCCTCGTCATAGCCGCGTTCCTTGCGGGCCTGGCGCAGAACCTTGGCGTTGATGGCATAGACCAATTGCATATGGCGCGGCAGCAGCCTTTCGAACAGCGGCACAGGCCAGCTTTCCAGCGCTTCGGGCAGGAGCGTATGGTTGGTGTAGCTGAAGGTTTTGCGGGTAATCTCCCAGGCGGGATCAAACTCCATGTGGTGGACGTCGATCAAGAGCCGCATCAATTCGGCCACGGAAACCGCCGGATGGGTGTCGTTGAGCTGTATGGCCGCCTTGTCGGGGAGCGTACTCAAATCGCCGAATTGCTGCAGATGGCGGCGAAGAATGTCCTGTAGCGAAGCCGAGGAGAAGAAATACTCCTGTCGCAGGCGCAATTCCTGACCTGCAGGCGTTTCGTCCGCAGGATACAGCACCTGTGTCAGCGCTTCAGCCTTGTTGCTCTCGCGCAGCGCGCCGATGTGGTCGCCGGCATTAAAGGCGTCGAGCAGGATCGGATCGATCGGCTGGGCGGTCCAGAGCCTGAGCGTATTGACCCGGTTGGCGCGCCAGCCGACGACCGGTGTGTCGTAGGCCACGGCAATCATGCGTTCCTGCGGCTTCCAGGTGCAGCGCTGGGTTTCGTCAGAACTATCGCCGATGGTGTCGACCGATCCGCCGAAGCCGATCTCGTAGGCGCTTTCGTGGCGCGGGAACTCCCAGGGGTTTCCATGGCTGAGCCAGGTTTCCGGCAACTCAACCTGCCAGCCGTCGCTCATCTGCTGCTTGAACAGGCCGTGCACATAGCGGATGCCATAGCCGTAGGCCGGGATATCAACGGTGGCCATCGATTCCATGAAGCAGGCAGCCAGCCGGCCAAGGCCGCCATTGCCGAGCGCCGCATCCGGCTCCAGCGCCGCAACGGCATCGAAATCGACACCGAGCGACTGCAGGGCTTCCTGCACTTCTTCCAGCAGACCGAGATTGGACACGGCGTCACGGGTCAATCGCCCGATCAGAAATTCCAGCGAAAGATAATAGACCCGCTTTGCGCCCTGGTCATAGGTTTTGCGAGTGGACGCCATCCAATGATCGATGACACGGTCGCGGATCACCAGAATGGTGGCGGCCATCCAGTCATGCGGCTTGGCAACTTTCGCGTCCTTGCCGATCGAATAGGTCAGCCGTTCGATGATGTTGGCAGCCAGCGTGGCAGGATCACTGCTGCGCGGCGCGGGAGAAGGAAGGTCGGCAATGGCGGACTTGGTTATCATCAAATGTCCCATTCATATTGGCTCGGCGTGCGCCGCATGGCTTCGCGCACTGGAAAGCATCATGAAGGCTCTTTGCGTTTCAAGTAATGAACGATTTTTTTGCTAATATCCAGCAATTAAATCCATTAGATTGACGAATTCCGATGAAATGTCGTCCAAATTGGTTTGGCAACGCTGCTTACTCTCTGGTCGTTTTGGGGCGATATCAGGTAAGCTGGTTGAGGTGCATCACATCTCACTGCAGACGGGCGCAATCAGACCTCGGCTCACCGTCTGCAGCCTATTCGACAATGAGATATCTCGATGCGATGCGTTTTTGCAGATGCTGGTCCACCGCGACGCGATCCGCGCAGAAATGCAGCTTGCCTTCGCACCTGTCCCTGAGTGCCGCGAGGTCGGCGAACATGGGCTATGTGGCTATTCCCGCAGCTTCCAGCAAGGACACCCCCAGATATCCGATGTCGCGGCTGGCGAATTCAAATGGAGCCATGTCCAGATCGGCTCCCATAGCGTGAACGGTGTAGTAGGTCTGATAGGCCGATGACTTGAGCTCATCGAGCGCAAAGTCCGGATATGCATGATTGACGACCTCGCGCGTTGCAAATGATTGGTGGTCGCCAAATTCCAGCACAATGGAAGGATGCTCTTTGCTTTCAGCCTCGGCTTGACCGAGAAACCATTTAACATCGTTCTGGGATTGGGCAACCCGTCGCACATATTCGTCGAGCTCAAAGATGCCACTCTCGCTGTAGATTTCTGAATCAGAGTCAGTCAACTGGTCAGAGTAGGGTGAATGGGCAAACATGGTTTGCACTTCGAGAAACAGCGGCCTGCCGTCTGTTCTCCGATGCTCTTCAATGAACGCTCGGGCCGCTTCGAAGTAGAACCGGTCGCGATGGGCGTATTCGCTGGCACCGATGCGATCGTAATCGAGGACTTCATCGAAACCGATCGATTCGAGAAACGGCCCTTCGTTGACGAACCCATGATCCATGGGCATCAGCACCGCGGTTCTGTATCCGCAGCGGGACAACTCGGTTGCAAGAGATTGATGGACCTTACCTTCCATCGCAGTGGTGAGATAGGGAGCGCGCCAGCCGAAATCGAGGCTGGAAAGGCCCGTCATCAGCGAAAAATTGGAGATCCAGGTGCCGCCGCCGAAGGTTTCCACCCGGAGAGCCCGGCGTTTGCCATCCGCTGATTTGAACCGCTCGGAGAATTGCTGGCCGATGCCGTATTGGGTGAAGCGGCTGAGATCAATCTGGCTTTCGCTGAGAACGACAAACAGATCGGGTTTCGGTCCCGTCGTTTCGCACGGGCGGCAGCGGCGAAAGGCTCGACCGCTGGCATGTTGGCGAAGCGGTCGGGGATACCTCTTCCTAAGGCTGCATCCCGGAGGTCGAGGAAGGAGACGAAAAATGCCGACGCAGTGAAGCCGCCGAGATAGTGAAATTATCGCGGCTCGTCAGCTTTCAGCGGGTAGCTGACCGGGATCAACACAAAGGTGAGCGCCACGAGTGCGCTTCGCTTCAGAGCGCTCATCCGGCGCTTTCCGTCCCAAATGAAGATGAGAGACAGCACGATCAGGGCGCAGAGCATGAGCCCGGCGATTGGCACAATATAGGCCGCAAACCCATTGAGAAGAAAAGCGAAGGCCTTTGGATCTGTTCCGGTGAAAACGAGGTCGTAGATGTGAAGATCAAACCCCTTGGTCCTGTATTTCAGCACCGAGGCTATCGATAGAAGGGTTGTCACCGCAAGGGCGGTGTAGATCGAAAAGTAGATCCGCCGGCTCAAAAGGAAAAGCACCGTGGCAATGCCCAGGACCGAGAGCATTACAAACGGCATGTGTTCAACTGCTCGCTCAAGCACATACAGAAATGCTGATTGTCCGCGCCATGTCAAAATCTCCGGTATTCAAAATCAGAGAAGCGCACCCATTGCCCGGACATTCAAACGCAAAGATGGCTTAACCTTAACTGGCAACGTGGCAAGTCGCGGTGTCCGGCGACTGCATATTACCGGTTTTGTGAGAGCGTTGTTGCACTGCGTGACGCATCAACCAGGTGCGCCAAGCCTTGTTTTCAGAAACCAGCGCCTGGAGCGATTGCAGCGATGTCCTTGAGGGATGCCATGAGGCTGGGTTTGCCACCCTTGTAGCCAAAGACATAGTTCGCTGTGCCGGATATCGAGAACAGGGGCGCATAGTTCCGCTTTGCGGTGTCTGTTTCAACGGCGTCGGTCATATTGTCGAGGATCACGCTCTGGCCCTCAAGTGCGACGGAGAGGACCGCATGGAACAGGCGGCGGCTGGTGTCCTTGAGTACTACGATTTCCATGGCATTCATCGGGACGCCGAGGCGCGCCAGCAAGGCCATTTTCAGGATGGCGTAATCTTCGCAATCGCCGCTGCTGCGGCTGAGCGTCTCATTGGGCGTTGACCAGTAGTCAAGTCGGCCATGGTTCTCATTGTCGGTCCTGTAGGCAACCATGTTGTTGACGGAAGCCGAGATGTGGCGGAGTTGTTCGTTGATGCTTGATCCCTTGATGGTCAGGCGATCGGCGAGGTCTGCGCACTGGTTGATGCAGATGGCGGACGAGCCGGAGCTTGCTGCCTTGCGGATCAGGCCGGAAATCCGGACGCCGCTCTTGATCTTGCCGAAGCGGATCCTGTGGGCGCCGAACAGCGGTAGATCCTGGCGGATTGTCTGGCTGAGTGAAGCGCCGGCAGGAGTTGCGGCTGCGGGGATGGAGGCGGTGGTGACCTGGTCTTGGCCGGTTGGCTGATCAACTGCCGAGTTGGTGACGGGGACGGCTGCGATGTCGCCGCCAAAGGCAGTTTCGGCGCCAAAGCCAAAGGAGGGGAGGCCGTTCCGGGTCAGGTGCAGGGTCGTGGAGACGCGCGCCGGGAGCAACCAAATCGGGGCTTGAGCCGCATTCTGGGGCGAATCATGAAGCTGTACGAGCGGCGCGCGTGTGTTTACGGGAGCCGAAACCGCCGGCTTTGTTTCAGGACCTTCGTAGACATTGGCCTGAGCGGAAGATGCGCACATCAGTGACATTAAAATTACTGTATTTGCACCATACAACGCATTTTTTACTTGATTGTACATTTATTTCATCTTCCCCGTTCATTGAGAGAAGATTACCTGAGGAAATATAACTTCCCAGAAACAAACAAAACTAGTAATTTATTCTATTTTTGGGTAAAATTTGAATTAATTTACTTTTGTTCAGACCCTGATGGGCGAGATGGGATGTATCGCTTATCTCCAAAAATTAATGTATCCAAGCACCTTTAGGCATATTATGTTATGCGATGTCGTTTGCCATAAATAGATATTCATGGAATTGGCATAAAATATTATGCTCAAAAATTTTAAAGTAATTGTTGCCGAAAAACTAACTGGTTAAGGACAGGTAAATTATATTTAGGAATATCTTTATGATTGAAGGCCTCGGCGTTATTTCTTCGCAAACCATAATTGAAAATGCAGATTCTGACAGCAGCATGGATGTCAGTTTGCTGGCTCAGGCGGACACTGGCTCGGAGCTGACGGGTTTATCGTCTCCGGACGGTGCGCCTTCCGGGAGGACCTCAGGGATCGGTGTGATCGTTCCGGACACCGCTAACCGGGTGACGCTGACAGCGACGGCGAGCCTGGAAGATATCCAGCTTGATGGCGACGATCTGCTGCTGATTCAGCCAGATGGGTCGCAGATCAGGGTCATCGGCGGTGCGCTGAATGTGCCGACTTTCATCATCGGCGATATCGAATTGCCGCAGGAAGTGCTTGTCGCGGCACTGGATGCGAACGGCTTCAACGTCGCGGCTGGTCCGGGCAACACGCTTTCGGTCTCGCCGCAGGCGCCGACCAGTTCGGGCGGAGAGTTTGACGGGTCAAGCGGAGCCTCGATTGCCGGCGGCGGGACTCAGGCGTTGGGATTGCTGGGTGACACCTCAGGCAATGGTGATGGCGGAGCCGCGGGCGGGGAGATCCTGGATCCGGGCAATACCGTATCTGCTGTCACCGGCGGCGATGCTGCCGGCGGGATCGTGGAATCGGCTGACACTCCGGGCGGAGTGGACGCCGACCCGCTGGCCGCCACCGGCTCCATTACTTTCTTCGATCCGGAATTCGGCGAAACTCGCACCGCCGAAGTGGCCGCGCGCTCGGTGGTGGCTCAGGATATCAATGGCCGCGCCTCCTTGAGCGATGCACAGCTGGACGCACTGCGTGCCGGCTTTAGCCTTGATTCGGCTGGCGGCATCACGGTTGAATCGACCTCCGCTGCGGGCGGCTCGATCGACTGGACCTATTTTGTCGACAATGACGCCGTGGATTTCCTGTCCGACGGCGAGGTCATCACGCTGTCTTTCGACGTCCGGATCAATGACGGCGTTCTTTCGACCCTTCAGACGGTGACGATCACCGTCACAGGCACAAACGACGCTCCGGTTATAGGAGCTGTGACCGACTCCACCATCCAGGAAGACGATCTGGCGAACGGTACGTCGCCAGCACCGGGTCTTATGACCGCGACCGGCGATTTCGGGATCGACTGGTGCACCGACTTTGGCGACGACGCGGATACCACAGATGCGGGCGGCGTGCAGGATGCGCCAACCGGCCTTGGGGACCGGTCTCTGACTTTCGGGGCGATTGCCGATCAGCCGACACAGCCGACAACCTCTGACGGTATTCCGGTTCAATATGTGCTGTCGTCAGGCGACACCGTGCTGACTGCTTACAAGGGCGCTGGCCGCGCTGAGGCCGACAAGGTGTTCGAAGTCTCGCTGTCGGATGACGGTACCGGGTCCTACAATTTCGTGCTGCTGGGCAATGTCGACCACAATCCTCCCGGTTCCCCGGAAAATGCCGAGGCGTGGAATCTCGATTTCACCGTCACGGCGACGGATGCCGGCGGCGATACAGATACTGGCACTTTTTCTGTCATCGTCACCGACGACACACCTGTGATCGGCGCGCCTGCGAACGCACGGGTTGATGAGGACGATCTTTCCACAGCCGGTGGCCGCGATCTTGTCGATGGCATTGGCGATGCAGCACTTGGCGATCTGAATATCAAGACCGATGCTGGTCTGGATGCCGATGGTGACGATACGACGGTTGCCGGTGATCTTGCGATTTCGTGGGGTGCTGATGATGCTGATGATGGCGGCACGGATGGTGCTGATCAGGATGCTGTGACGGGTGTGCCGGGCAACCGGTCAGTGACGTTCGCGGATTTGGCGTCTGCGGTCGGGAATGTGACGAGCAGCGTTGCCACGGCAGCAACGTTGACCTCGCGCGGTGATACGCTTGTTTATTCGCTGGATAGCGATGGCACGACACTGACGGCAAGTGCTGATGACGGCACGGGTCTGCGCACGGTGTTTACGGTCTCGCTGTCCGATGATGGCACGGGCTCGTATGTGTTTGACCTCAATGACGGTCTGGATCATCCGACAGCTGGTAGCGAAGACAATATCGACCTGTTCTTCAACTTCACCGCGACGGATTCCGATGGCGACAGCTTTACGTCAAGCTTCTCGGTGGGCGTCGATGATGACGGTCCGGTTGCAGCCGGTTCGGCAGTTGATGTTACGGTTGATGAAGATGATATAGACTCCTTCCTTTCGACAGGAACCTCACCTGACGGCCCAGCTACTCAGCCCGCATTTCTGGATTTGGGTCCCGCACTACCCGGACCGGAGTTTCTGGGTTTTGCAGTAACCGTTTTCGGTTCCGTCGGTTCTGTGGTTTCTTTCGGGGCGGATGGCGCAGCGGCGAGTGGCGGCTTTTCCTTCACCTCGGGCGCGGTTGCCAAAATGGCATCGTTGGGCCTGACTTCCGGTGGCGATGTCGTGTCCTATGAAATCATAGGAGACACTTTGGTGGCCTATGTTGATGCCTTCGGCAGCGCTGATTACGACGGGTATCAAGATTATCCAGTCTTCACTTTGGAACTTGATCCGGTAACAGGTGACTTCACATTCCGCATGGTCGAGCAGCTCGATCATGTGTCCGGGAACAATGAGAACACTGATCTGCAAGGGTCGTCCGGGCCCATAGGCGCGATTGATTTTGGTGCTGTTATTCAGGCCACAGATGGAGATGGTGATACTGTTGTTCTGAGTGGCAAAGTGAATGTCACGATAACAGACGATGTTCCCGAACCGGAAATCCTGACCGTTGACCCAAGCGTGGATTATATCCGTGTTGACGAGACCTACGGCCCGCACAGTGACAACACCGATAACCGGTATGTCGCAGATTTGTTTGCAGGTGTAACAAATCCCGGAAGCGATCCTGATATTATCGATACGATTTATGCCCGCTACGATGTGGTCGATTATGATCGCAACGCCGGGGCGGATGATTATGGCTCTTCAAGAACGCTCACTCTGCAAATCGACAATGCGGCGTCCGGGTTGGTAACGACCGAAGGCGAGCCGATACTGCTTTCCCTGGAGAGTGGCCTGGTTATGGGCCGGATTGACGGCGGGGCTAATGATGGCAATGCCGTTTTTGCCATCCATGTCAGCAATGGTGGCCGTGTCAGTATTGCGCAATATCAATCGATTCGGCATCCGGACACGTCAGATCTTGATGAGCATGTTGATCTTGCCGGTAAAATATCCGCTGTTCTGACGATTACAGACGCAGATGGGGACACGGTGATCGACACCGTCTCAATCGGGACCAGTATCACGTTTGATGATGATGGACCCGATGCGGATGACGTCGTTGAAACCATGGAGGAAAACCCGGTTGGCGGATCAACCACGATCTCTCTGGTGCGAGGCTCAGGTCCGGATCTGGAGTCGGGAGAAGACTTCATCACAGGGGCCGACGGTGGAGCGGCCAATACGGTCACTCTGGGAACTGTGACATACCGCGGCGTTCCAGCAGGCGTAACACCCGGCACGCCTGGCATCAGCCTGACACCGACAGCAACCGGTTATGATGTCACCATCACGCCGGGAACTGCAGTCGATGCTTTGCCGCAGGGGGAAACCCTTGTGATGACCATCCCTTACACTGTGGAGGATGGAGACGGCGATACAGTCACGAAAAATATCGAGATAACAGTTACCGGCACCAACGACGCGCCGGTTGCGGTCATGGACAATGGCAGCGACAACGCGGCGTTCCGGATGAGCGAGGATGACGCATCCAAAACCTTCGACGTCCGGGCCAATGACACACTGGACCTCGATTCGGGCGCAAGCAATGCGGTGACGGTCTCGGGCGTCTCGTTTACCGGACTTCCAGGCGGTATCGACGCCAGCGATGTGAATGTCACGGTAACCGCGGACAATCAGATCAACCTTGAATTGCTCGGATCAGACTGGGACCAGCTGTGGAACGGGGAGACCGGATATGTCCGGATTAATTACCGCCTGAATGGTGACAATGGAGAGTTCTCGGGCAACCAGCTTCTGGTCCGGGTCAACGGGCTCAATGATGCGCCTGTGCTTGATGCAGCGATCGATCCGTCGATTACGATTGCCGAGGACGCGGTTCTGCCGGGTGTCGGCTTCGGTACGCTGGTGTCCGATCTGGTCGACCGGGTCGGCGGCGGCGGGCTCGACAATGTCACCGACGACAGCTACCTCACCGGCATCGCCATCACCGGCCAGAACACGGTCCATGGCACCTGGTACTTCTCCACCAATGATGGGGCGAGCTGGAGCGCTATCAACGGCGTCACTGATGCCCACGCGCTGACGCTTCGGCCTGAAGCCCGCGTCTTTTTCGTGCCTGCTGCAGCTTACAACGGCAGCATCACCGACGGGCTGACGATCAGAGCCTGGGACGGCAGCGGCGGCACCAACGGAGGCTATTGGAGCACCACCACCAATGGCGGAACCACCGGCTATTCGTCGGCGACCGACACAATCTCGATCACGGTCACTCCTGCCTTCGATGATGATACGCTGACTGGCGGGGCAGTGGCGGATACGCTTTACGGTGACGGGTTTGAATTCACGATCCCTGCGGGAAGCGGGCCGGTGGTGAACATGACTTTCGGCAATGACGTCATTTCGGGGGAGAGCGGCAATGACTACATTGTCGGTGACGCCAACCGCCTGAACCTTGTTTATGTCGACCGCTCATCCATCAGCATCCAGTTTGGGGCTGACCTTCTGTCGGGTGGCGACGGCACGGACACCATCTATGGGGACGTCTACAATTATCAGGACTATGAAAGTTATGGGTCCACCAGCATCGCTACCTTTGGCGATGATACGATAGATGGCGGCAACAACACTGATTATATCTATGGCGATGGCCAATCCGCTCAGGTCTTCGCGGCGAACAATTCCACCGGTGGGGCCCATGCCGGAACAGGAACGCAATCGCTCATCGGTGGCAATGATATACTGGACGGCGGCGCCGGAGCCGACATCATTTATGGCGACTTCCAATCGGTTACCGTGAGCGGTGATGAAGGATTGATCACGGGCGGTAACGACACAATCCGAGGCGGCGCCGGCAATGACGAACTCTATGGTGACTTTGTGGTGGAAGTCCTTTCCGGTGGAGGTGTCGCTGCTGGTGGTGACGACATCCTCAATGGCGGCCTGGGCCGAGACATGCTGAATGGCGGCGGCGGAGCTGACACCTTTGTGTTTGATGCGGATGCTTTGGTCGATGCTGGCGCCGGGATTAAGGACCTGATTGCCGATTACAATTTCGGCGAGGGCGATGTCATGGATCTTTCAGCGTTGCTGGGAGCGGAAAACGTCACTGGCGATGTGTCTGCATATCTTCAGATGAATGGCGACTTCCTGGAGGTGGATGTCGACGGACTTGGCGCTGGTGCGGGCTTTGTACAGATTGCCGAATTTACCACTGCGCCAGCAGCAGGTGCGCTTAAAATTCTGGTCGACGATAACCCGGCTGATGTGACGGTGGTCATCTGATCGCAAGAGCAATTCGCGGGTGAGGGGCCGGATTTATTTCGGCGCGTCACCCGCGGGTGAACTGGCGCGATGCGGAATATGCATTGGAGTGGAGCTGGCGGGTTAGACAGCGCGCTTCGGCAGGGCTCGGAGTATCGTCAGCCGTGCGGCGGTTCACGCCGCATCTTCATCTGGTGCACGTATGTGCTATCTGCATCTGGAGATCGAATGGTGGGCGTAACAGGGATTGAACCTGTGACCCCTACAATGTCAATGTAGTGCTCTCCCGCTGAGCTATACGCCCATCCGATGGCCGCATACACCACACAAACCCCTGCTGCGTCAATACAGAAACCACGCGTTTTTTCAAGCTGTTTGCGGATGTGGTGCGGAGGCTGGCTGTTGATGGGAAAAAGCTGCCGAAAACGACAAAGCCCGGACACATTTGTCCGGGCAAAGGTAATGGCATTGTCTCGCGAAGGTCAGCCGGTTGCGACTGGCCTCGTCAGGCGGCGAGAATCATCTTGTTGACCTCGTCGACGAGGTCGCGGAGATGGAATGGCTTGGACAGGACCTTGGCATCCTTTGGAGCCTTGGAATCCGGATTGAGCGCCACGGCGGCAAAGCCGGTGATGAACATGACTTTGAGATCCGGATCGAGTTCGGTGGCCCGGCGGGCCAGTTCGATGCCGTCCATTTCCGGCATGACAATGTCGGTCAGCAGCAGCGAGAAGGGCTCTTCGCGCAGGCGGTCATAGGCGCTGGCGCCATTGTCAAAGGAACGGACCTCGTAGCCGGCCTTTTCCAGTGCCTTGACCAGGAACCGGCGCATATCATTGTCGTCTTCTGCGAGGAGAATTTTGGGGGTCATTCTGTTTCCAAACCTGTCAGCATGCTCAGCGAGCTCTATCCGCCTTATCT
>Ga0163215_100413_pt1 | contig 76111 bp, 71 predicted proteins | sample SynspAceP_FD_185934 | JGI IMG/M metagenome (GOLD analysis project Ga0163215, IMG submission 185934) | Saline lake microbial communities from Ace Lake in Antarctica - Synechococcus sp. Ace-P (Hybrid Assembly) | ecosystem: Environmental > Aquatic > Non-marine Saline and Alkaline > Saline | place... | reverse complement strand
CCCATCAAAACTTCAACCTGCCGTAACTTCACGACAATCTCTTCGGGCTTCGGTCTCTTAATGGCCATCTCTGGTCCTCCGCTTTCCTAACTATAGGGGCGGACCACTTCAAAGGGGGAGGCTCAGGAACATTGAAGCATCAACCAAGGTCCACAGTGCCCGTCAGGACACCGCAAATGCTGTAAACTGAAACCGGGTGAAGCCTATTCGGACAGGCGCCGATCTAGAAATTCAAGACGGTCTTGCCCCCAAAAACGCTCTCCATCCAGGACGTAAGTTGGCGTGCCGAAGACGCCAGCTTCGCTGGCTTCCGCATGGCTCTTTTCCCAAAGAGCTACAATGTCCGGAGTGTCCTGCATCTTAGCCAGATGTGCGCCGTCCATGCCCTGAGCCACGGCGACTTCGATACGCGTTTTTGTATCAAGTATATCCCGTTCCTCCGACCACAATGCGCGCAACAATGCGTGGCTGAGTCGTAATGCGTCCCATCCCAAAGTATCGGCTGCAATGACCATGCGCGCGGAGAATTCCGGGTTCGCAGGGTAATGCGCAGGGCGCAAGACAAGCGGCATATTCAGGTATTTGCGCCAGCGATCCAGTTCCAACTCATGATATTCCTGTCGTGCGGAGGGTCGTGTGCGCAAAGGAATACCGCCATTCTCCGTCAGAACAGTTGTCGGGCGTAGCACCACTTTAAGATCGTGCTTGCGGACAATATCATGAAAGCGTGGACCGCCAAGATAGGCCCAGGGTGATGAGAGGGAATGAAAATAAACAATTTCTCTGCTCATGGGAAAAACAGCTCCTTTGCCGCCAGGTGTTGTGTTGCGCGCATGGCGTCTGCCTGCGCCGGATCGTGAAGATGACAGGCGACCTGCCGCCCGGTCACAGGCTCTGTGGTTTTCGGCGTTACGGTGCGGCACAGATCGGTCGCGAAGGGGCAGCGCGGATGGAAATGGCAGCCAGACGGCGGATTGGAGGCTGACGGGATTTCGCCGCTCAACCGCACCAGTTCCGTGCGGGCCGACGGATCGGGGATAGGCGAAGCTGCGCGCAAAATTTGGGTATAGGGGTGCAGTGGCGCATCGAAAACCGGCCCTACAGGGCCGCTTTCCACAATCCTGCCCAAATACATCACTGCCAGCCGTTTGCAGAATACCCGCACCACACCAAGATCATGGGAAATAAACAGAAACGACAGGCCGCGCCGTTGCATGATATCGCTGAGCAGTTTCAGGATTTGTGCCTGTATTGAGACATCCAGCGCGCTGACAGCCTCGTCGGCTATGATAAGGTCCGGATCAAGCGTTAGGGAACGCGCAATGGCAATACGTTGGCGTTGTCCGCCGGAAAACTCGTGCGGGTAACGGTTGGCGGCTTCAGTCGGCAGCCCCACTTCCTGCAGCAGGCCCGCCACAATACGGTCAGCTTCATCGCCGGACCCACGGCCATGCACACGAATTGGCTCGGCGAGCGCCGCACCCACCTTTTGCTTCGGATTGAGAGATGAATAAGGGTCTTGAAAGATCATTTGCATTTTCGGGCGCAGCGCGCGCAACGCTGCCGGTCGCAACTGCAAAAAATCCTGACCATGCAGCGCGACGCGCCCGGCATCCGGTTGGATCAGATGCAGCACCGCCCGGCCGACTGTAGATTTGCCGCATCCGGATTCTCCGACAAGGCCAAAGGCTTCTCCGGCTTCAATATGGAATGACACACCATCCACTGCCCGCACGCTGACCGGCTTGCCACCGAAGGCGCCGACACGGGTGTGGAAATACTTCTTCAGCCCTTCAACTTCAAGAACGCTCATAGTGCCTTCCCTGCGCGCACCAGACATGCGGCGGAGTGGCCCGGCGTCATCTCAACCAGTGCGGGATCGTCGGTTTCGCAACGGCTGATCTTGACCGGGCAGCGAGGTGCGAACCGGCAACCTTTCGGCATTTTGTCAATCGAGGGCACTGTGCCTGGTATGGAGTAGATATCCTTGGCATCGCGGTCCGGGCGCGGAATTGAACGTAGCAGGCCTTCCGTATAGGGATGGATGGGACCGGCAAATATCTTGGCAACCGGACCTGTCTCCACAATCGCACCTGCATACATAACTGCCACACGGTCAGCCACAGCAGCGACAACACCCATTGAATGGGTGATCAGCAAGAGACCCATTCCCTTGTCATGGCGCAGATCCTCCAAAAGGCCCAGGACCTGCGCTTGAATTGTCACATCCAGTGCTGTCGTAGGCTCGTCGGCAAACAGCACGGCCGGCTCGCAGGCCAGCGCCATTGCTATCATTACCCGTTGACGCATTCCGCCAGAAAACTGATGCGGGTATTCTCTGGCGCGGCTTTTTGCGGATGGAATGCCAACCAGCTCCAGCAGTCGGACCGCCTCATCCAGAGCAGCCTCACGACTAAGACCGCGATGCTGCATCAATGGTTCTGCCACCTGATAACCAACACGCAGAACCGGGTTGAGAGCGGTCATGGGTTCCTGAAAGATCATAGCCATCTGATCGCCACGAAGCTTTTGCATCGCCTCTGCATCAGCGCCAATCGGAACACCGTTGAGCAGTACTTCGCCTTCAATCCGGCTTCCTGCTTCTGGCAAAAGCCGCATGATTGACATCACGGTAACTGACTTGCCACAGCCGCTTTCGCCAACAATGGCAAGGGTTTCATTACGCGCAAGATCGAAAGAGACGCCCCGCACCGCGGGATGCCATTCTCCGCCAATGTAAAAACTGGTGGTTAAATCGCGAACCGCGAGAATTGTGTCCGTCATCCCATATCCCTCACCTGTTTCAGCCGTGGGTCAAGCGCGTCGCGCAGGCCGTCGCCGATGAGGTTCAAGGACAGAACAGCCAGCAAAATGCACAAGCCTGGGAAGATGGACATCCACGGTGCCTGAAAGATGTGTTCGAAACCTTCGCGGATCATGCCGCCCCAAGTGGGTGTTGGCGGCCTTACCCCAAGCCCCAGAAACGCAAAGCCAGCCTCAATCATGATCGCGTTTGCGGTCCACAAGGATGCCATGACGAGAATTTCTGTCAGGATGTTCGGCACGATATGAAACAGGATAATGCGCGTATGAGAAAATCCCATCGCTCGGCATGCTTCGATATAGGCGCGTTCTTTCACCGCAAGGGTCGGTGCGCGGGCAATGCGCGCGAATTTCGGAATGAGGGTGACGGTAATGGCAACAATTACATTGGTCAGTGACGGACCCAGCAATGCCACGATTACAATGCCGGTGATCAGTGTTGGAAATGACAACAGCACATCCATGGTGCGCATCACCACCGCGTCGATCCGATTTCCAAAATAGCCTGCAAGAACTCCCAGAAGCCCTCCGATGGTCATGCCCAGCAAAACGGAGACGACGCCGACTGTCAGCGAGATACGGGCGCCATACAGGGCACGGGAAAACTGATCGCGTCCAAAGGCATCAGTGCCAAACAGATACTCCGCAGAGGGCGGGCGCATTCGGTTCATCACGCTTTGATCAATCGGGCCGTAGGGCGCAAGAAACGGTGCCAGGATTGCAACCGCGCACAGGACTGCGAACAGCACCATACCCACCCAGGACAGTTTGTTGCGATTAAACGTCTGAATCAGCCCGCCCTTGCTGGCTCCTGCTGCGCTCATAGCGGCGTTCCGTTCATGGCTGGCCGATGCGGGGATCAATGACCGAATAGGTCAGATCGGTCAAAAGGTTGACGACAATAACAATGGCCGCATAGGCGACGAGCAGGCCCTGTACCATCGGATAATCGCGATTATCCAGCGATCCGATAATCAGTGAGCCAAGACCAGGACGGGTGAAGACTGTTTCGATGAGCACTGAATTACCGATGATAAGTGCAAAATAAAGTCCGATTACGGTTACAACGGGGATCAGCGCGTTGCGCAGGGCATGACGGTAAAGCACGACCTTCTCTGGCAATCCTTTGGCGCGCGCGGTCCGTATGTAATCATCGCCCAGCACTTCCAGAAGTGATGACCGGCTGGCACGCGTGATCATGGCGATTAGCCCCAGTGATCCAGCAACAGCGGGCAATACCAGCCCATGCAAGGCACTGCCTAAACCGCCCGTTGTCGAACTGATGACCGGGAACCATGGCAGCCAGACAGCAAAAATCAGAATCAGCATGATACCGGCGTAAAAAACCGGGAATGAAAACCCCAGTAGCGAGAGCACTCGCGTGACGTAATCGATGAACCGATTGCGGTGCAGCGCGGAGATAATGCCAAGCGGAACGCCGATGACGGTGCCAATCAGGATGGAGGCCAGTGTCAGGGCCAGTGTGTAGGGCAGTACGCGCAGCAATTCCGACAGAACGCCGCGCCCGTAAACAAGTGAGGTGCCCAGATCACCACGCAGAAGGCCGCCAAGGAAATCAAGATATTGACGCCAAACCGGCAGGTTCAGGCCCAGCTTTTCACGCAAGCCCGCAATGGCCGCATCGGTCGCGGAATCGCCGAGGATCGCGAGGGCCGGATCACCGGGCAATGTGCGGATTGCAAAGAAAATCACTGTCAGCACGGCAAGCAGAGTGGGAATGGCCGCCAACAGTCGCCGCAAAATATAGAGCGGGGCACGATAACGCCCCGCCCACTTGTCCACTGCGCTCATGTATAGCGCTCGTCTCTATTGGGCAAAATGAGTGTTTTCGGTGATGGGAGGCCCAAGGTTCAGGGTCCCAGTTAACTCATAACCCAGGTCAAGTGATTTGCGCTTGCCCCAGACCTGCATCAGTTCAAAGATTGGAACTACACATAATTCTTCCATGATTTTTTGTTGTGCCGTTTCCCAGGAAGCGAGTTGCAGCGCAGGATCAGACGCAATACGGGCCGCGGAAATATCCTCGTCCGCAACATTGCAATGCGAAAAGTTGGTCTGGCCGGTTGGCGTACCAACAATCGATGATGATGCGAAGAACGGTGTCAGGAAGGCATCAGATTCAGGGAACGGCGCAGCGCCATAAATCACCAACGGGCTTTCATCCTTGCGGATCAGACCATGCCAGGCCCGGTGATCAACAAAGTCCACTTCCAGATTGATACCAACCCGGCGCATCTGTTCCATGATCAATTCAAAAGGAACTTTGAGAGATGCGATCTGGGTTGTCGGGACTTTGATGGAAACGCCATCGGGATACCCGGCTTCTGCCAGCAAGGCCTTGGATTTATCCGCGTCGAATTCATAGCGCGGCAGATCAGATGCTTGGCCAAGGAACCCACTTGGTACCGGCGCGAACAGTTGTTTTGTGATGTCCTGACCGATCAATATCTGAAATTCATCACGGTTGATGGCATGGGCAACAGCTTGGCGCACCCGGAGGTCATCCAGTGGCGAAACGCTTTGATTCAAATGCAGCATGCGTGACTGGCTGGGGCTGAAAATCAGCACGTCCAGATCTTTGGCATACTGATTTTTGACCCGCTCCACCCAATCCTGTTCGCGACGACCGTAAAACAGGTCAATCTCGCCAGCTGCAAAGGCTAGCTCGCGGGCGTTGTCCGATGGAATGTAGCGATAATTGATTTGCTCCAGCTTCGGAGCACCGCGGAAATAGGCAGCGTTGCCACTCAAAACAGTCTGCACTTTCGGCGTATAGGTTTCAAACTGGAATGGGCCTGTGCCGACCATGGAGGCTTTGACATCCTCGCCCAGTTCCTCAGCGGCTTTTTTCGATATGATGAAGCCGCCCGCCGGATTGGCAAGCATCCCTAAAAATGTTGGCACACGCTCTTTCAGCGTGATCTTGACTGTCATATCGTCCACAGCGTCAACGCTTTCGATCGCGGAGAAAGCAGACGCAAAAGCTGACGTTTCTGGATTGCGTACCCGATCAAGCGAGTACACAACATCAGCCGATGTCAACTGACCATATCCGTGGTGGAACTGCACGTCATCACGCAGCTGTATAGTCCATACAAGACCATCATCACTGCCCTCAATCGAGGTTGCCAGATCCAGTTCAATCTTGGTTGGATCCATGGAACCTGGTGGAAAGCGTGTCAGACCATTGAATACATACCCAAACAATGCACGGTCTTGGCCGCCACCGGACAAATGCGGGTCTAGCTGGTTCGCGTCAGCGCCGAATGCGCCAACATTTACAACACTTTGCGCCATAGCGCCGGTTGCCAGAACAAAGCTCATCGCCAGGGCGCTCAACCCGCATTTCAAAGAGTATTTCGTCATAATCAGTGCCTCTTGATTAAGTTTGCGCAATTCATACGAATTCGATCAGTTTACACCGGAATTTTAGAGGAGTCTCACCACTATGTTTGCCAAATGCAGAGAAGTTTCTATCAAATGACCCAACAAACCGGGAATAGAGTTTCTCGATAATGCCAGGGTCTATTGAATCGAAACAGTAGACGTTTATGGCTGCCTGATTGTGATGCTCAGCATTAGTGCTTCTTTCGGATCGACCAATCCTCTATTAGAGCATGGGCCCCCTTATGGGCGCCTTGGGCTGAAAAGGATAACCATGCCGGTACTTCATCCACGTCAGAGTGATATTGTTGAGCGTGCGCGTCAGGAAGGGCGTGTCGAGGTGGATTCCTTGGCAAAAACCTTTGATGTCAGTCCGCAAACCATTCGCAAGGATTTGAATGATTTGTGTGCCATGAGCCTGTTGCAGCGCATTCATGGCGGCGCGATTTACCCCTCGACGGTCAGCAATATTGCCTATCTGTCCCGCCGCAGCATGGCGTCGGATGCCAAACAGGCGATTGCCAAAAAAGCGGCGTCTCTGATCAATGATGAGACCTCAATAATCCTGAATATCGGCACAACCACCGAGCAGGTTGCGCAAGCGCTGAAGCGCCATAATGATCTGATGGTGATCACCAATAATCTGAATGTTGCGAATATTCTGGCAGATGCGAGCGGTGTTAATCTGACCATTGCTGGAGGCACATTGCGTAAGTCAGATGGTGGCATTGTGGGCGCAACGGCCATGGATATGTTTCGTCAGTTCAAAGTCGATTTCGCTGTCATTGGTGTGTCAGCCATAGACGAAGATGGCGCCTTGCTGGATTTTGATCATCGGGAAGTGCAGGTGACGAAAACCATTCTGGCCCAGGCCCGCACCCGAATTCTGGTAGCAGATGCCATGAAGTTCAGCCGCCGGGCACCAGCACTGGTTGCCACCCTGGCAGACCTGGATATCTTTGTGACGGATTTGATGCCGCCCCAGAACATCGTCGATCTGTGTGGTGCAAATGACGTTGAACTCTATGTCACCTCCGAAGGCTCTGCAGACCCTGTAAAACGCAGCTGAGATCAGACTGTTTGCTGTATTCCGCCATGCGGAACCTGCTCACTTGTCGGCGATCGGATGCCTCCACTATGTGTAATGCCAATGAAGGCATCACAATTGTGGTGTGACAGTTTTTGACCGAACTGCCCTTCCTGGAGGAAAATTGATGGCTGTTTCAGATCAGAATGACGACGGAGTTGACGCACAATTTCGGATGGCGATGCGCAAATTTCCCGCAACTGTCACCGTTGTAACTGCAAATGACGGCATTCGCGATCACGGCATGACCGTGACGGCTGTCACATCCGTGTCCATGTCTCCCCCGTCCTTGATGGTCTGTCTCAACAACCGGACACTCCTGCACGAAATGTTGCTCAATCAGGCACGTTTTTCGGTGAATGTGCTCAATCAGGAGCACACGCAAACCTCAGATGCCTTTAGTGGTGTTGTGCCAGCAGAGGAGCGCTTCAACACGGGAGATTGGGTGCGGGATGCGTCAGGCATGATGGTTCTGAAGTCGGCCTTGTCCAATATTATCTGTCGCCGGACCGTTGCCTTGCCTTATGGCACCCACACCATCTTTGTGGGTGAAGTCACAGATGTTCGTGTCGATGAAATTACCCATCCTCTGCTCTATGCTGAAGCTGCTTATTGCGTTTCACATCCAGCCTGATTGCGTGCCTGGTAGATTGGCATAGCAAACCAACTTGAAAAGGGGTTTGCGGTAGCGGTGTGCGTGCTATGCTTTCACCTGTGGCAAACATGCCTGAAATGCGCAGTCAAGTTCCGGTGGTCTGCTGATGAGTCATAGCGTTCAATGAGTCTTGGCCTTCATAGTGTCCGTAAGGCAGCGCTGGTATTGCGCATTCTGGCGACCTTCAGTCCCCGGGGGGCTTCGCTTGCGGAGGTTTGTGACAGTTCTGACTTTCCCAAAGCAACCGCGCACCGGATATTGGCAGCCCTTGTGGCCGAACGTCTGGTAGAACGCCCGGAAGGCACCAGACTGTATCGGCTGGGTCCCGAGCTTTTTGCCTTCGGGACTGGCATATCCATGATGTTCGACTTCCGTGATTTGGCTGCGTCATCGCTTCAGCGTATCTCGGCGGAAACCGGAGAACTCGCCTTGCTGGGCATCCGCAGCGGTTACGATGCCTTGTGTCTGGACCGACGCGAGGGCGTCAATACGCCACCAGATGTGCTGATCCAGCTGATGGATCGATGGCCGCTGGGCGTTGGTGTGTTCAGCCTGGCACTGCTGGCCTTTCTGCCGGATGATGAAATCAGCGAAGTTCTGGCCTATAATGAAAGGCGCTTGCGCCCCAAATCGCAATTCTCGGCAGATCAGATATCGCAGTCTTTGCGCAAGGTGCGCACGGATGGTTATGCCTATCTGACATTTCCCGCATTACCTGGCTCTGAACCGAAGGCCGGCGTTGCGCTGCCCATCTTTGACACCCGACATCGGCCCATTGCGTCCCTGTGTATCATTGTCCATGAACGCCGTATGCGCGGCGATGCGTTGCAGCGCAGTGTTGCGCTATTGAAGCGGGAATCAGAATTGATTGCCGATCAACATGCCACGCGGCAACTGGACGGCGGCGAGGAAGAAAGCTGGCAGCGTGCAATCGACAATGCGAACGGAAAGCGGTTGCAGCACTAGGCTCCTTTAGCTCCTGCTGCAAAGTCGATCGTTCTTCGAATTACATGATGGGGCGTGTCTTGGGCGGCTCCAATGTCGTCAGTCCGATCTTAGCGAGGGCTTCCATATCATGGATCTGAATGTTCTCATCGCCCCACCCGATCAGTTGGCGCGACTTCAATGTTCGAATTGTCTTGTTGGTGTGCACCAATGACAATCCCAGCGCGTCGGCGAGATCCTGCTGTTTAAACGGAAATCGCATCTTGCCGTCACTGGCGACACCACTGGCTTGAGCGCGTAGATAAATGCGCACAAAAGCCCAGGCAATGGACTGCAATGCAGTGCGCTGGCCAACCGTCGTCAGGGCCTCGCCCAAAAAATGCTCTTCGACCGCTGCAAGCCATGCCAGCTCGAACCCGCGTTCAGGATCAGCCTTGATGAATGACCACAATTCGCTGCGGTCGAACACACAAAGTGTTAGTTTGGTAGTCGCTTCGACAGAGTGTCCCATTTCACCCATGACACCAGCCTGAAGGCCAAGAAAGTCGCCGGGGAATACAAAATTCACGACTTGCCGTTGACCTTCTGACAACAGCCGAGTGCGCAATCCCATGCCATGCAGCACAGTATAGAGTTGCGGGCTGTTGGATCCCTCCAGCAGAATTGGCGTTCCGGGGTCTACGACCAGTTCCCCCACCTTGAACTTCTGCATATTGCCCACATCTTCCTTCGACATTGGTGCAAAAAGCGATTTGCGGCGCAGCGGGCAGAATTCACATTTTGTGGCCATATCAGTGCTCTTTCATTGAATGGGAAGTTCGCGAGCATATCGTCAGCCCTGTGTTGCCAACACCGTAGACCGGACAGACACATTTGCTCTACCTGAAATGACTTAAGACAGCGCATTCGGACAAATTGACCCTTGCTATGTCATAAAATGGTGCCGCCATTTTTGCTGTGCGTTAGAGGACGCTTGGCCCCGCAACTGAGCCAACTCCTGAGTCAGTTCTTCTCTGGTCACTAGCTCATTTGCCACTCCCCCGGTTTCTCATGCGAAGGGATAAATTGCACAGGGCCCAACACAGAATGACAAGATGTGCGTCACGCGGTGACGTCACCAATCGAAAGGAATTAAACATGAAGAATTTCATGATGACAACGGCCCTCTGTCTCACAATGGCGACATCGGCATTTGCTGCCGGCCATTCGAGCAATTTCATGGATTATACTGTGTCCAGCAATGACTTGCTGGCATCAGAACTGCTCGGTATGCGGATTTACAGCGCCGAAGCCGATGTAGATGTCACAGCAAATATGGTTGCTGATGCACAGACAGATTGGGACGATATTGGCGAGATCAACGAACTCATCATATCCCGCGACGGCACAGTTGTTGCTGTGATCATTGGTGTCGGCGGTTTCCTTGGTATGGGTGAAAAAGACGTTGCAGTGGAAATGTCACAAATCGGCATTATGCGCGAAGCAGACGATGCAGATGATATCTTCCTGGTCGTCAAATCATCTTCCGAAGCACTGGAAGCTGCACCAACATTTGAAGGCCGGATGGCTATGAACGCCAAAGCTGACATGGTCAGTTCTAGCGAGCGTGACATGTTCACCGCGCCAAAAGTCAAGCGTGATGGCTATGCCATGATGGTCCGCACTGATCTCACAGCTGAAATGCTGACCGGAGCCCGTGTCTACAGCGTAAACGATGAAGATATTGGCGAAGTACATTCACTGTTGTTGGGTGAAAATGGCACCATCGACCGCGCGATCATAGACGTTGGTGGTTTTCTCGGCATGGGTGAAAAGCAGGTTGCAGTCACATTCGACGAATTGACCATCTTGCGTCAGGATGGTGGCGATGATGTTCAGGTTTACATCGACGCGACCCAGGCAGCTCTGGAAGCACAGCCCACTTACGAAAAATAAAGCTTATGCGGAGGCGTTGTCGCCCTGCGCAAACCCCATGTGAAGCCATGAGGGTCTGGGCACACCATTCTTTATGGGAGTGTCTGATCCTCTGGTTTCGACTGTGACGATACCCGCATCGGAGCGGGACAAAATGGAGCCATACAATGACAGGAATAGGTTGGATCGGTGCACTCATAATTGGTGCACTGGCAGGCTTGATTGCTGAAATGATCATGAAAACACAGCAGGGCCTGTTGATGAATATTGTGTTCGGCATTTTAGGTGCCGTGGTGCTGAATGCACTGCTGTTTGCAGTGTTTGGCACGACACTTGGTGGTTGGATAGGCCAACTTATCGTAGCTGCTGCTGGCGCCTGTTTGCTGATAGCTGCAATGCGCATGATCCGCCGCTAGGCATACAGCCTGATATTTGCAGGCGCATCTGCTGCGCCTGCATGAACTGAACACTCAAAGTGATGAGGGCAACATGGTGGCATCGGCGATCTGGGGCAAAAATAAGTCACAGGTATAAATCAATTCCACAAATCAATCACTAATTGACTGCGTCGGCGATTTGCCTGACGACATCTTAACCCGAAGGGAAAACCAATGAACTGGGATCAAGTCGAAGGAAAATGGAAAGAATTGACCGGCAACGTCAAAGCCAAATGGGGCGATTTGACGGATGACGAGATTACTGAGATCAATGGAAACCGTGAAGCGCTGGAAGGTAAGATTCAAGCCAAATACGGTAAAACAAAAGAGCAGGCCAAAGAAGAAGTCGACGACTTCCAGAACGACCACTGAGTTGGTTTGGGGCCGCTTTGAACGGCGGTCCCAATATCAAAACTGGTATGCAAACCCTGCGGCTGCATGCACTGGCGCAAACACACAAATTGGAGAAAATTATCATGAACCGCATCATCTATATTATTGGCCTTATCGTCGTTGTTTTGGTCGTCCTGAGTTTCCTTGGTTTGCGATGAGCGGGATCATTCGCATGGTCAGGTTTAAGCTACCTCTCATTTTTCTTGTTTTGAGTGCCGCATTGCTGACTGTGTCATCAGTCCGTGCCGAGCAGGTTGGAAATGTCGACGTTGACTGGCTGGGAAACGACATAATTATCGAGGCATTTTCTGACCCTAAGATTGAAGGGGTCACGTGTCACGTCGCTTATTTCGACCGGGGTCTCATAGACCGCCTGCAAAAGGGCAATTGGTTCGAAGACCCGTCAAATTCGTCAATCTCATGCCGGCAGACCGGTGTGATCGAGATTGGGGACATTGACCTGTCTGACGAAGGGGAAACCGTCTTTTCTGAGCGGCGGTCGATTATATGGAAGTCACTGAATGTTAAACGCATTTTTGACGAAAAGAACCAGACTCTGATCTACATTGCCCACGCACGGCAGGTACAGGATGGGTCAGCTAAGATGTCGATCTCGACCATCCCCCTGTTTCAAAACAAATAATGCATTGACCCCAACGCGCTGACCCGAAGCCGTGTTCGGCTTTGGGTACAATCGTATGATTGACATCATCATGCGCAACCCATCCAGAAACCCAAGCCCTTCATCATTGCCATCCTTCGCTTCGATAAATCTCCGTGCAGATATCAAGCAAGCGTCTGGTGAGATTTCGCCATGGCACATGACAGATTTCCCGAATTTGATAGGTTGAAAGTCTGAATTCCGGCATGCGGAACGCGGCCACTTGTTGGCCCCTTAAACCCTCCTGTACTGAAAATTGAATTGCTGCATCGGGCTGTTGATCTGACCGCCCGAAGGAAAGACAGCCGTCGTGGGAGGACAGAATATATGTCGGAGACTGACAGTAACACCCTGATCAAGGACGGTTTTGTCGCTACCAAAACCGGCAGGATTCATTATCTGGAAGCTGGCGCGGGCGAACCGCTGCTTCTGTTGCACAGCAATGGTTGCTCGGCCCATGAATATGAAGAAGTCATCACCAGACTGGCCAAAACCCGGCGTGTACTGGCATGGGATATGCCCGGCCATGGGGATTCCGAACCCTCACTCAAACATCTGGGCATTGAGGATTATTCCGATGCTGTCATCGCATTTCTGGATGCGCTTGAGATCAAGCGTGCCAGCGTTGCCGGTTCATCGGTCGGCGGCACAATCTGTGTCGATCTGGGTGTGTGTTACGCAGACCGTTTCGACTGGCTGTTCCTTGTCGAAACGCCCATTCGATCGCTGCAGGACTGGTTGGATGGCTGGGCAGGCATCGACATTAATTTCGGTATTCCAACCCAGAAATTTGAGTTGATAGCCCCCCGTTTCCGCAAGTTGACACCTGCCAAGCTGACCCGCTGGAATTGCGACCGTAACAAAGCCGGAGCCAAAACCATGGTGGGCGTCATGTGGGCGCTGCGCGACTACGACGTTCTGGAAAATCTTGGCAAGATCAAAGGCAATGCTGCGGTGATTTATGGCGACGTCGGTCCGACCATTGCAGGGGCCAGTCATTTTGAAAAAATGTTGCCAAATGCACCATCGATAACGCTGGAAGACTGCGGTCATTTTCCAATGAGTGACGATCCGGCTGCCTTCGTTGATGCTCTTGAAGGCATCCTGAAATAAGCGCGCAAGCGCGCAACTCTCAAATCAATTCACAGGTATCATACTATGCGACTTGGATATTTTACGATGCCGATGCATCCGATGCATCGCAACTGGACTGAAACACTGCAAGAAGATCGTGAAGGCATTATCCTTGCCGATCAGGTTGGTTTTTATGATTGTTTTGTTGGCGAGCATCTTGCCGACAAGGTGGAAACAATCACCAACAGCATGCTGTTTCTGTCGTCTCTGATTTCTGACACCAAAACCATCAAACTGGCCACTGGCACGTCCAATTTGTCGCAAAGCCACCCGGCGCTCATTGCATCCCATGCAGCTATGCTCGACCATCTTGCAAAAGGGCGTTTCATTTTCGGTATCAGCCCTGGCTCCCTCCCGACCGACGCTGAGATTCTTGGAACATTGGACCAGGACCGCCAGAAGATGTTTGTCGAGGCCATTGATGTCATTCTGGCCATTTGGCAGGGCGAGCCGCCCTACGATATCAATCTGCCGGACAACCGCTACAAGATCTCCACCATGCGAACCGGAGAATTGTCACTGGGCCTTGGATATCTGGCAAAGCCATATCAGCAGCCGCTTCCCGAAATTGTCGGCACTGTCGTTGCACCATTTTCAAAGGGTGTGATTGAGATGGGCAAGAAAGACTTCCATCCCATGTCCGCCAACTTTCTGCTGTCCAAATGGTTGAAAAGCCACTGGGATAATTACTGCGTGGGTAAAGAGGCTGTGGGAGCCAAAGCCGACCGGTCCGACTGGCGGATCGCGCGCACCATTTTTGTCGCTGATGATGAGGCAACTGCAAAACGCTACGCTAGGGAAGATCCGAACGGACCTTACCATTTCTACTACAATCAGATTCTGACCAAGTTCAAACGCGCCGGCATTCATGGCGGCTTCAAGCAGCACCGTGAGCAGCCCGATGACGAGATCACCTTGGATTATGTCATGGACAATCTGGTGATGTACGGAACCGTAAATTCGGTTGTTGATCAGATTTTGGAGCTCAACGAAGAGGTCGGCGGCTGCGGCGAACTGGTCTATGCCGGCATGGACTGGGTGGACCCGGCGCTGGGCAAGCGCTCCTTGGAACTGATGGGAACGGAAGTCATGCCGCGTGTGCGCAAGGCAACCGGCACGCCGGATGGATTTTCCTGAGATAAAATTTGGTAAAACACAATCAGGGGAGGGATCAGAATGTCGAGACCAGTTATTATAACATGTGCCGTTACTGGCGGTGATCACGGCATAGCCTTGCGCAATCCGCATGTGCCGGTGACACCGGAAGAAATCGCTAATGAATGCATCTCTGCGGCAAAGGCGGGTGCAGCTGTCGCGCATATTCATGTTCGTGATGTGGTGACCAAAGCCGCGTCGATGGATCTGGCGCAGTACCGCGAAGTGGTTGAACGCATACGCGCAAGCGACACAGATATTGTGATCAATCTGACCACCGGTCCGGGCGCTTTCTTCACGCCCTCTGAGGACAATCCTCAGATTGCTGCAGAAGGCAGCGATCTGGCATCTCCTGAAGAGCGCGTGGCTCATATCAAGGAATTGAAACCGGAAATCTGCAGCGTGGATGTGGTGACATTCAATCATGGCGGGCGCGTTTTCATGAACACGCCAGCCCATGTGGAAGCCATGCTGGAAGTCATCAAATCCGTTGGTACGAAGCCGGAGCTTGAAGCCTTCGATGTTGGCAATGTTCTGCATGGCGCCGATCTGGTGAAGCGCAATTTTGCCAAAGCGCCGGGCCTGTTTCAGTTCTGTCTTGGAATACCCTGGGGCGCGCCCGCAACTGTGGAAGCCATGACCTTCATGCGCTCGCATCTGCCGCCCGATGCGGTTTGGGCGGGGTTTGGTGTTGCAAAAACGGAATTCCCGATGGCCGCCGCTGCTGTATTGCTGGGCGGGCATATCCGAGTTGGTCTGGAAGACAACATCTTCATCGAGCGCGGAGTGCTGGCCGAAGGAAACACGCCGCTTGTATCTCGTGCAGTGGACATCATCGAAAGTGTTGGCGAGCGACCGGCGACACCAGATGAAGCACGCGAAATACTGGGTCTTGGGTTGGGTTAGGTTCAGCACCATTGATCCAACCAGTTCCTCTTATGGCTACCTTGCTGAATTCCATGCTGTCTTTGATATGGATCGCTACCTCATTGTGTGAAAATCTGTCGGCACATGGAAGGGCCCGGTGCAAACTGGCCGGGACGCGCGCGGAGGCAGGATATGCTCAATCGATTTGATAGACTCAAATTCAAACAGCTCAGCCACTTCATAGCAGTGACGGAAGCGGGCAGTATCAGCGAGGCTGCGGACAATCTGTTTATGCCGCAACCAGCACTCAGCCGCAGCATTCGGGACCTGGAAGAAATCCTCGGAGGCGTGCGCCTGTTTGAGCGCACCCGCAAGGGTGTGACGCTGACCAGCAACGGCAAAAAATTTCTCGCATATGCCAATCTCGTTCAGTCGAATTTTGAAACACTGAGCAGCGGATTTGTGAGAGACGAGGGCCAGACAGGTGGGCTGGTAAGGATCGGCATGGGCGCCTATGAGGGCTACACATTCCTGCCGGAAATCATTGGCCGCATCCTCAATCGCCGACCCAATGCCCAGTTCAATTTCATGAGCGGTCGCTTCAATGATCTGATCGGTCCCTTGTTGCACGGCAAACTGGATATCATTTTTGGGCCTGTCAATTCCGGCGCGTTGCCCAAAGGTGTGCGCTCGCACATCGTTGCACAGTCCAAGCCATCAATCCTGGTGCGGTCGGAACATCCTCTTGCCCGTGAGAAAAAGGTCACGCTGCGGACGCTGGCCAGTCAGGAATGGCTGGTTCCAGTTGCTGATACCTTGCCGCGCAGAAAGTTTGATCAGGTCTTCCTGAAAGAGAAGCTGCAACCACCCACCGGTCCGGTAGAAATTTCGCCGTCCGTTTTGATGATTGCGATCCTGCGCCAGAGAAATCTTATTGGTCTTGTTCATCCTCAATTATTGTCACTGGCTACCGACTCCGGCGAATTGGCAGAGCTGAAGATGACCACAAATCCGTTCAGTTGGCCGGTTCAGTTGACGACCGTTGACCGACGGCATCCTTCGCCGGCCGTAGATGAAACAATCAGTCTGATCAAGACCATGTTCAAAGACCAGCCATAGGGGGCAGATCGGTACTCGCAGACAAATGATCCATGCCAAAACCCACATGTAATTGCGCAAGAAATGGGTTGGATATTGGAGCGAGTCCCATGCAAGCCTTTATCAACACGGCCGGGAAATTGCGGAATTTCGCTTGCCCGCATAACGCCAACGCCAACGCCAACGCAAAAATGGAATCAGCCAATGCTAAATCTCGCAGTCATAGGTCTTGGAAAATGGGGGCAGAGGCATGCCCAGTCTGCTTCTGCCAGTGGACGTTTCAAGGTAGTGAAAGGCGTGGACACTGCTTCTGTGCCGATGGACTTTCCAGTTGTACCATCCATTGATGAAGTGCTGGATGATCCGGACATTGACGCGATTTCCATTGCAACACCACACACGCTTCATGCAGAACAGATCCGCCTTGCGGCAGAGGCCGGAAAACACATTTTGACGGAGAAACCATTTGCTCTGTCTTACGCGAATGCGCAGCAGAATGTGAAGGTAACAGGCGACAATAATGTTGTTCTGGCGCTTGGCCATGATCACCGCTTTTATCCCTCAATTGCTGCCATGAAAAAGCTCATTGCGGACGAGGCTTTGGGCCAGATCACAACCGTCCAGTCGGTGCTGTCACATGATTTCACAAAGGCAGCGATTGAAAAGCTCAACAAAGCAGTCGCCGGTGATAAAGGGTCCAGGGATGACGGCACCTGGTGGCGTTTGAATCTGGCTGAAGCACCTGTTGGTCCGATGGTCCATTTGGGCATTCATCATCTTGATCTTTTCATTCATCTGTTTGGTGAGATTGACTGGGTGCTGGCCAGCAGTCCTGTGCGGACAATCGACACGCCGTTTCCCGATACCATGCTGGTGACACTCGGCTTTGTCAGCGGAAAAATCGGCACCATAAACAGCTCGCTCGCATCACCGCTTAACTCAAGATTGCTCATATCCGGATCAGAAGGCTGGGCGGAGGCAATTGGGCCCGACGATATAGCGTCCTACACGCTCTCCAGCCTGAACAGCGTCAAAAGCCGGATTGGCAGTGCCCAGCCCGAGCTGACGCAGTTTGCGCTCGTTGATTCAGTGGCGGCAAATTTCGCAGCCTTTGCTGATGCTATTGAGGGCATTGCACCTTATCCGGTTGCTGCCGCTGACATGCTGCACAACGCAGCCGCGCTTGAAGCCATTGTCAAATCTTCGCAGTCTTCTGACATTGTAAAAGTGGGGCGTTAGGGGGCGCTGGTACGACAGACCCCACGCCAGTAGCTATACCAGAAACAGCATGCTTAAACATGCCGGAACACATTGTTCCAGTGTTGGTCGACTGGTAGCAATATCTTAGGGAGTAAACCCGGATCAGAGGCAATCTGAACGAAGGTTTGCAGGGGAACTGAGATTGGTTTGGGAGATCGGAAATGTCCGAAAGTAAGTATAAATTCTTGTTTATTTCAGCGTTTTGCCTGCCCGATGACAGCCCGTTTTCCGGGCCGAAGCGTGGCGAAGGTATTCCCAAGGAAGAGCGTCTTCAAAACTACCAGAATGTGAAGCATCTGCTGGCAGATGTTGAATGGGATATGCATCCCGGTGCCATGACAACTTATGGCGATTGGACGGTCGAAAACCGTCAGGAATTTCTTTACGCAGCAGCAGGTCGTATTCCCATTGTGCAAGAAGCCTGTGAAAGCGGAAAATACAATGCGATCATCCTGGAAGGTGGTGGGGAGCCCGGTTTCATGGAAGCGCGCGAGTTGACGCGGCGCTATGGTATTCCGGTGACGTCATGCGGGCATTCGCAGATGCATTTTGCCTCCATGCTCGGCAACAAATTCGCAATCATCGATTTCTCCGACGTGCATACGATGTTCTTCCACAATCTGGTGGTTCAGCATCGCATGACAGACCGGTGCGCTTCCATTCGCAACATTGGTTATTATCACTCCAAGCCTCACTACAAGGATGCTGAATCTTTCAGTGCCGAGCGTCGTAAGGCTATGGCGGGCGAGCGCTCAGAAGCTGTGGAGCGCGCCGTAAGTGAGGCGATTAACGCCATTGAAGAAGATGGCGCTGACGTCATCATGTTCGGTTGTTCAGGTTCCTTCTGGCTCAAGCCCTTTGTCGAAAAGCGTTTGCATGATGAGGGCTGGGAAGTGCCTGTTATCGAAGGCTATGGCGCTGCCATTGAGTTGGCAAAGATTCAAGTCGATTACGGCGTAACGGCAAGCGGACTTGCTTTCCCTGGGGATCGTCCAACGAAACGGCCAAGAAAAATCGTATTTTAAACAGTTGGTTACAGCGGATTTCAGGTTATTTCTGCCTGCAATAGAATTGGGTAAATTCCACGATGTGGAATCCTGTTGGTTGTAGATGGTCGTTTTGGTCCGGTATTGATTGAAGGATTGGTTTTTACAATTGCGGCCGCCGAATTGCGCGCTGTGTTGCAGGAATGACGTGCCCAAAACGATGCCGGGAGACAGCATAGTTTAGTGCAATGAGAGCACGTGGTCGTTTGGGGAAAATCCGCCGGAGAGCGGATCTGAACGGCTGGTTAATCGACCGGTGCCGGGAGGCATCAAGTTGCCGCAGGTATCAAATTGCTGCAGGCAGCAGGAGGAGATGGAAAGTGTCACGAGTGGCATCCGGGCAATCATTCTTGCCCCGCGACCCAATTTTGGCTGTGGTCAAAATCATCGTCCTTTTGGCGATGCTTATGCTCGCAGTTCCCATTCTATCATTGGTCTATACAAGCCTTTCTGGTGAAGACGGATATACCTTTTCCAACTTTGCACTGGTCACCGAGCATCCGCAATTCTGGCCTGCGATGGGAAACACCGCCATTGTCGGGTTTGGCACGGTCATCGTGATGATTTTCTTCACAGTACCGCTTGCCTGGATTTATTCACGGACAGATCTGCCAGTCAAAAACCTGATGCTGGCATTCATTACAATCAACGTGGCCATCCCCAGTTTCCTGGTCGCGATGGGATATATCTTCATATTCAATCCCACCAATGGCGTCTTCAACGAGTTGTGGCGACTGGTGGTCGGGGAGCGTCAGACCCCCTTCAATGTGTACAGCATTGGTTGGATTTTCTTTCTGCAGGGTGTTGCGCTCAGCTCTCCCGCTTTTTTCATGATGGTGCCAACATTCCAGGGCATTGACACTTCACTGGAGGAAGCCGCCGCCGCCAATGGCGTGAACCGCTGGAAGGCCGCGCTTTACATTGTGCTGCCATTGGCATCTCCCGCCATTCTCGCGGTCGCTTGCTACTACTTCATCATTGCCATTGAGATATTTGACTATGCCGGCATGTTGGGCACGCCCGTACGCACCTATGTGGCGGCAACATTGCTCTACGCCTTTATTCACGATGGCAGCGGTCTGCCGCGTTACGCAGAGGGCGCGTCGCTGGGGCTGATGATGGCGGTTGCAGCCTTTCTGCTGGCGCTTGCCTATCTTTGGTCCGTACGCAAAGCCGATCGTTTTGTGGTTTTGACTGGCAAGCGCAGGGAACAAACGCCCATCAAGCTGACCAGGTCTGGTCGTCGATTGGCCTGGGGGTTTATCGGGACTTATTTTCTCATTGGCACGGGCGTGCCGCTGCTTATGTTGATTTGGGCATCCGGTCTTCCCTTTCTGCAAGTCCCATCATGGCGTGCACTGCAGAACTGGAATTTGCAGGCCTACATCAATGTGCTGCCCATGGTTCCCGAACTGCTCAAAAACAATTTTATCCTGATGCTGGTTGTTCCCACCATCGGCGTCACACTGGCCGCTTGCATGGCCTGGGTTGGCACACGCTTTAAGACACGCCTGCGCAAAGGCATTGATATCACCGTCATGGTTGCGGTTGCGGTCCCCTCAATTGTGGGCGCGCTGGGTTTTCTGTTTTTCGGTCTCAGCGTAAATAGCCACGTCGCGATCTATGGCACCATCTGGTTGATCGCAATAGCCATGGCAGCGCGTTATCTGACCTGGGCTAACCGCACGGTGACAGGCGCGATGATGCAGCTTCATCCCGAAATTGAAGAAGCCGGCCTTGTATCAGGTGTGCGCAAAGGGCGGTCGTTTGTCTCCATTGTGCTGCCCAATGTGGCCCGTTCATTGTTGATTTCGTGGTTTTGGCTGGCGTTGCTGTCGCTCCGTGAATTGACCATTCCAATCATGTTGTCACGCCGTGGTACCGACGTTTTTGCCACCGCAATCTGGGGCTTGAATACATCAGGCATTACCGATGAAGCCGCCGCCCTGAGTGTCATTCTGGCTTGTCTGATCCTTCTTCTGGTCGTTGTCTTCCACTTAATTTCCACCAAATGGGTCGTGCAAAAATGATCGTCGCAAAGTCACTTAACAAGCGTTTCATTACGGATAAAGGACAGGTCGTCGACGCGTTGCGCGATGTATCTTTCAATGTGGATTCCGGTGAATTTTATGTTCTCCTCGGCCCCTCCGGCTCGGGCAAGACAACAACCCTGCGCGCCGTGGCCGGTATTGAAACGGCTGACACGGGCTATTTCAGCATTGCCGGACAAACGGTGTTTTCATCGGACGAAAATCTGAATATTCCACCTGAGGAACGCCCGGTTGCCATGGTGTTTCAGTCCTATGCTTTATGGCCGCTTATGGATGTTTACAACAATATTGTGTTTCCCCTGCGCAAGGGCGTGCGCCGCGTTGCGCCGGATGAAATCAAGCGCCGCGTCGACGCTGTGGTCGAGACGCTGGAACTGACACCTTACATCAACCGTCCCATCAGCCAATTATCAGGCGGGCAGCAGCAGCGTGTCGCTCTGGCACGTGCTTTGGCGCTGGAACCAGCTGTGCTGCTGATGGATGAGCCCCTGTCTAATCTGGATGCAAAATTGCGGACCCAATTACGGGTCGAGATTAAAAACCTGACACGCAAACTTGGCATCACAACGCTCTATGTGACTCACGATCAGGTCGAGGCCATGGTCATGGGTGACCGGATTGCTGTCATGCAAAATGGCGAGATTGCAGAGGAGGGATCGCCTGCCGATCTCTACAAACATCCGGTCAATGAATTTGTTGCCAGGTTTTTGGGCGAAATGAATTTCATTCCGGGTGCTTTGTCCAAAAATGGCAATGGCACAAATGTTGTGTCAACGCCGCTGGGCAATGTGCCGTTTGCAAATGTGCCCGATCGAATCGTCAATGACAGGGTGAAACTTGGCTTCCGGCCTGAGGATATCCAGATTGGCGAACAGCCGGATGCCGCCATATTCACCGCGCAGATTGCCAACAGATATTACATTGGCGACGCGGTGCTTTGCGACATGAAAATCGGCGAACACGCCTTCAGTGCGCGGCTGCCAAACACCACAGATTTCAATCCGGGTGACGAAGCAATTGTAAGTGCAAAACTGACCGACTTTTCCATTTTTCCGGGAGAAAATGCCGGAGCGTAGTGGGCGAGTCACCCAATAAACCATAGGAGGAAAGTAAATGCATATTTCAGCAAAACTAATCAGTTCGGTGGCGGCTGTGGCCGCGGTGGTGCTTACCGCTGCGCTGCCTGCAAACGCACAAATGACGCTGGACGAATTGGTCAAGAAGGCCGGTGAGGAAGGCAAAGTCGATATGAACACATCGACAACACGCTATGCGGCAACAGCCGCGCCCGGTCTGTCCAAGGCAATTTCCGAAAAATTTGGCATCGATCTGGAAATTGAGTTCGTCAACAGCTCCCCTGTTCCTGTTATCGCTGGTCAGGTGATTGAAGAGCATAAGGCGGGCGTCAAGCCAAGCTTTGACGTGTTCCCGCTGCCATTGTCCTTCACCAGACGCATTGGTGACGCCGGTGCCATTCAGGAAATTGACTGGGCTGACATTGGCGTCGCGCCTGATTTGATCGATCCAAATGGCAATGCCGTCTGGATTCACACCATTGCACGCGCGGTTGTTTACAATTCGAACATCGTGACGGGCGATGACATCCCGACCAAGCTGGATGATCTGCTAGATCCAAAGTGGAAAGGTAAAATCGCCGGGCCTGGTTTTGGCGACGCCTATGGCATGATCAGTGTCCCGGTTCTTGGAGAGGAAAAAGGCAAGGAGTGGGTCAAGGCCCTGTATGAAGATCAGGATCTGGCCGTCATTCGCTCCATGACAGATGTGCCAAACCGCGTTGCCAATGGTGAATTCGCCATCGGTATGGGCGTTCCGGCCAACTACTCCGGACTGGTAACCAAAGGTGCTCCCATTGCGAATGCGCCTTTGGAAAAAGTAGGCGGACAGCCTTACTACATGTTCGTTCTGGAAAACGCGGAGCATCCCAATGCCGGTGCGCTTCTGGCCTATTTCTTCTGCTGCACGGAAGAAGGACGGCAGGCCCAGCTAAAGCATATGGGCGCCGCCATGTTTGATGTTGCAGGTTCTGAGCATAACGCCGTTGGCGGAGACGATCGTGGTCAGGTACCAACGCCTGAATGGCAGCTCAACGATCAGGGCCGTGTTGCCAAGGAAATGGATGCACTGATCGGCCGTTAAACGGAATGCAGCCTGACAATGACCGATGAAAAGGGGCGGTTTCGCGCAAGCGTGAGCCGCCTTTTTCTTATGGAGTTCTAGCTTTCGCTGTCGGCCATGAAGCGATTGTGGAAGGAGAGGGACGCCGCGCCCTTGGCAAGAATCCATGGCCCCAGAGTGCTGAAGAGCACATTGGTTGATGTATCCTTCGCCTTCAACTGGTCCAGATTGGACTGCAGCTTTGTCGCGATATCCTGTGTGGTCTCTGCTGAGCAAAGCCCCGTGATGATCAGCGTATCGACATCCACAAAACGCCTGACCGCCGCGAAGCTTATTTGCAACTCCTCTGCGCTCTGGTTGATCCATCTGGCAAGGTCGCTTGGGGTCGTGTCGTCTGGCCCGTCCCGCTGGTTCAGCAAATCGTCAAGCAGATTTGTGGCGTCTTCCGGCTGATGGTTCAGAGTTTCGCCGGAGTAAATGCGGTCATCCAGGATTAGTCGTGTCGTCAGCCTTGGACCAAGATGACAGAAGAGGTAACTGTGCTGGTTACGCGCAACGCCAAACATGCTTTCCGCACTTGCAGCAGCAGTAATGTCGTTCTGGATAAACACATTCACGTTGAAGGCGTCCTGAAGCAGAGCCTCAAAATCAAAGCTGGAAATCTGATCGCCCGCGCGCGCGAAGTGATCGATATCGGCAGGCAGGGAAACACCAATTCCGGCAAGACGGTTTGACCGCTCCGGCACAATCGCAGCAATCGCCTCAGCCACCCCATCACGAACATTTTCTGTGATGTCTTGAAGCAGCGGGCTGTCATAGCGGTGCGAAGATTTATGAAGAATGTCACCGACGAAATTGATCAGGACAATGTCCATATTGCGTGCACCAAGATTGACACCAACAGAAAACGCGCCATCGGGATTAAGCGAGACCGGAATGGTTGGCGGGCCGATACGCCCCTTGACCGCCTCTCCACGCAAAACCAGCCCGTCGCGCTCCAAAGCGCGCACCAGCACTGAAATGGTTTGAGCGGACAATCCGCTGCGCTGTCCCATCTGCATGCGGGTCAGACCGTCATGCTGGAACAGCATCGACATGATCAATCGCTCATTGAGGCTGCGCGCGATCACCTGGTTCATACCTGCACTTCGATCTGCAACACGCAGGCTCGGCGGCGGAGCAAATCTCATGTCAGGCATAAAGAATTCCCGTGATGCTGTCTTGTGGCGGGGTTGAACTGAAGTGAGGTACCCTAAACAGGGTCTTCGCTCCAGCCAATGGACTGAATTTCTTCGACAATAGCCGTGCCAAGGGCGTGATGGGCATCAATATCCAGATGAAACCCGTCGGCATCGCTCGATTGCACAACAAGGCCTGAATCGAAAAAGTGCACTTCATGCGCTTCGGCAATGTTTTCCAGTTCCTGAGCAAGAGCCTGGGATTTTTCCAAGGCACCCTGGAACACCCCGGCCCATTCGTTCAATTCCTGGGCAACAGGCGGGGGCGCGACGACGAGAATTTCCGGCGTTCGTCCGTCAACACCGGCGGGCATGGATTTGATGTCAGAGACCAAAGCCCCGACCCCCATGGCAATTTCACCGGTGGTTTTGTTGAAGCGGATTTTCAGATCATTTGTGCCCAGCATGATGATGACAAGGTCAAGTGGCTTGTGGCTCATAATGCAGGGGCGCAGATAGGTTCGGCCGTTTTTTTCGCTGCCCTCAATCGGATCATCACTGACTGTGGTGCGCCCGCTAAGCCCTTCTTCAATCACCAGCCAACGGCCGGCAAGTGCAGCGCGAACAATCCCCGGCCATCTTATGTCATGGGGGTAGCGATCATCCGGACGATTCGCCGTGGTTTGCCCGTAAGTGTTTGAATCTCCGTAACATAATACAGATCTCATAATGAAGCGATCTCCGCAGATAATGGCATAGGTTGAACGCACAAAGGCGCGGAATTTGCACAGACTTAGCGTCCAAACCGGAGCAAGGTCAATAGTAATTCAAAATGAATAAGTATTGACGGGCGCAAAATTGTGTGTTGGAAATGGCAACATCAGCGCACATAGCAGGGACGGATCGTGCGCTCAAAATCCCGGGAGGATCACAGGATGAAACCAAGTTTTTTCAAAAATGCCACACGCGCCCTTTCCAGCAGGAAGACCGCCGCTGGTAAGTTGATTGCAGCCGCAGCAATTGCGTGCAGCGCTGTCGTAACACCGCTCGCTGCGCAGGATGAAGGGCCAATTATTGTCGTCAGCGGCCCGCTGTCATGGCCGTTCTTCGCAGCCGTGAAACAAGGTTTTGATGATGCGGCAGAATTGTATGGCGTCGATTATCAATACATCGCGGTCACCGATACCGCCAATATGACCAGCGATTATCCGCGCCTGTTGCAGCAGGCCATCAGCCGCAATCCGCGCATGCTGCTTGTAGGTGAGTTCTTCCCCGACGGCATGGATCCGTTGATCAAGGAAGCGACGGCTGCGGATATTCCGGTGCTGATTCACAATTCAGGTCAAACCCTGTGGGAGCAGAATGGCTCTCTGGGCTTCGTTGGTGAAGACCCGTATCAGATGGGCTACAAGGCCGGTGAAATTCAGGCCGATGCAGGTGTCAAAAAAGGCCTTTGCTTCAACCAGGTGCCGGGCAACCCAACCGTGGAAGAGCGCTGCAATGGTTATGTCGCCGCCATGAAGGAGGCGGGCGCTGAAACAATCTATCAGACCATTGGCACAGGGGATGCAACCAACCCCCAGGCCATGACACAAGCCATCAAGGGCACTTTGCAGGTCAATGCCGACATTGATGGCATCTACACGCTGAATGCTGTTCCTGCTATGAGCGCCCTGCGCGCCGTGGATGAAATTGGACGCAAAGGCGAGGTGATGATCGGCACAGCGGATTTGTCCAACGAGGTATTGCTGGCTATCAAATCCGGTGATCTGGCATTCGCCATGGATCAGCAACCCTATCTGCAGGGCTTCATGTCGATCCAGATAGCTTATCAGTATCTCAATTTCGGTCTCCACCCGATCGGGCATGTGAAAACTGGCCCACTGGTAATTGACCAATCCAATGTCGACAAAACGCTTGAGGTGAACAAGGAACATGCCGGTGTGCGCGGCGCTTCCTGAATCTCCCAATTGAACTGAAATCGTTTCGTCATCATCATAGCCCTGCCATCGTGGCAGGGCTATTTGCCGCAATACAGCTCGGAGTACATCCCTCATGAGGTCATTCCTACACAGACCCGAAACAGGCGCCGCCGCAGCGTTTCTTCTGACCTATGTGTTCTTTGCCATTTTTACGGCAGATGCAGGCTTTGTGTCGGTAAACGGAACGGCAGGCTGGCTCAATCTGGCATCGGAGCTGGGCATCATTGCCATTCCGATCGGGCTGCTGATGATCTCCGGAGAGTTTGATCTTTCAATCGGGTCAACCGTGGGGGCAGCCTCCATGATTGTCGCCATTGGTACAAACCAGTTTGGCATGCCGATCTGGCCCATGATTTTCATGGCGCTCATCGCAGGCATGATCATTGGTCTTTGCAATGGGCTGGCCGTCGTCAAAACCAATCTGCCGTCATTCATTGTGACGCTGGCAACAAACTTCATCGTCATTGGCGCAACCATGGGCTTCTCGCGCCTCATTGCAAATGTCACTTCAAGTTCCATCATTGTGTCCGACAGTTCAAAATTCGTATTTGCAGCGCGCTGGGGTCAGGCAAACATTTCAATCGCCTGGTGGATTCTGGCCGCCTTGCTTGGCTTCTGGGTCCTGTCGCGCACGGTCTTCGGGAATTGGATTTACGCCACAGGGGGCAATTTGCAGGCCGCGCGTGGGGCAGGTGTTCCAGTTGAACGGGTTAAGATTGTCCTCTTCATTGCCACGGGTTTTGCCGCTGCCTTTGTCGGCGTTCTGCAAGGCATTCAATGGAATTCAGGAAATTCCACCTATGGCATGGGCTATGTATTTCAGGCCCCCATCGTGGTGGTGATTGGCGGAATTCTGCTGACCGGTGGTTATGGCAGCGTTTTGGGTGTTGTCATCGGAACAGCATTGTTCGGCGTCATTTCCACCGGAATTTTCTACACCGGCTGGAACACGGACTGGATACAATTATTCCTGGGCGCCTTGCTGGGCGCAGCGGTTCTTGCCAATAATTATGTGCGCCGCCTCGCGCTCACATCGCGATAGGAGGGAAAATCATGTCAAACCCCCTTATGGAACTCATCAACGTCTCCAAATCCTTTGGCAGCACCCACGCGCTGAAAAATGTTTCCATGGATGTTCAGCCGGGTAAAATCCTGTGTTTGCTGGGCGATAATGGCGCGGGTAAATCAACCCTTATCAAAATCCTGTCGGGCTATCACGGACCATCCAGCGGCACGTTGCGGTTTGAAGGGGCTGACACAAGCTTCTCCGGTCCACGGGAAGCGCGTCAAAAAGGCGTTGCCACAGTACATCAGGATGTCGGCTCCATCCCTTTGATGAGCGTCGGTAGAAACTTCTTTCTCGGCGCAGAGCCGACCACAGGCAATTGGCCGTTCAAGCGCATCGACACCTCAAAGGCGAACGAGATTGCTGTTGAGCAGATGGAACGTTTCGGCATCACACGCGTAAAGGACGGCAATCAGCTGGTCGGCACCATGTCCGGCGGCGAGCGGCAGGTTCTGGCCATCGGCCGGGCCATGTATTTCGGCGCAAAAATGCTGATCCTCGATGAACCCACATCAGCCCTTGGCGTCAAAGAAGCAGCCTTTGTGCTAAAGATGATGCGCATTGCCCGCGAGAATGGCGCAGGCATCGTCTTCATCACCCACAATGCCCGCCACGCCATGGCCGTGGGCGACAGTTTCTGCGTGCTCATTCAAGGCGAAGTCGCGGCCCAATTCAACAGAGGCGAAAAAACCCGCGAAGAGGTGCTGAACCTGATGGCCGGCGGCGAAGACATGGCAGCGCTGGAGGAGGATTTGGAACAGGTGGACTGAGTTTTCAAAAACCCGGCACCACACTTGCAGACCTGCTAATCTGACAAGCGTATTGTCATTCACAAGCAGGCTGGTGCCATGAAAAGTCTCAAAAGCCTTGAAACACTGGGGCGTGTGCGCCTCTCCAAACATTTTTTCATGCGGGATTTCCTCTATTCGGAAGTCGGCAATTTTCATGCAATTCCAAACATGCCCGGCGATGTGGACTTGGCGGTGGCCGCCGGCGAGCGGCTCTGCCAGGAATTGCTGGACCCGCTGTTTGAAACCTTTGGCAATGTGATCATCCGTTCAGCCTTCCGGTCTTGTGATGTGAACGGCTTTGGCAATGCCAACAATCTGAACTGTGCGTCCAACGAAGCCAATTTTGCCGCCCATATCTGGGACAGGCGCGACGCGGATGGCAATATGGGCGCCTCTACCAGCATTGTTGTGCCCTGGTTTGCAGACCAGTATGAACAGGGTCGCAACTGGCAGGACCTTGCATGGTGGGTCCACGATCATCTGCCCTATTCCTATATGTGCTTCTTTCCGGTGCGTGCAGCGTTCAATCTGGGCTGGCGTGAAAAACCGAAACGGGAGATTTCATCTTACGCCAAGCCAAAAGGCAAATTGTTGAAAGCGGGTCAAGAGCCCGAGGAATCACTGGAAGCAAGGCAGGCGCGCTATCAGGATTTCCCACCTTTTAGGGGAATCCATTATCCGCCGACACAAGCACGCTGGACGCAGAAAGACTAGGGTCTGGAATCAAGCTAAATAGAGCGCGTAATGCAAAGCGTGCGGACCGGTGCATTCAGCACCTAAAGAAGCTTGCTCATTTCCGTTGTCGCCTGCCACCCTGCCTGTTCGTAAAGCGAGCGACCAGCCGATGTGGTGTGCAGGACCGCATATTTTATACCGCGCTTTTCAAATTCCTGGTCAGTCCGATCCAGAAGCATTTGTGCAATGCCTTGCTTGCGATAGGGCGGTTCAACAAACATGTTCAGCACATAACCGCGACGGCCGTCATCCTGATGTGACGGGTGAGGTGGCCAGTCCAGCTCCATCAATCCGATACCTGCAATCGGGTTCTGGCCGTCTTCGACCATAAATCCGAAATAGCGCCCGTCCGCCAGGCGCGGTTCCAGCCACAGTCGAAACGCGCTGTCCATTAAGGCCAGGTCAGAGGGTGCGCGTCTGCCACCATCGGTAAACATGGCAACCCGGTGACGGCAAATCAGATCAAGATCACTTGGCAAAAGGGTGCGGGTAGCCAGCATCGTACTTATCCCGTTTTGGTGACAGTTCTACGATGCCTTAACATATGTCGGGTGCAGGTTGGAGAGCCTGTCAGCCCTCTAAATGATGATACCCTTGCGGAGTACCAGATTGCCGTAAGGCCGTGTTTCGAGCGTATGGATGATGACAAATGATTTTTTGGTGATCTCATAAAAAGCATAGCGTTCAACAAGGCTGATTTTGCTGCCTTCGGCTTCAACCAGCGGTGCGCATTCCTGCATGCAGGGTGGCACTTCGTCCGGCGCACCAACGACCTGCATGCCCTGAACCGGCGGAATCTCAGGATCAAATGTGTCGATGGGAAAGACGGAAAGAATGCTTGCGAGCGCAGTTGTCAGATCAACCGCCAAGGGCAGAGCATCACCTGTAATCGTATCAGCAGCCACAGAAGTTGCCGGGAAATTTGAATCGCAGATGGTCACCGTATCGCCATGCCCCATCGAGGCCAGCGCATAAAGGATATCTGGATTGAGCAGAGGATCGATGTTTTTCAGCATGTGTTTATCCTTTAGAAATTGGCCGCGATGTGCGGATAGCTATGATCCGGTGATGGCCCGATCGAGATGGGTGTAACCACCATCCACAAACAACCATTGGCCTGTTGTATGGCCTGCTTTGTCTGACAGTGCAAACGCCACCATATTTGCCAGTTCATCCGCCTCTGTCATGCGGTTGCCCAATGGAATGCGCTTTGTGATCTTCTGCAATTCAGCCTCCGGATCACCCAGGGACTGAAGATAGCGTTCATAAAGCGGCGTCATGCACTCAGCAGGAATGACGGCATTAACCCGTATGCCATGCTGCGCCAGATCTGCCGCCCATTCGCGGGTCAGGCTCAGTTGCGCGCCCTTGGCTGCACAATAGGCAGATGTACCGCCCTGGCCGGTGATGGCTGTTTTGGAGGAAATATTGACGATGGCACCTTTACTGGCTTTCAAATGCGGCAGGCAGAGATGCGCCATCGTGTAATAGTGGGTCAGATTGCGCTCAATGGAGGCGCGAAAGGCATCCGGCCCGGCATCCAGGCCAATCCCGTCATTGGCGCCTGCATTGTTCACCAGTCCGTCAATTTGCCCGAAAGCCTCAAGTGTCTGCGCAATGGCTGCCCTACACTGGCTGTCATCAGTCAGTTCACAACGGATCACACGTGATTGCGGACTGTCGATTTGCAGCCCTTCCAAAAATCCGTCAGCTGGAGCAGAGCGGGCCAGGACCACAGCGATGCCGCCCTCGCGTGCAATACAATTGCTGATCGCAGCGCCTATACCGGACGCGCCGCCCGTAATGAGAAACACCTTATCGCGTAATCCCAGATCCATATCCTCGCCCCGCTTGCTGTCATTCGTATATGGATCAAGTATTCATATATAATATTTCAGGTCAACAGGCATCCGGTCTTCTAACCAAGAGAAGGCAGATAGAGCGTGATGGCGGGCACAAAGATCAAAAGGACCAGCCGCACCGTATCCGCAATGATAAAGGGGACAATCCCCCGCATTACTGTGGCCGAGGAGAGATCGCGGGAAACGCCCTGCATGACAAACAGATTCATGCCCACAGGCGGTGTAATCAGACCAAGCTCAGCAACAGTCACCACCAGAATACCAAACCAGATCGGGTCAAACCCGAGCGCTGATATCAAAGGGAACACGAAGGGAATGGTCAGCATGATCATGGACATGGAATCCATGAAGCAGCCCAGTACCAGATAGAACAGAATGATCATCAGCAAAATGCCGAAGGCAGGCAGGCCACTCGCTTCCACTGAGGCAATCAGATATTGCGGCAGGCCGGTTGTCTCGATAAAGAAATTGAACAGCGCCGCGCCGATAATGATGAAGAAGATCATGCCGGTCAGCTCAACAGTTTCCTGCATGGCGGATGCAAGCGACGAGCGGTTCAAAGACCGCCGCGCAACCGCCAGCAAAACTGCGCCTGCTGCACCCACCGCCGCCGCCTCGGTTGGCGAAAACACACCAGCCTGAATGCCGCCGATGACGATTGCAAACATGGCCGCAACCGGCCAGGCCTTGCGAACCGCCTTCCAGCGAGAAGTAGCAGTAGCCGGCGGCATGGTGCCGATAAGGCTGGGGTTGAGCTTGACTGATAGAATAACGCTGAGCGCATAAAGCGCTGTTGCCAGAAGACCGGGCAGTATGGCCGCAGAAAACAGCTTGCCGATCGATTGCTCGGTCAACAATCCATAAATGATCAAAAGAATGCTTGGCGGGATCATCACCCCAAGTGTTCCGCCGGCCGCAATGCTGGCAGAGGAAAGGCGATCATCATAGCCAGCCTTACGCATTTCCGGCAGCGCCACCCGGCCAATGGTGGCAACGGTTGCCAGTGACGAGCCGCAAATAGCGCCGAACCCGGCACAGGCACAGATGGTGGCAATGGCAAGTCCGCCGCGAAAGCGGCCCACAAGAGCATTGGCTGCCTGAAACAAATCCGTCGACAGGCCACACCGTGACGAAAACACACCCATCATCAAAAACAGCGGAATGACGGACAGGGAATAGGGAAAAATCGCTTCAAACGGACCGGAGCCGATAATGAACAACGCGCCATACAGCCCATTGGTAAAGGCATAACCGGCAATACCCACAAAACCCAGCGACAGGGCAACGGGCACTCCCAATGCAATCAGAACCAGCGAGAGTAGAAAACCGAGAAGGCCAATGATTGGATCACTCATCGCGGGGCACAGTTTCTGTCGGGCGATCTGGCCGAAACGCCTGATAGAGGCCCAGGACACAGGCCAGCAAAGACACGGCAAAGCCAAGGATAAGCGGGGCCCAATACCAGGTGTAGGGAATGCCAAGCGTTGCTGATGTGGTGGTGAAATCCAGTTGACCCCGCATTTCACCCCAGGCAGTCCACAAGCAAAGGCCGCACACAGTGCCGCCAATAAGGGCTGACAGCGCAGCAGATAAACGACGACCCTTGCGGGACATCAGATTGAAAATCAGATCGATGCGGATATGGGCGTTCAGAAAGAAAGCGGCTGCAATGGCAAGCGGTACAGCGCTCATCATGGCAAGTTGAGTGAGGTCGACCAGACCAAACAGGCCCCATTTGGGACGCTGGCCGGACAGCATCTCAGCAATCGAGGCGGCCAGACGCACGAGAATATCCCCCACTGTCATCACCATGGAGATGGAGATGGCAGCGAAGGACAGAAAGATGATCAGCTTTGTGAACACGCGCCCCGCTGGATTTCCATCCAGCGCGCGCGTGTCAGCTATGGGGTCAGACACAGATGCTGCGTTCCGCTGTGTCTTTATTGCGCATCTGCAAACGCTTTCAGCTTGTCATAGATCGCTTGCGCATCATCAATGCCCTTGCCTTCCAGATCAGCAATGAACGCGGTAACCATAGGCTCCAGTGTCGCAGCCCATTTTGCGCGTTCCTCATCTGACAGGGTGGTGATATCATGGCCTTCAGCAACAACGCGGTCATAGCCCGCCTTGTCCCAAGCATTCCACCAATCACCGAATTTGGCAATCAACGCCTCACCGGATTGCCCGTCAACACAGGCTTTGACCTTGTCTGACAGCCCATCATAAGTGCGCTGGTTCATACCGAACCAGAATGTGGTCACATAGGCCTTTGCATCCAGATGATACTTCATCACTTCAGCCAGATTGAACGAGGCCATTGTATCCCAGGTGAATACGGCGCCATCGATCACACCTTTTTCGGCATTTTCATAAACCGCGCCAGGTGGCAGACCAACCGGATTGCCGCCAAGAGCGGAAATCATGGCCGAGGCCGCTGCCGTTGGAAAGCGCAAGCGCAGTCCCTGCAGGTCGTCGGTGGTTTTCACCTGCTTTTCTGTGGTGTGAACCTGACCTGGATTATGGGCATGGATCGCCAGAATTTTGACATCCGGAAATTCTTCTTCCAGATGCTCTGGAAAGACAGACCAAATCGCTCGTGTTGCCTGATCAGCATTGTCAAAAATAAACGGCAGCTCCGCAATCCGGGTGCGTTCAAAACGCCCGCCAGGAATGCCGCTCAGACCTTGAGCAATATCCACTGCACCGGCACGCACGGCATCATAGATCTTGCCGGGGTTGCCCAATTGGGTGCCGCCCGGAAAGATTGTGACTTTAACCGCGCCTTCGCTGCAGGATTCCAGATCCCGCGCCCATGGCTCCATGAAATCTGAATGCATGCCATTGGCCGTTGGCAGAAAATGCGCAAGCTTCAGTTCCACAGTTTGCGCTGTGGCAGGCCCGCTGAGGGCCATCAAGGCGGCCAGTGCTCCAGTTAGCGCCGTTGGGACAGCATGTCTCAAGAGTGTTTTCTTCATTTCAGTCTCCTCCGTTATTCGTCTTCAATTTGCTCCCGGTTGATCCACTAAAACAGGATCACCACAGACTTTTTGGTTTTTATCAGTTTGGGGATATCACCAGCATCTGGACCACATGATTGGTCTTGTTCTCGATTGAGCGTTCCAGATTGGGCGGTAGGTGGCAGGAATCATATTTCCCCAACACCGTGTCACCCTCAGCTGTGGTCACCGTGATTTCCCCTTCCAGCACCACATAAACCTTGGCCGTTGGTGCAGATCCCTGTTCAGCACCGCCGCCGGGCAGAAAGGTTGAAAATCCAACCCAATAATTTTCCAGATCGGAAACACCTTGTCCTTGCAGACGCATGGCCGACATGCCGAAATGCTTCTTGGCATCATAGGGTTTGGCCGTATCGAACCGTGTGACCTGCAACATATTTTGTTCCTTATTGTCTGAATACGCGCCCGAAAATCAGGTGATGCGTCAGTTCTTTTTGTTATTCGTCGCCTTTGTGTTGGCTTGTGCGACGAGAAAGTTGTTCAGCCGCTCACGCAACGCATTGGCTTCATCTTCTGTCCAGGTGCGAAAGCCTTCTCCACTGGCCATGCCGACATAACCGTCGGCAATCCGCTTCTCCAGATAGGAGTGCACAGTGTCGGTGCGATCCAGATCGGGCATCAGCGTTTCATGGATGGCTTTTGTCAGCGGCAGGCCGACAAGATCAGATTGTTCCAAGGGCCCCAGCACGGCCAGCCTTTTGCCAAAGCCGAGCTTCACCACATCATCCACCGTTTCCGCATCGCAAATGCCATTGGCAACAAGCGCAATGGCTTCGCGCTTGAGCGCATGCTGAAGACGATTGCCGATGAAGCCGGGAATATCCTTGCGCACATGCACTGCGCGATGACCCGCATCAGATAAAAGCGCCAAAGTCCGCTTGATGGTTTTCAGACTGGTTTTCTCTGCCTGCACCACTTCCACTAGCTTGACCAGATGAGGCGGGTTCCAGAAATGGGTTCCGACAATGCGCTCAGGATTGCTTGCTCTGGCCGCAATTTTGGTGATCGGCAGCGCTGATGTATTCGATGCGATGATTGAAGTGGGCTCAACCACGGCTTCCAGTTCGGCAACAATGAACTGCTTGATTTCCAGATTTTCCGCCGCAGCCTCAATCACAAAATCCGCGCCTGTTGCCGCATCTGCCAGATTGCCGTGCGCGGTGATGCGATCATTGATTGCGGGGGCAACGCTCAGCAGATCACACAATTTGGCAAGACGACCGGGAAGGCTCTCGAGAGCCTCCTCTGACCGGTCAAACACTTTGACCGAATGGCCAGCTGCCGCCAATACATGGGCAATGCCATGGCCCATCAGCCCGGCACCAATGATGGTAATGTTTGAGGTTTTTGTCATGGCTCTATCCCGCCGTGAAACCACCGTCCACATACATGATCTGGCCGGTACAGAAATCGGAGGCAGGCGAGAGCAGATACAGCGCCATACCCATCAAATCTTCCGCTTCGCCCAACCGGCCAAGTGGAATACGTGCCAATGAACGTTTGCGTGTTGCTTGTCCCACCGGATCATCGCTCCACATCCACGCCGTCAGTTTTGAGCGGAAGACGGTTGGTGCAATGGAATTGACGGTGATGCCGTATTGACCCCATTCAGTGGCCAGCACGCGGGTCAGCGCATCCGATCCACCCTTGGAAGTGCAATAGGCGGTGTAACCGGAGACATTGCCATGACGTCCGCGAACCGACGACATCATCAGCATCTTGCCTTTGATCTCGTTTTCAATCCAGTAACTGCCGACCGCCTTGGCCATAAACCAGGCGCCGCGCACATTTGCATCCATGACCGCCTGCCAGTCTTCGTAATCCATGTCCTGGATGAAACCGGCCTTGTTGTAGCCGGATGCAATCACCAACTGGTCAATGCGGCCATAAGTTTCCAGAGCGAAATCACGAATGGCTTCTGCGTCTTCCAGTGAATTGGGCCGACGTTTGATCGTGACGGCTTCACCGCCGACATCTTTTACTTCAGCTAACACTTCAGCCAGTTCCGCTTCAGAGCCGGACACCAGCACAAGCTTAGTGCCTAGTGAGCCAAGGGTCAGGGCGCAGGCGCGGCCAAAGGCACCGGATGCACCTGTGATGATAGCGACCTTGTCTTTCACCTGAAACAGGGAAAGTGGGTCACGCAGGCTAGGGGTGATCTCGCTCATATCAGGCTCCCGTTGGAATGCGGAAGGACTGGTCCGGATCAATCACGGCCATGACGCGCACGCCGCAGCCCTCGCCCTCTGGCCAACGCCATGGGAACGACATGAAAGTGCAACGTTTGCCAGTGACCATATCCAGTTCACCGCCCACATTCTCGATGCCGGGAATGCCACCCTTCACCATCAGAATTTTATGCGCAGCTTCCCAGTTCGGGAAATCTTCCTTCACATCGCGGCCGGTATAGTCCTTGTATTCCTCAATCAGATGCGGATGTGTGGGGCCAAGACCATGATCCACCAATTTGGTCGCCATTGGGTGATCATTGGCCTGCACATCAACGCCCACCATCTTGACGCCTTTTTCAACAAGCCATTCAGCACCCTCGGCATAAAGACCGGGCGAGTAGGCATAATACTCATCCGTATCCGCCATTTTGTGATGCATGCCGGTGTTGATCATCACGATATCGCCCTTTTGAATTTTGGGCGTCGCATTTTCCAGGTCCTCGGCGGTGATTACTTCCCATTTCCCTTTTGGAATGGAAACTGCAACGCCGGTGCCGAAAAACGTACTGACCGGGTAACCTGTCAGCGTTGGTGTGTTCTCAGTGACATGTAGCGGGGCATCCACATGGGTGCCGCGATGCATGATGCCCTCAAATTCGGTGACATAGACACCGTCCTTGGCATGAAATTTCTTCACGCCCACATTTATGCCGGGGCTGGAAGGCCATTCTGGCATGCCATGCCCCCAACGGTGCGAGAGGTTGTAGTAGCGGAGTCCGTTTTTTGTCTCTGTTTCAGCCATGATATCCTCCCGGCGCTATGCTGCAGCGCCTGCGTCAATGCGATAGTTTCCATTGGGGTCTGTGATTGCCACCAGACGAACAGGACAGGCATCGCCTTCTTTCCAGTTCCAGGGCAGGGCGTGCATCAGGGCCGTTTTGCCCAGCATGTCATCCACATCACCGCCGACATTTTCGATGGTTGGAATACCGGCACTCAGCAGAACCTTGTGCGCGCCGTTCCACACAGGATGCTCGACCTTGGGGTCTTTGCCCGTGCCGTCCTGATATTTTGCCACCAGGCGGTTCATCAGCGGGCCGCCGCGATGTGGCCCAAGTGAGGTAGCCAGAGGGTGGTCCACCTGCGGCGTGTCCATAGCCACAAGGCCAATTTTCTTTGCCACAAGCCATTCAGCGGCCTCGATGGAGAGGCCAGGCGAGTCGCCAAAATACTCAAGACTGTCGGAATATTTGCGGTGCCAGCCGGTGACAATCACCACCAGATCACCTTCGTTGATGCGATCTGAGAAGGCTTCCAGATCAGCCGCTGTAACCAACTCCCACTGACCTTTGGGAATGTCCAGAACCACGCCATTGCCAAACAGGCGCTCCATGGCAATATCGCCAACGCCAATACCTTGCTGGATCATGTGAAGTGGGGAGTTCAGATGCGTGCCCGAATGCATGACCATGCGCATACGATGCGCCATGACACCATGCTGGCCATGCTTCACGCTGCGATACATCACAACATCATCAAACCCGGGAAGCGATGGTGCGCCATGGCCCCATTCGTGGCTCAATTCATGAAAAACAAGACCGCTTGCGGCCTCTGTATAGCCGGACATGGCTCTTCTCCCATATGTGTGTTTGCCGTTTGGCCTTTGCGGCAATGGTGCGTGACGGACCGGGAGGCGTCCAATACATTGTTATGCCGCGTCCATAACGCTTGGTTATTTGCATCTGCTTCCCATATGTTTTTTGAGATGGTAAATCGCCTATAGTCGCTGGTAGTCATTGGCTCTGATTGGTAAATCTGGGCACAGCACAACATCAATGTTCATAACTGCCGGGAATTGCACATCCGGCAAAAGAGCATTGCGAGACGCTTTGGGAAGGTCATCATGCAGTCACGGCTTCTACGCAGTTTTCTGGCCGTTGCAGAAAACAACAGCATCACAAAAGCTGCTGAAATCCTGCATATCAGTCAGCCAGCGCTGACAAAGAGCATGCAGAAGCTCGAAGAAGAATTTGAGGTGAAACTGTTCGACCGCGTGTCCACAGGCGTGCGGCTCACCAATTTTGGTGAAATCCTGTTTCAGCATGCCAAAGTTATGGAGAATGAATACCGCCATGCGGTTTCGCGGATTGATCGGCTGCGCGGAGGCCAGTCCAGCGTGTTGCGCATTGGGGCCGGTCCGGTTTGGCTGGTCAGCATATTACCGCCCATTGTGGCACGATTTCAGGAACAGCAACCCGGTGTCAACATTTCGCTGATCGGTGGTGTCATCGACACATTGGTGCCGGAACTTATCAATGGTGAGCTTGACCTGATCTGTGTTTCACTGGATTTCCCCAACCGGTCTGAAGTCATCAAACAGAAATTGTTCGACATCCATCATGTGCTGATCGCTGATCCAAGTCATCCGTTGGCCAGAGAGAGCGAGGTCGATGCCCTGATGATTCACAATTATCCATGGATGGTGCTGAAAAGCGATTATGTGGGAACAGAACGCATTTCTTCCTTCTTTGCCGCTAACAGGCTGGAACCGCCTCATATTGCATTTGAAACGACATCCATTCACAGCCTGCTACAGGGTCTGAAAAGTGGTCGTTATATTGCGCATGTTCCGGCGCAGATGCTGCCGCTCGCGCACGCTATTGGCCTGCAGGAAATCAAACTGAAACAGCCCATCTGGGAAACCACCGCCGGCTACGCCTATCGGGCATCTGCAAAGGTGCCAGATCACATGAAAACCTTCATGCAGATGCTTCAGGGCAGCGAGCATGCCAGACAGGCCATCATCAATCACTAGAGCACGTTATTATTTGTCAGCTTTTATGCCGGGTAGCCCCAACTCTTTTTCGGTGTGCCCTGCTGCGAAAACTGATTTCACTTTTTAAGTGCTCTCACGAGGTAGTCGGTTGAATGGACACTGCCAAAGGCAGGTTGCCTCGTGCTGATCTTTTAACCTGGAGGTGAAAGATGATGAACATCACCGGCGATGATCGACTAGGGATTGTTGATTGGGCAAAAAAACATCCGGAAATCGAAAAGGTCTATCTTTACGGAAGCCGATCGAGGGGTGACAACAGGCCTTATAGCGATATCGATCTTGCTATCGAAATGCCATTTGAAGATTGGTTTTTCTGGCACGCCAACTACAAAGAAAACCGAGACTTACATCTATCAGCTGAAGTTGATTTGCAGTGGTACAAGCCAAACGCTGACTTAGAAAAGGTTGGAAAAGGGGTCGAACAAGATGGGCAGCTACTCTACCAACGAAGTTAAGCCCTGATCAAAAGAGATTGATAGCAGGGGCAACTTATTGAAAGTCCAGACACTAGCTCTTCCCGGATTTCTCCGCGATATAGCTTTCCATGGTCGGAGCGAATCTGGGGTTGCGTGGTGGGTTCTGTTCCGTGTCTGTAAAGACCGACCCCTCCTCAAACCAGCTTTCCAGCGTTGGCAGGCCCCAGGGCGGCGCGGCCACATTGGGCGGATATTGCTTGGGTTCCAATTCGGTATCAATGGTCTGGTAATGGCCATCAAACAATTCCACCCGGTGCCCGTCAGGGTCCCTGAAATATATGTAGTAAGCGCCATCCATGCCGTGACGGCCAGGCCCTTCTTCGGTCATCAGGGCTGAAAATCCAAGCTCGCCAATCATGTCACAGGCGCGCAGAATATCGTCCGGTTTGCGCACGAGATAAGCCGTGTGATGCAAACGTGGTCCGGCCCCTTCCATCAAAACCAGATCGGACACACTGCCCTTGCGCCAGAAGAAACAGGCTTCCAGTTCACCGCCAATGACAATGGCATCGGAAATGCGAAATCCAAGATCGACATAAAACGGTGTTGAATGATCCACATTCGGGTCGAGAACCTGAAAATGATCAAGCCGTTTGGCAAAGGCAAGGCTGGCTTCCTTGTGTCCCATCTGCCGATCAACCACAGGCATGTGGGCACAAAATTCAATGGGCGTGCCAGCCGGGTCGATCAGACGCAGGGTTCGGCTTTGGAAGGGGCGATCAACCCATTGCGCATTGATAGTGCGGCCTGCCGCCCATTCATAAGCCTTATCAAGCTCGCTATCTGTCAGCACACGAAATCCAATGGCATCGCATTGCGGCTCTTCCCCTGCAGTGCATGTCCGAAGCACCAAAGAGTGGTGACAGGCTTCTTCTGCACCGCGCAAATACGCGGTGCCGTCGCTTTGCTCTGTCACCAGCAGTCCAATCACGCCGGTGTAAAACCGCACGCTTTCTCCCAGATCCCGTACGGATAACAATGTATGGCTTGCGCGGGTAATGTTGAAAGGCGGGTAGAAGACCGGATCCGGCAACTGAGCTTTTTTAAAATCGGTTTGATTTTCCTGCGACATCTCAAAAATCCCTTTGGTCTGATGTTTATCCGGTGGCCGCCGCGCCATGCGCATACCAGCGTCTGGCAATCTCATCACGTGTCGTCAGCCAGACAGCATCATGGCTTATTGCCAGTTCCAGCGCTGCGTAAAATTGAACCGCAGCAGTGGGCCGTCCCAGAACATGCGAATGGGCACTGATATCCAGCACATAATGCGGAGCTCCGATGGAATCCCATCCATCCAGGACGACCTTCAGGCTTTCGAGGAAGGTGTTGGGCGGGTTGCCATGGCGCACATAGATCGGCAGATCATTGACCGCCATATTATAGGGGATGTTGACAATAGGCCCGGCTGGCGTTTCCACATCGTAGGGAACGTCGGCATCCAGGAAATCCTGCATCCAGGTAAAGCCATTGCGTTTCAGCAGTTCAGCCGTGATCGGGCTGAGGGCGCCACGCGGGCAGCCATAGCCAAAGGGGCGCTCGCCCGCAGCGCTCTGGAAGGCGTCAATGCAGCGCTTGATCTCAGCATCTTCTTCTTCGGGGCTTAAATAGACATGATACCGGTCCTGGCTCCAGCTATGGGCCAGAAATGAGTGGCGACCGAGCGCGGCGCGTTCAAACAGTTCCGGATTGCGTGCAGCCAGTATGCCGCTCAGCGCAACCGTGGCCGTGACATCCAGCTTTTCGCAAATATCCAACAGGCGGAACAGGCCAGTGGTTTTGGCATATTCGGCCCAGGACTTGCTGGCAAGATCCTCAAACCCTGGCTTTATGGGATTGGCGAACGGGCCGGCACCAGGTGCCGCATCATCACCCCATTGTTCGCAAATCACATTGACGCAAACAGCAAGTGTTTTTCCTTCTGGCCAACCTTTGGGATCGGGATATTTCATCTGACTTTTCCTTGAAAGAGGGGCACACATCGTAGGAAAGGGCAGCCCGCAAACCGCCCCTCCCCAAAGTTCTACGGTGTCGTCAAAGCTGGCCTAGCGGCCAATCAGCTTGTCAAAGGACTTTGCAACACGCGCCTGTTCGTTCAACTGCCATTCAGCTGTTGGAACCTGGCCACGGCCTTCGCCGCCAATGGCGTTTTGCTCGGAACCGGGATAGTCGAATTTAGCCCAGCCCATATTCTCGAACAGGGCGTCTTTACCTTCTTGAGTGCAGCAGAAGAAGTAGGTCAGAAGGGCTGCAGCGTTCGGGTTTGGCGCATCCTTCATGACGAACATGTAGTAAGGCTGTCCGCCAACCTTCTCCAGCGGCGCATTGGCAATTGGCGCACCCTTGGTCACCAGACCAGTGCGATTGGCTGGCACACCCATGCCGATGGAGAACTCACCATTGGCCACACGGTTTGGCACTTCACTCATGGACCGGATGACAGTCAGCTCCTGATCGTCATAGATCGCTTTCAACCATTCCGCGGCTTTTTCCTCACCCAGAACAGGCGCGCTGACCATGCCATAAGCATCACCGAAGCCAGGTCCGGCAATCTTGCCTTTCCATTTCGGATCAAGCAGGTCTTCCAGTTTTGTCGGAATGTCATCGCCCTTGACGAGATCGGTGTTGTAAAACACAGCGCGTGGAACTGTATCGATCCACACGGCATTGCCATTGGGGTCAATAAAGTCCGCGTCAACGCCAATGCCGGCCCAATCGATCTTTTCAATGGCACCACCTTCACCAATGGCCTTGGTGAAAGACAGTGGCAGCGGGAAAAGATCAAAGCTTGGCGTGATGCCCGCTTTGGTTTCTTCAATCACCTGGCCTGCCATAACGGGCACTGGGGAGTTGTTGATCAATTCAACATCAATCTCGACGCCAAATTTCTCTGACAGGGCTTTCCCGAGGCCGGGGCCCGCGGTTGCCGGAAACCGTGTGGTGCTGACATTGATGGCAACAGTGCCTTCTTCGCCTGCCTTTTTGACAATTTCATCCAGTGTGCTTTGGGCCGCTACGGGCAATGTCATGCTCATCGCGGCTGCTGCTGCCAGAGGCAGCAATGTCTTCAAAGTCAGTCTCATGGTCTTTCCTCCGTTGGTAGTCTGATATGCAGTCAGGTTTCAGAATTGGGGAAAACGTTGAAGCTCGAATGCTTCAGATTCACCTCCGTTTCGTCCCCTTCCTTGAAATGAAATGTGTTGGGCAGCCGTGCGGTGAATCCATGATCTCCAACCATCATGTCGCACAGCAATGCATCACCAATGTAGTAGCTCTGCGTCACCCTCGTGTTGAACGAGACGCCATCCGGCCGCGCGCCCACCTGCACGTCTTCCGGTCTGAATCCCAGCTTGATTGTCTTGCCGAGACCGGCTGCATCTGCCGCTTCGATCGGAATTGTTCCAAACGGTGTCTGGGCAGATAATTTGTTGCCCGAGGTCTCCTGCTTCCCGGAACTTTCGTGTTCCAAAGAGCCGGGAATGAAATTCATCTCCCCCAGAAACTTTGCAACGAATTCACTGGCGGGTCTTTTGTAAAGCTGTTCCGGCGTGCCTTCTTCGACAATCTGACCGCCATCCATCACGGCAATCCGATCGCCCATCACCATGGCTTCGACCTGATCATGGGTCACATAGAGCGTGGTGATACCAAGCGTCCGGGTGATTTTCTTGATTTCGATCCGCAACTGGATTCGCAGTTTTGCGTCAAGGTTGGAAAGCGGCTCATCCATCAGCAGCACAGCCGGTTCAAGAGCCAGCGCCCGTGCCAGCGCAACACGCTGCTGCTGGCCGCCGGATAATTGCGAAATGGGGCGGCGCAGATAGGGCTCCAGTTGCAGCGTCTCGGTAATAGCCTTCACACGCCGTTCAATCTCCGGCGCTGCAACCCGGCGCACGCCCTTGCGCAGCGGAAATACGATGTTGTTGTAGACATCCATATGCGGCCACAGCGCATAGGACTGAAACATCATCGCAACCGGACGTTCTTCTGGCGGAATGTTCAGCCCGGCCGAAGAAGAAAACACCGTTTGGGAGTCAATCTGGATCTCGCCTGAATCAACGGTTTCAATACCGGCCACGCTGCGCAGGGTTGTGGTTTTGCCAGACCCGGACGGCCCCAGCAGCACATAGAACTCGCCTGATGCGACGGTGAAGGACACGTCGTTGAGAGCATCCACAACCTGTCCCTTGTCGGTGATGAAGCGTTTTTTCAAGGACGTGCCGGTAATCATGTGCGGACAATCCATTTGGTCGTGGTGAAGTGAAACAGGGTAACGAGCACCAGAATAATGCACGCCAGAATGACGCTGAGAGCGGCCGCCTCATCGGTTATGCCTGATGAATTCAGGCCCCAGATTGCGGTAGAAAACACATCCGTGCCCCGGCGCGACAGCATGATTGGAATGGTCAATTCGCGCATTGACAGAAGCGCAAGCCAGAACCAGGAGATGAACAGGGAACGCGCCACATTGGGCAGAACCACCGATACAAAGCTGCGCCCACGCCGCACGCCGGAGACCTGACATGCCTCTTCGATTTCCGGATGAAGCTGCATCATGGCACCGGAGACCGTGCGGTTGGCCCATGTCAGGTAGCGGGCCGCCATGGCAATTGCGATGAGCCAGATGGTTCCATAAATTGCCACGTAGCTGTTAACGCTCAGGCCGAAAAACAGGAAACCAAGCGCGCCGACAATGGATGGCACGGCCACAGCCACCATCACTGCAATGTCGATGCCTTTGCGCATGCGGTTCTTGAAGCGCGTGCCAACCCAGGCCATGCACGCTGCCAGAGTGACACCAATGGTTGGCACCGTAATCATCAGCAGCAGATTGTTCTTCAAAAGTCCCGGCAGCATCGGCATTACATTGGCATAGGCTTGCAAATTCCAGTTTTGCAAAGCGGCCCAGGATGGCACACGCAGAAACGGCATGCCGGAAGCCCAAAGCAGCATCAGCAGCGGTATACCGGTGCCCAGGAAGAAATAGGTGGCGACAAAGCCCCAGCCCCAGCGCCGTCCTTTCCGGTCCAGCTTCAGCGAAGCCTGTTCTTTCCGCTTGCCGGTCAGCACCACATAGCGGTCGGCATGGCGCACGGACCAAAGATAGGCAATGGCCAGGACCATCGCCGCTGCAGCCATGATAAGCCCCAAAGACGCGCCTTCGGCATAGCGCGGAAGTCCGCTGCCATCATGAATGAATGCATAGAGCAGTGTGGCTGCCACATAGGTGCGTGCCGGGGTTGCCAGCATGCCGGCATAGTCGAACATCTCGACCGCAATGATGAAGTAATAGGCAGCGACAGCCAGGATCGCAGGCGAGGCCAGAGGCAGCACAATGTATAGCGCTGCGGTCCAGCGTTTGACACCATTGGCAGAGGCCGCTTCTTCCAGCGATGTATCGATGCCCTGAAAGGTTGGCACCATCATGAAAAAGGCTGGTGCGCTGAGTGCTACGCCTTGCAGAAATATGACCCAGCCAAGGCTGTAAACATTGAATGGTGTCTGGCGCGCGCCCACAATGACGCGCCAGATTTCATTCACCAGACCATTGCTCGGATTGAAGATAAAGATATAACCCATCGCGACCAGAAAGCTGGGGATCGCAACATTGATGGTGATAAGCGCAAGCATCACATTTTTGCGCGGCAGATCGGTGCGTGTGTAAATCCAGGCCAGCGGCACGGTGAAGAAAATCATCACCACAACGGTGCCGACCCCAACATATAATGTGTTGACCATTGCCGGCCAGAATTGAGGGTGCTCGGCCACCAGAGCAAAATTTGAAAGTGTGACACCGTCTTCGCCAACGAGGCTTGTATAGACTAGCGAGCAGATGGGAATCGCAAGCAGCAGCATTGCCACGATGACAATAATCTTCACCGTTGACAAAAGCGGATCGCGCGGCAGGAACCGGCCCTTAGGGCTGGCTTCATTTAACACGCCGGTATTCGCCTGCGACACCTCAGCTCCCCCTTAATCAGTCGACACAACGTGTCATCTGGAAGGAACAGAACTGCCAGACGCCGTTTTCACGCACGGCGACCTGAGTGGCAAAGGCCTGAACATCTTCTTTGACAGGAACACGCTTGCCGATGGCATCACTGGGTTTGGCGTTCTCTGCCGGGCGGATCCGGTTGATCATCTTGCCGGTCAGAACGGCTGTGTCGCCATAAACGCGTACCTGCAGTTCCTGACGGATCGGCAAGCGGGGAACTTCGGAGATATGCTCTATCCAGTCTTCTTTGCCACTGGACAGGCCACCGCCATAAACATGGATGTAATCGTCACGCAGCATTTTTGACAATGTTACAACATCACCCGCGGAAATGGCCGCACAACGGGCCGCTTCAAGTTCCAGGAGATCGCTTTCATCGCTCATGTATCAGTCCTTTTTCAGTGTTTTCAGGCGCCTTGAAGTCGTGATTCAGCAAGTACCGGATTCGTCAGGGATCCGATGCCCGATATTTCTACGGTGACCGTTTCACCATCGGTCATAAAACGTTGTGGTTTTCTGGCTGCACCCACGCCGCTTGGCGTTCCAGTGCAGATAATATCACCCGGCTGCAGGGTTGTGGCGGATGACAGATAGGCAATCACATCCTCAATCCTGTGCAGCATGGTGCTGATTTGTGCTGATTGAACGGTTTCGTTGTCCAACAGCGTCTTGATATGATGGGCGTATGGATCACCAAATTCATCTGCCGTTACAATACAGGGGCCGAAAGCACCGGTGCCTTCAAAATTTTTGCCAAGACCAAACTGCGAAGAATGGTGCTGATACTCACGTACAGATGCTTCATTGTAGATGGAGTAGCCAAAAATATGGTCGAACGCGTTTTCAGGCGCAATGTGTCGGCCCGGCTTGCCGATGATGGCAGCCAATTCACCCTCCCAATCCAGCGTCGGGCTGCAATCGGGCGCGACCATGGCTTGCCCATGCGCAATCTGGTTACGGGCCAGTCTCAGGAAGATGGTCGGGTAATCAGTACCCGCGACCGGTGCTTCCCGTTCATGTTCTGCATAATTGAGGCCGACACAAAAAATGCCCTTTGGATCTGTCAGCGGCGGCAGCAGGTTAATGGCATCCAGTGCGACGGACTGAAACTGATCCGCTGCTGATGCGATTTTTCGCACCGCTGCGTCACCATCGGTAATCACCTCCATCATCGATGCAGGCATACCGGCTAGATCGGGATTAACAATCAGGACAGTGGTCTGATCCTCCTGAACCCATCCAAGGTGTTCGGGAGCGGAGCCAGAGGTTGGCGCGACGCCATTGCCCGTACGATCGAATTGTGAAAACGAAACCAGTTTCATTGAATAATTTTGCACGATGCAGACAGCCATTACAGGCGCCGCATACATGCAATGTCTCCTCCCTGACCGCACTGTCCAAAACCATATGATCGGTAAATAGTGCTGTCAAGTACATTCTATCGATAAAAAATCTTGCCATTTTTGTGTGACCCAATAAAGTGGTTCTGACAGGTAGAGCAGGGGCAGAACAGGGAATGGGCACTAATCCCGCGCCGATATGGCGTAGTCTGCGACACGCCTGTGTGATAAACGCAGGTGAAGAGCGGAATTGAAAAAGGTTGGTCGAACTTGAAGAACGAGCGGACTCATACATCAAACGTGTATGAACAGATCAGAGCTGATATTATGAATGGCATGCTTCCGGCAGAGTCAAAGCTCAAGACCAGAAATTTGGCTGAGCGCTTTGATGTTGGCCTGAGCCCCATTCGCGAGGCGCTCAGCCGGCTATCGTCTGAGGGCTGGGTTGTGCAAAGTGACCGCCGGGGCTTTTCTGTTGTATCCGCCAGCGTGGAAGAATTGTGGGATTTGCACCGCGCACGCTGCATGCTGAATGAAGCGGGCTTGCGTGAATCCATTGAATATGGCGATGCGGAATGGGAGGAAAATGTCCTTCTCAGCTGCATTCGCATCTCACGGCTGCAGCGACCGGCAGATTTGCAAATCACCGCCGAGGCTGAGCATTGGAACAAATTGCACCGTGCCTTTCACAGCAGCCTGGTCAGCGCTTGCCGATCAAAGCGGCTTGTCGAATATTGTGAAAAACTGTTCGATGAAATCGAACGATATCGGCGTATCGGCCTTACGCTGGGCAAGGCCCGCAGCAATGTAGCCGATGAACACCGCGCCATAGCAGACGCAGCCGTTGCTCGTGATCCCGAATTGGCTGTCAGCCTGTTGAACAAACACTTTACAACGACAGTAGAGCAGGTGGATCAGGCAATCCAAAAGTCTGACACATGAAAGTAAAACGCAGCCTTTCCCTCGCCGCCGCCAGCGCCATTGTGGATGGTGCCTTGGCTATTGCCCGACAACAGGGTTTTGATCCCCTGACCGTTGTCGTGTTGGACAGCGGCGGCATTCCGATTGCCTTCAAAAGTGAAGATGGCTGCGGCATTTTGCGCTACAATGTAGCTCTGGGAAAAGCCTATGGTCCCTTGGGTATGGGAACATCCAGCCGCGATCTTGGCGACCGTATGGCCGCGCGGCCAAATTTCTCAAATGCCCTGAGCGCGGCATCTGATGGCCGCTTTATACCGGTTCCCGGTGGCGTGCTGATTGTGGATGAAGACGGTGCTGCCGTCGGATCTGTGGGCATCAGCGGAGATATTTCCGCAAAAGATGAGTTTTGCGCAATTCATGCCATCCGTGACGCTGGTTTTACCCCCGAACCCGCCAAGGTTGATGAAAGCCTTTCCTGACAGGGCATCCCTCTCGCGGTTCTGGTCATGCGGCGAATATGCCGCTATCTTCTCGGATATGGGAGACAAGTTCATGAATACAGTCATCATCACTGGCGCGAATCGCGGCCTTGGCCTTGAATTCGCGCGACAATATTCAAAAGACGATTGGAACGTGATTGCGACTTGCCGTGATTTGAATAAAGCGGGCGATCTGCACACGCTCAATGTAAAAATCATGCAGCTTGATGTCGCTGATCCTGCTTCCTGCGAGGCCTTTGCCAGTCAACTGGAGGATCAAAAAATTGATCTTCTGATCAACAATGCAGGCATTATGGGGGATAATACGAAAACCGCCCTTGATGCCGATCGGTCGGAATGGACTGACGCTTTTAACATCAACGTTCTTGCCCCGGCTTTGTTGACAAATTTGTTGGTGCCGAACCTGAAACTGTCTGAAGAGCCTGTGGGAGCCACGTTGGGCAGCCAGGCCGGCACCTTCAGCAACATGACTGCTGCCCGCAACTGTGTTTACGCATCAACCAAAGTGGCGGCGCATGCCGTCACAATCTCGCTTGGGCTCGCGCTGAAGGAAGAGGGCATCACTTATGTGTCTTTGAGACCCGGCCCGACGAAGACAGACATGCTGCCTGTCGGGGCCATGTATGAGGCAGACGATTCCGTGCGCAAAATGCGCAAAGTGCTCGCATCTGTAACAACTGAAAATGCGGGCAAGTTCATGGACAGAACCGGTGAAGAGTTTCCGCTATCTTAGGTAAAATTGTCTTAGGGCCACAGTCTCACGCCGCTTCACCGCTTTCCCGTTTCGGCAATTGCTGCAGATAATCCGCTACGTCATCCACCGGAATGACATCCGCATATTTGCAATTGAGATCGAACAGATTCATGGCATGGCTGGCTTCAAACCGGTCAAAGGCGGTTTCTTCCGGAATGATCACTTTGAAATTGAACGAATAGGCATCCACACTTGTCGCCCGCAAACAGCCTGATGTGGTGCAACCGGTCATGATCAGCGTGTCCACATCCAGAAAATTTAGATGGCTCATGAAAAGTGTGCCGAAAAACGCCGAGGGTTTGCGTTTGCCGATCAGAATGTCCTGCGGCTCCGGCTTCAAAGGCGCAACTGTCTGGGTGGCGTGGGTGCCTTCCTGACTGGTTTTCTCGCCGCCCCGATGGTTTTTGCCAATTTGCACACCGCTGTCGATCATATCCGGGCGGCGTTCTGACTGGGTATAGAAAACCGGCAGGTTTTTTGCGCGCGCCAGCTTCAACAATCGTTCAATATGCGGAACTGCTTTCCAGCCGACCTCACCACAATGGGTGCGGTATTGCTTTAGGCCATCTTCATGGGCCTCGCCGGGTTCATCGCCGCAGAAATTATACTGCACATCGATAATGAACAAAGCGGGCCGTGTGCCAAATCCACCGCGTTTGCCATAGCCCGCAAGCTGATAAATCCGCTTGTCTTTCTCGGTCAGAAACTTGTCCCAAACTCGCTCTGTCATGTCTTGTCCTCTCAGCACGCGCGGTGCAGATATTGTCCATGGGGTGATGAGGCAGTGACCAGATCGCCGTTCTCGGCAATAATCTGTCCCCGCAATATGGTATGCGTCACCGCACCTCGGCACCGTTTGCCTTCATAGGCCGAATAGTCCGAAAAGGAAGGTGATTGCGCAACGTCAATCAGCGTTTCCTTAGCCGGGTCAATAATGGCGAAATCGGCATCATAGCCTGGCGCAATTGAGCCCTTGTTTGGCAGGCTGTAGAGCGCGGCCACATTGCGGCTGGTCACCTCCGCCAGTGTTTCCAATGGAATATCCCGCTTGTGAAAACCTTCTTCCAGCAGCACCGGAAGGATTTGGCCAACGCCTGGGAACCCAGCACTGGCCTGCCAGATATCCGGCCCTTTCGTAGATCGTTTTCGCGGCACATGATCGGAACCAATGGTGGAAATGTCGCCAGCAGCGACGCCGTCCCACAAGCCATCAATATCAGCCTGCGACCGCAGAGGCGGATTGACCTTACCAATGGCCCCCAGATCAGAATCATGGGGCAGGGTCAGGTAGTGAATGCAGGTTTCCACATGAATGGGCGGTCGGTTGCGGTGACGCATGCGGCGCACCAGATCAAGGCTCTCGACCGCAGACATGTGGACAATATTTACCGGGCAGTTGGCTTTCTCGCCGAAGAACGCAACGCGAAACACATTTTCAGTTTCCAGAAACCCCGGAGACTGCTCATCCCACACTTTCAGATCATCGCGCCCGGACGCTTGGAGCGGGGCGCGGAAAAACGGAATGACCTCGGTGTTTTCACAATGCACACCGACCACGCCGCCCTTGACCTTTGACCCGGCATCGAGCGCTGCAAACAGCAAATGATCATCCACTTCAGTAAAGCCCTTGGCCGCGCCGGTCGCGCCTTTGTACATGAGATAGACTTTGATAGAGGTCACACCATGGGTTTTGGTGGCCGCAGCCAGTTCCAAAACATGGGCCTGCGATGTGATGCCAAAATGGAACCCGAAATCGATAACACTGCGCTTCAGCGCCTCGTCGCGCCAATCCGCTGCTGATTGCATCAATTCCTGGCTGCGCCAGAAACTCATCAGGCCGGTGACGCCGCCCAAAGCGGCAGCCTGTGTTTCACTCGCCCAGTCATTCTCCTTGTCGCCAAAGCCGATATGGGTGTGCGGGTCGATCAGACCGGGAAAAATCCATTTGTCCCGGCAGTCTATTACCCGAAGTGAATCCGGACGTTGATCTGCAGCCAGTATGGTCGCAATCTTGCCATCCTTGATGCCAATCGTGCCGGACCGGACCCCTTCTCCGGGGAAGATGATGCTTCCGTTCAAAAGACACAGATCAAAGCTCATTCAGACATCTCCTTGATGCGGTTCTTACCTTTGGCATTTGCGATAAGAGATTGAAAAACTCCGCCCTGTCGCAGCAATTCCGTTTCCTGCGCGCCGCTGACATCCAGTTGTGTGTCAAAGACAATGCTGTTGTCTGATGCATCCCGCGCCGTGACGCTGACAGGCTGACCGCTTTCCAAAGCATGGCTCAAGCCTGCAAAACTGAAGGTTTCAAACCCGGTGAGGCCAATTCTCTCTATGGATTGACCGTCTGCAAACACCAGCGGAATGATGCCCATTCCGATCAGATTGGCCCGGTGAATGCGTTCAAAGGACTGCGCCAGCACAAGCCGAACGCCCAGTAGTTTTGGTCCCTTCGCCGCCCAGTCCCGGCTCGATCCCATGCCGTAATCATGTCCAGCAAGCACAATGGGTATCTTGTCATTGTCCGTCAGCCATTGGGCCGCTTCGAAGATCGGCAAGACATCACCGTCTGCCGCCAGCCGGGTAAACCCGCCTTCAACGCCCGGCACAAGCCGGTTTTTCATCCGCTGATTGCCAAAGGTAATGCGCGTCATGAAATCGTGATTGCCGCGCCGCTGCGTGACGGCATTGAAGTCGGATGGCGCAACGCCGCTGTCTATCAGGTAGCGCCCGGCCAGACTGTCGCTCAGGATTTCACCGCTGGGGGTCACATGATCTGTGGTGAGGGAATCCCCGGCCATGACCAGCACACGTGCGCCCGATAATTCATCCGGTAGATCTGTGGCAGGCAAGTCGAAGAACGGTGGCCGCTTGATATAGCTGGAGTGTGTATCCCAGGAAAATTGCTGGCCTGATGGACTATCCAGATCGCGCCACAGCTTTGATCCCTGATAGAGGCTGGCATAGCTGGCATTGAAGCGTGCGGGCGTTTGGCTGGTGCCGACCAAAGACAGTATTTCTTCCCGGTCCGGCCAGATATCTTTCAAAAAGACCGGCTTGTTGTCCGTGTCCAACCCAAGTGGTTCGGTGTCAAAGTCAATGTCGACCCGGCCTGCCAGAGCGAAGGCAACGATGAGGACAGGAGAGGCAAGGTAGCTTGCCCGGCAGCTTTTATGTATGCGCCCTTCAAAATTGCGGTTCCCGGACAACACGGCGGCTGCGACCAAATCCTGATCAGAGATTGCATCTGCAACTTGGGGATTGATGGGTCCGGATTTCCCCGAGCAGGTGGTGCAGCCATAGCCGACAATATGAAACCCAAGCTCCTGCAATGGACCCATCAACTCGGCGTCCTGCAAATAGTCACGGACCAGTTTCGATCCAGGCGCCATGGAGGTTTTGACAAAGGCGGGAACGGTCAACCCCAGACGCCTTGCATTGCGCGCTAGAAGGCCAGCCCCGATCATCACAGTTGGGTTGGAGGTGTTGGTGCAGGAGGTTATGGCGGCGATGACAATGCTGCCATGGGTCAGCATGTGGTCCTTACCGGCAAGGGTGATTGGCGCTTTGTTCCCCAAAGCGTGCGGTGACAGGCCGAAGCCGCCATCCTGTGTGCCCGCGGTCAGTGTTTGTCGGAATGAGTGCGCAATTGCATCCAGTACCACAAGATCCTGAGGTCTTTTCGGACCCGAAACACTTGGTCGGATCGAGGACAGATCAATTTCAATGATGTCCGAATAGTCAGCCTTTTGGTCGCTATCGCCAAACAGGCCGGATGCTTTGGCGTAGGCTTCGACCAATGCGATGTGCTCTTTGCTTCGACCGGATTGGCGCAGATAGTCAATCGTGTTGTCGTCAATTGGAAAGAAGCCAATGGTCGCGCCATATTCCGGAGCCATATTGGCAATGGTCGCCCGGTCAGCAACTGACAGAGCCTCAAGCCCGCTGCCGAAAAACTCGACAAAAGCACCCACCACACCATAGTCCCGCAATTGATTGGTGATGGTCAGGACCAGATCGGTCGGCATGATGCCTGCTTGCAAGGCACCTGTCAGGCGCACGCCAATGACACGCGGAATACGCACGCTATAGGCATTGCCAAGCATGGCCATTTCACCATCAATGCCGCCAACACCCCAGCCCAGAAGGCCAATGGCGTTGATCATGGTCGTATGGGAATCGCAGCCAAGTACGAATTCCGGAAAGGCCAGAGGCCCCCCAGGCGCTTGGTCATCCAGCGCCACAAGATGGGCCAGCTTTTCCAGATGCACTTGATGGATAATGCCGGAGCCAGGCGGCACGATCGTCAGGTTTTCGAACGCCCCTTCCGCCCATTTGAAAAATGCGTAGCGTTCTGCGTTGCGCTCCATCTCCTTCGCTTCATTCAGTGCAGGCGCATCAATGCGCCCGGAATGGTCCACGATCAGCGAATGATCAACAACAAGGGTTACAGGCACCTCCGGTTCAATCAACTCAGGCGCAAGGCTCGATGCTGCCATTGCATCGCGCGCAGCAGCCAGGTCCATTAATGCGGGCAGGCCGCTGCTATCGGGAAACAGAACCCGGTTGGCTTTGAGCGAGCAGATGAGTTCACCACTATCCGCCCCCCAATTTACCAATGCATCAATCTGCGTTGACACATCGGAGCCTTTCAGCTGCTGGCGCAGCAGATTTTCCAGCACAACCATCAGACATTTGGGCAGGGGCCGCTTGCGCGCACGCAATACGCGCTGCAAATCCAGACAGGCATGTGAGCCTGGGCCGGTTACATCAAACCGTTTAACCTCCAATCTGTCCGTATCTGCAGGCATCATCGATAGGGCTCGTTTCAGCGGTGGTATTTCGTCTCAATGGCTTCTGTCGTCAGGAGTTTTGCTTCCAGGGAGCGTGCGGAATCATAGTCCATAAGGTCCATGATTTCTTCAATTCCAGCCAGCAGATCCGTCCGGTCGACCGGTATACCGGTTTCAATGACCTCTCGCATGACGCTGAGGGCCGTCTCCATGGCTCGTATGGCTGCAGCAGGCAACATGCGCGGCAAGCTGATGCGGCGCACACCCAGTTCTTTGAGGCGGGGCAGGGGAATAAGCGGCGTTGTTGGCCGCGCACGTATGCCAAAGCCCATATTGACGGAAACCGGGACGGCTGCTGCCTCAACCACCCGGGCAATTGTCTCTTCGGAATTGACCGCATCGGCGAAAATCATGTCGGCACCCGCCTCAACATAGGCTCTGATGCGATCCAGCGTTTTCTCCAGCCCTTCAACAGCCAGAGCATCGGTGCGCGCCACAATGACAAAATCGTCATCACGCCGCGCCATGCAGGCCGCTTCAATTTTTTTCTGCATTTCTGTGCTGTCGACCACCTCTTTGCCGCTCATATGGCCGCATCGTTTCGGGCTGACCTGATCTTCAATATTCACGCCGACAGCGCCAATAGCCTCAAATTCCTGGACCGTGTGATAGACATTGACCGGATTGCCATAGCCCGTATCTGCATCACACGTGACCGGCAGATTGACCGCCCGCACAATGGCGCGGCACTGGTCCAGGTTTTCCGCAAGGCCCATGACGCCCATATCGGCGATGCCCATTCGCGAGTTTGAAATGGCAGCTCCACTGGTCGCAACGGTTTTATAGCCGGCTTTTTCGATCAACCGGGCGCTGTAGCCATCATAGGCACCACAGGAAACGATGAGATCATCGCCCGCCATGAACTCGCGATATTGTCTCGCTTTTGTCGGCATCAAAAAATCCTTTTGTTCAGGACCTGCTGCTTCGGGTCTATTGCCCGAGCACTGCAAAGGCGTCTGTCATGGCGTCTTTGGTCAGGTCTATATCCTGTTGTGTATGGGCGCTGGACAGATACATCAGCCCGCGCGCAATGATCTGCACATTGCGTTTCAACATTTCTGCAGCGAACCGCGCGGTCAGTTGCTTGTCAATATGGGCGGTGTCCGAGAGGGTGGTGATTTTCGGCAGACCCAGAAAAATCTGCAATGCCGAACCAACCCTGGTGATGCTGGCTGTAATGCCCGATGCAGCTGCACATGCAGTGGCATGATCTTCCAAATCGGCAGCCATTGCATCAATGTCGTTGAAAATTGTCGGCGCATGGCTGCGCAGATGATTGATACAGGCAATGGAGGCGGCAAGGCTGATGGGGTTTCCGTTAAACGTCCCCCGATGCAACATGCGGCCCGATGCAATCGGCTCCATAGCCTCTTTCGTGCCCGATATGGCACCAATCGGCATGCCAGATCCCATGGCCTTGCCGATGACAGCGATATCGGGACAGACGTTCAACACTTGCTGGGCACCGCCAAGAGACAGCCGGTAGCCGGTGATGACTTCATCAAAGATCAACACGACGCCAAGCTCCTGAGTCTTCCGGCGGAGGGTTTCCAGAAACCCTGCAGGTGGATAAAGACAACCGCCATTCACAGCGATTGGCTCCAGAATAACAGCCGCATAATCCGAAGAGATGGCTGCCTCAAACCCGGCAGTATCGCCCCAATCCAGAATGGTCATATGAGAAGTAGAATCTGGATTCTGGCCAATGGTGGCAGGGCCGTCATTCTGCGCATCATTGGCGAAATGGATGTTGTCAAACCAGCCATGGTAATTGCAGCGAAACTTGATGATAGGCAATTTTCCGGTGACCGCACGCGCAGTGCGCAACGCCAAATGGGCCGCTTCGGACCCTGAGCTGACAAAGGCCGACTGTTCCGCGCAAGGCAGCGTGTCGGCTATCAGCTCTCCCAATTCCGCTTCACCGGTATGCACAGAAGCAGTGCGCAGGCCCATCTGGACCGCGTTCTGGATGGCGTCCACGACACAAGTGGGAGAATGACCAAGAATCAGCGGGCCATAACCCAGCGCATAATCGACAAAGCGCGCGCCGGTTTCATCATAAATGTGCGCTTCTTCCGCACGCTTGGCCACAATTGGTGCAGGTAACTGGCGACCGCGCGGTGTCGAGGACACGCCGAACGCGACACTTTTAAGCGCGCGTTCCCGGTAGGCTCGTCCATAGTCAAAGGCTTTGTCGGCAGGATGCATTCTGGCTCTCGCAATCTGAAGATGTCTATAATGTATTAACATTAGTACATTAAAGCAATCGAAAAGCGAGAGCGGCGGGACTTATCGAGATCTTAAAGGGCGCGTTCGACTTCCCGCTGGTGGTCGATCTCATCCCGTTTGAGAATCAGCATGCCCATGAACTCAATCCCTGATTTCATGGAATCCATGATCAGCTTGACGGTATCGCCAAGCGGTAACCTTCCATCCACAAGCTGATATTTTTCCGGTATCTCAACAAGGCCGAGAGAGGTGAAGGATTTATAGTTCTTCTGCAGGTGGATGCAGGACCAGTGCATGGTCATCGACAATTGCATTTTCAGGAAGGATGAAGGCTGTGTGTGCCAGACTGTGACATCACTGTCGCTCATGATCTCAAAGCTGAGACTGACTGCAGAATTCATGCGAAATTCAGCCGCGAACACATCGCTGGCAAGACCCTGGCAGCATTCAAAAATATCCTGAAAGTCGTGGCTTTTTATGGCACGCCTGACAGTCTGTTTGCCATTTTGGCCCTCAAAGTGAATGACGACCTCTTCGCCTTTCGGCGTGGTTGATTCGATCAGGATTTCAGAGAAATCCAATTCATACGGGGCCGGCGGGTTCACTTTGAATCTCCTTCGAACGTCAAAAGCGGCAATTTCATTGTCAGGATAGAGCTTATCCGGCATGCAGTATACAGCAAGTGTGACCCGTGGTCACGGCGGCATACAGGCCAATATACAGACACAAGCCTATGCGGCTTTTTCGGCATTTTTGCGACGTCAATCACTGAAATAAGTTGCCGAGCCGGATTGATATGTAGTATGTATCTAACATAATACATATGTTTATAAGTGGAATTGGCGAAAGAATTAAATGGGCGCTCATTTTTCAAAGCCGGATATCGTCATTTGCGGAGCCGGGCCTGTGGGCCTGACGGCTGCCCTGAAGCTGGCCAATCACGGCATAAGCAGCCATATTCTTGAAAAGCGGTCTACTCTGAGCCAGGTTTCAAAAGCCTCGACCTTTCATCCACCGACTCTGGAAATACTGGCGGAATTTGACCTGTTGGATGTGATGCTGTCGCAGGGCTGCAAGGCGGAGCGCATCCAATATCGTGGGACCGGCGGTAACATATTGGCCGAATTCGATCAGGCTGTGCTGCAACGCGACACTATTGCACCTTACCGCATTCATTTGGAACAATCCGCAATAACGCCTCATCTTCTGGAAAAGGCGCTGGCAACTGATCTTGTCAGAATCAGCTTTGATGCAGATGTGATCGAAACCGGTCAGGATGACAATCATGTCTGGGCCAGAACATCTGGCGGGCAGACCGTGAGTGGCGCCTATCTGCTGGGGACCGATGGCGCGCGCAGCTCTGTCAGGCAATCTCTCGGGTTGGAGCAGACCGGGCATGTCTATCCCGGCCGGGTTCTGCGTTTGATGATTGCGAAATCTTTCGGTGAATTGATGCCTGACATGGCACCGGTTTCTTACATTTTTTCACAGGACAAGCGGTCCGTCAGCCTGCTGGAGATGCCGGATTGCTGGCGCATTATCATTCGAATCCCGCCAGGGGCCTCCGACGAAGAGGTGAAAGACCCGGATTGGTACGGCCCGATTGTTGATGAGTTCCTGCCTCAATGCAGTACCGACCTGGAAATTCTGGGCACTGATGTTTACGGAGCCAGCAAGATGCTCTGCGATACCAATGCGGTTGGTCGGATCGGCCTGCTCGGTGATGCGGTCCATCTGACCAATACACGGGGCGGCATGAATATGAATTGTGGTTTCCACGATGCCTATGCGGTCGCCAGCGCCATCATTGACGCTGTGAAGCATGGCAAGCCTGAGAGATTTCATGAAGTGCTGCAGGAACGGCTCAGGATTGCGCGCGATGTCTTGCTGCCGCGCACCGACAAAAACGTCACAGGCAAGGATGACTGGCTGACATTCATTGCAGACGCCGCGGCTGATCCGGTTAAAGCCCGCGCCTATCTGCTGACAAGTTCCATGCTCGACATGGCGCCTGAACGCCAATCCCATCCAGAACGCCTTTCTAACAAAGTGTGAATGATATGACCGCTAATGACATGACAAGCCTGATCCCGGACCATCGTGTGGGTGTCCTGGTACCGCCATCCAATCCCACCGTGGAACCGGAGACACGCTACCTTTTACCTTCCAATGTCGGCGTTCATTTCTCGCGCTTCAGTCCCATGCCAGACACGACACTGGAAGAGCGGAACCATATTTATCTGGACAGATACGAACAGAAGATCGGTGATTTTGGCGCCATTGATCTGGGCGCTCTGATGATTGGGCTGACGGGCCCATCCTATCGCAACGGCCCGGAAGCAGATATCGAGAACTGCAATCGGCTGTCTGAAAAGCTTGGCAAACCGGTCGGAACTGCAAGCCTGGCAATTTCAGGCGCTTTGACGCATTTGGGCGCGAAATCCATCGTGCTCGTCTCCCCCTATGCTGACTGGCTGACACAGCTCTCTGTCGCCTATTGGGAAGCGCGAGGGGTTGAGGTCCGCGAGACCAGAAAAATGTCTGAGGAGTTTCGTGCCTATGAACTGACAACTGAAGAGGTGGCTGACGCGCTTGCCGGTATCGGCAAAGCCAATGCGGATGCGGTTGTTTTAAGCGGAACAGGCATGATAACGGTTCCGGCCATTCAGATGGCTTCTGCTGAAACCGAGATGCCGCTTCTGTCATCCAATATTTGCAGTGCCTGGTGGCTGTTGCGCACAATCGGCGTAAAGACTGCGCCCAACCTCAATGCAACCCTGGCGACACTTGCTCTTTAAACAGTCGCCTCTTGATGTTATCAGTGCCTTCGATTGTCCGGGATGCGTTCTGAATTCTCAATCAGGTGAGTGATGTTGAAAGAAACTAAAAAGAAGCCGAAGGGGCGATCCAAGATCGACCATTCTGTACAAGACGTCATACCGCTTTATTATCGTGTCTATGAAATCCTGCGGAAGGAAATCGAGCGCGGAGATTTTCCTGAAAACACACCGCTTCCCGGCGAGCAGGAAATTGCCGTCCGGTTTGAAGTTTCCCGCGTGACAATTCGCCGGACCATGCTGTTGCTGGAAGAGGCGGATCTCATCACGCGTTTTCGCGGGCGTGGCACCTTCGCCAATCCTGCCGCGATCAAAACCGACGATGCGACAAATTACAGCGGCTTTGACCAGAACATCAAAGATTTTGAAGAAACCACCAAGGTTGAATTGATCAACTCCCAAACGGTTACTTTGCCGGAGTGGGCGCATGAGATCATTGGCGATATCGGCCCGGTTCTGGAAATCGAATACACCCGACGGGAAAGCCAGCAACCCTTCTCCCACATCCGTGTTTACGTGCCGGAGCCGGAAGCCAGCAAACTGAATATTGACGAATTGGGCAACCGGACCGTCACTACAGCGCTCGAAGATGCGGGCATTACCATCATTCACATGGACCAGAGACTGACAGCCATTGCTGCTGATCCGGTTGAGGCCAAGCATCTGGGTTTATCTGAAGGGCATCCGCTCATTCGGGTCAGACGCGTTCTGTTCGATGCAGATAATCGGCCCGTACAATGTGTCGAGGCGACCTATAATCCCGAGTTTTTCGAATATCGGGTCGAGCTGTCCCGCGAGAAACGCTTCGGTGGTGCGCCGCAATGGGTCGCAGCCAACAAGTAGAATAGCCGGCGCGCTCGCCTTATCTTCGAACGCTCTCTACCTTCGGATAAAAGGGTTCGGGATATCGACATTTGTCGAAATCCAGACGCTTTTCAGCTCCAGATATTCCATCATGCCGGGGATGCCGCCTTCACGGCCAATGCCGCTCATCTTGAAGCCGCCAAAGGGGGATGTAACGCTGGTGGACCGGTAATTGTTCACCCAGATGGTTCCGGCCCGAACCTTCTCCGTCATGCGGATGCCCCGCGCCAGGTTTTCTGTCCAGATACCGGCAGCCAGTCCGAAATTGATGTCATTGGCAATGCGCACGGCATCATCTTCCGTGTCGAACGGAATAACTGACAAGACAGGCCCAAAAACCTCTTCCTGTGCAATGCGCATGGAATTGTCGACATCTGCAAAAATGGTCGGCTCGTAAAACAGACCATTGGGATATCCATCGACGCTGGCGCGTTTGCCACCGCGCACAAGCCGCGCGCCTTCTTCGGTGGCTATGCGCACATAATCTTCGATTTTCTTGAGCTGTGGAGCTGTCGAAATAGGCGCAATCTGGGTGCTGGGATCTGACGGATGGCCAAACTTGATGTCTTCCAGAAATTCGACCAGTCGCTCTAGAAAAGCATCATGGATGGAGCGTTGTACCAAAAGACGAGACCCGGCAACACAGGTCTGCCCGGAAGCCGCGAAAATTCCCGCCACTGCACCTTTCAGCGCTTGGTCGAGATCCGCATCTTCAAAAATGATGTTCGGTGATTTGCCGCCAAGCTCCATCGTGACACGCTTCATGGATCGGGCTGCCTGCTCATTGATGATCCGGCCCGCCTCTGGCCCTCCGGTAAAGGCAACGCGTTCCACATGGGGATGAGACACAAGCGCCTCTCCCATTTCATGCCCAATACCAGTGACAACATTTACAACGCCTTTGGGAAAGCCCGCCAGTTCCACCAGTTTGACAAATTCAAGCAGGGAAGCGGAGGTGAACTCCGATGGCTTCAACACAACCGTATTGCCCGCCGCCAGAGCGGGTGCAAGTTTCAGACTGGTGAGTGGCAGGGGGGAATTCCATGGCATGATACAGGCAACCACACCCAGTGGCTCGTAGCGTGTGAAGTTGAAAACGCCTGGTTTGTCGCTGGGTATGGTCGACCCTTCAATCTTGTCTGCCAGACCACCATAATAATAATAATAGTTCGACATGTAGCGCATCTGATTGCCCAGTTCGGCGATCAGTTTGCCATTGTCCTTCATTTCCACAGATGCCAGCCAGTCAGCATTCTCCAGAATCAGATCACCCAACTGCCGCAGAAGCTTGCCGCGTGCGCTGGCGGAGATGCTGCGCCATTCAGGGTTCTCAAAGGCTGCTTGTGCTGACGCGCAGGCCCGTTCGACATCTGCATCGGTGCCACGTGCGATTTTTGACCACACTTCACCTGAGACTGGGTCTGTGCTTTCAATGTAGGCACCGGAGTCTGACGCAGAGAAGGCTCCATCAATATAATGTCCATATACCCGCAGCCCGGCCTCATCGGTTTGCGTCGGTAAGATGCCGCTATTGACAGGAGTCTTGAGCACAGAATTTAACATTGGAATTCCTTAATGTCATGTTATGCTAACATTAATACTTTTTGACCTTGCTGCGCAAGAGATGCGGGGAAAAAACCACCGCCGAATTACCCGCAAACCGGCGCTTGAAGAATCCAGTTGTATTAAGGTAGCGTTTATAATACATTTAACTCAATCTATGCATTTCCAGCCCAAATGTTAACAACAGGAGAGTGACTATGAAATTCGGAACTCGCTTTACGGCAGCTGCTCTGGTTGCAGCCGGTCTTTCGGCAACAGCCTTTCTGCCGACCGTGGCAGACGCGCGTGATCTCACAATTGTGGGATTTGGTGGCGGCTATCAGGATAGTGCACGCGAACACCTCTTTGAACCATTTGAAGCCAGCAGCGGAATCGCGGTCAGCGATGATGTCTATAATGGTGAAATGGCCAAGGTTTATGGCATGGTCGAGGCTGGCGATGTCACCTATGACATCATCATGGTTGAGGCGCCTGAACTGGTCCGCGGTTGTGAAGATGGTGTGTTTGCAAAGCTTGACTACGGCGTCATCGACAAAACCAAAATCATCGACACTGCCGTTCACGAATGCGGTGTCGGCGGTGCTGGCTGGGGTGTTGTTGTTTTTTATGACAAGGCACGTCACGCAGAGGGTCCAACCAACCTTCAGGAATTCTGGGACACTGAAAAATTCCCGGGCAAGCGTTCTTTGCGCACAGGTCCAAAGATCACGCTTGAAGTGGCGCTGATGGCCGACGGTGTAGCAAGTGCGGATGTTTATGACGTTCTGTCCACAGCTGAAGGTGTGGACCGCGCTTTTGCAAAGCTGGACGAAATCAAGGACGATATTGTCTGGTGGAAATCCGGTGCTCAGCCGCTGCAATTCGTTGGCAGTGGTGAAGTCGACTATGCCTTTGGTTACACAGGCCGGATTATCCGGGCTATGGGTGAAGGTGCAGACTACGACATGAACTGGAACACGCTGCTTTACTCTGTTGACTATTGGGCTGTTGTCGAAGGCTCTCCAATGGCTGAACAGGCGATGCAGATGGTTGAATACATCACGGATGCCGGGCCGCTGAGAAATCAGACAAATGTATGGCCGTCCTCTCCTGCCAATAAGGAGATCAACATGGATCCGGAAATTCAGGCGAAAAATCCAGGTATGGTTCTGAATCATTCAGACAAGGGCCTGTTCCTGAACACGGAATTCTGGATTGCAAATGGTGATGATCTGGAAGCCCGATTTACATCTTGGGCAGCTCAGTAATAGACTTTAAGATCTGAAACAGTCAGCACCCGGTCCGCCGGGTGCTGACATCCCAAAAAGGCGGCATCCAGTCCATGAATGGCAAATCAAAAATGTCCTGGCTGCTGGTTGCACCATTGCTGATTTTGGTTTGCGTCGGTTTTATTATTCCCATCGGATACACGCTGATCAAAGCCATCAAGAATCCCGAAGTTACCGCTGCTCTTCCGCGCACAACGTCTGCCCTGGAAAGCTGGGAATGGGACGGGAAAAGCCCTCCGCCCGAAGCCGTTTATGAAGCGCTCATTGCTGATATTGAGCAAGGAGACCGGGGCCGAAATTACGGTTCCATGACACGACGCCTCAATTTCGAGCAAAGCGGCACCCGCTCCATCATGATGAAAGCCCGGCGTATTGCCGACAAGATTGAAGCGCCCTATGCCGTGTCTCTGCCAGAGGCAGTTCCTGAATTTGGTGACGGTGATATCTGGCAATTGATCAAACAGAATTCCAATCCCTATACAGCGCGCTATCTCTTGCGGGCGATGGACCTGACCGTCACCATAGACGGATCCATTGAAAGAGTTGCCAGTGATCAGGCGATCTTTGTCGATCTGTTCAAACGAACCTTTGTGATCAGCATCTGGGTAACAGTGCTATGTGTGCTTCTGGGTTATCCAACGGCATTCTGGATGAGCACCCTGTCCGACCGGGCCGCAGGTTATGTCATGCTGCTGGTTCTCATTCCCTTCTGGACTTCCATTCTGGTGCGAACAACCGCCTGGTTCATTCTTTTGCAACGAGAGGGGCCGATCAATGCGGCGCTTCTGGGCACCGGTCTGGTGGATGAGCCCTTGCGCATGATTTTCACCCGATTTGCGGTTTACATCGCCATGGTCCACGTGCTGCTGCCATTCTTCATTCTGCCGATTTACAGTGTGATGAAGCGGTTGGGCATGGAATATGTAAAAGCTGCAGCCTCTCTTGGCGCACCGCCATGGCGACAGTTTGTGACCGTCTATCTGCCGCTTTCCATGCCGGGCGTTGCTGCCGGTGCTGTGATTGTGTTCATGCTGTCGGTTGGCTTCTACATCACCCCGGCGCTGGTCGGCGGTCTGCAGGATCAAATGATCAGCTACTACATCGCCTTTTATGCCAACCAGACCATCAATCTTGGCATGGCGTCCTCACTTGCTGTCCTGCTGTTGCTGTTTACGGCGGCAACGATTGCCATTGCCAGAAAGCTACTGCCTGAAACGGGCAGCGGCATCCGGGCTTAGGAGGTGATCAAACCATGATGCGTTTTGGATTACCCATCTTTTCCGGACTGGTGCTGTTTTTTCTGGTGTCGCCGATTTTTGTAATTTTTCCGCTGTCGCTGTCATCAAGTTCGGTTCTGACATTGCCTGTGCCGGGCTATTCGCTGCAATGGTATGAGGATTTTTTCTTCAGTGAGCGCTGGCTGTTGGCCACGCGAAACAGTTTTGTCGTCGGCTTTGCAACCATGTTCATTGCCGGACTTTTGGGCACCATGGCGGCTTTCGGGCTGCACGCCTCGGAGTTTCGCGGCAAGAAACTGGTGCTGGGCGCTATGTCCCTTCCCATGGTCGTCCCGCTGATTGTTACTGCCACATCCATGTTTCTGGCCTTTTCAATCGTGGGCATCGCCAACTCCCTTTGGGGCCTGATTGTTGCGCACACAATCATTGCCGCCCCCTATGTGGTGATCACCGTTCTGGCTTCACTGCAAACCTTTGACATGAATCTTCTGCGTGCAGCGCTGTCTTTGGGCGCGCCGCCTGTCACGGCCTTTCGTGAAATTGTGTTGCCCATGATCATGCCTGGCGTGATCGCTGGCGCGATCTTCGCTTTTGCCACCTCTTTTGATGAACTTGTCATTGCCATTTTCATCACTGGCCCCGGCCAGTTTACCCTGCCGCGCCAGATGTTTGCCGGCCTCAGGGAATTCATGAGCCCGACCATCAGTGCCGCAGCGGTCATTATGGTGGTTCTGTCATTTATATTTCTGTTCATCACCGAAGCTGTGCGGCGCCGGGGTGAACGTCTTAAATCCAGCCCAGCTGAACATTAGGAAGTCCTCATGAGCAATCCAGTTGAGCCCTTTGTCATGTTTCGCAATGTGGATAAAAGCTACGATGGCAAGACCAATGTCGTCGACGGGCTTGATCTGGATATTGCGAAGGGTGAGTTTTTGACGCTGCTTGGGCCGTCCGGGTCTGGCAAGACAACGACACTGATGATGCTGGCCGGATTTGAAGCCCCGTCTGCCGGGACAATTCAATTCGACGGCAAGCCGATTACCGATGTGCCCACCTATAAGCGTGATTTCGGAATGGTGTTTCAGAACTACGCCTTGTTTCCGCATATGAGTGTGGCTGAAAATCTGGCCTTTCCTTTGCGCATGCGAAAGGTCTCCAAGCCTGACATCACGGCCAAAGTGAAGAAAACACTGGATATTGTGCAGCTTGGACATCTGGCAGACCGCAAACCCGGACAGCTTTCCGGCGGTCAGGCACAGCGTGTGGCGCTGGCCCGATCCATCGTTTTTGATCCAAAAATGGTGTTGATGGATGAGCCGCTGGGCGCGCTGGACAAGCAATTGCGCGAGCATATGCAATTGGAAATCAAGCGTCTGCATCACGAGCTTGATATCACCATGCTCTATGTCACCCACGACCAGACCGAAGCCCTGACCATGTCCGACCGCATCGCGGTCTTCAATGATGGAAAGATTCAGCAAGTCGGAACCCCATCGCAAATGTATGGTTCGCCACAGAATAAATTTGTCGCCGGATTTATGGGCGAGAACAACGCCTTGAATGGGCGGGTTTCCAGCACAGGCAAAGACGGCCTGGTGTCAGTCCATCTGACGGATTTCGATGCTGACATGCAGGCGGTTTCAATGGAACATCTCCAGATCGGTGACACTGTGAAACTGATGGTGCGCCCGGAACGTGTGCGTCTTGTGGAAGAGGCAGATGCCGGGGGGCAGGCAGGTGCCTTTGCATCCAATGTCACAGATACAATTTATTATGGCGATCATGTGCGCCTGGTGTTTGGGGCAGATCTGAACAACGCGCTGACCACACGTGTCCCGCATGACAGCGACAGTCGTGACTGGGCAAAAGGGGACGCGGTGTTTTTGAGCTGGGAGCCGCAGGCTGCGATTGTTTTTCAGCCCTGAGCTGCAATATCCTCGAATGTGAGCACAGCCAACTTGGGGACTAACGACAGGCCACCACCCGCATCTCCACAAGCGCGTTCTTCGGTATGAAATCTGTGACGCCAATCGCAGTCCAGGCCGGATAGGGTGCTTTGATGTAAATATCCTTCACGGCGCTGAAAATCTCCATGTGCTGTTTCAGCCCAACATGAAAAGATGTCAGCTCAACAATGTTGTCATATTCCAGCTTTGCTTCATTCAGATAGATTTTCAGTTTCGCAAATGCATCGTGAAACTGCTGTTCGGGATCTTCAGAAATCTCCCGGCTCGGATGGGCTGCGGTTACGCCAGACAGAAACACCAGATGGCCCGTGTCCACGACCGGAGTGAAATGCCAGTCATCGCGATAGTGCGAGAAGGTTTCAGGAACTACGTAGTTTGGCATTGGCAAAAATCTCCATTCAGGGGGCGCAACCGCAGTTGTTGCCACGCATTTACCATGGAAGGTTGGTTGAGATCATCTACATTTTATTGTATGAACAATAATACAAATAAACCCATACATTATCTTTCTTGCGAGGTTCTATGCCGTTTTTCCCGTCAATGCCTGATGATGCCCGCAACATTCATGCATGGGGCTTCAACCCGCAACGTTACAAATATTGGCCGAAACTGGCCGAAGGGATCATGCGTGGTGAATCGCCGCTCTCTCTTGCTGAAAGGGAAACCATTGCAGCTTACGTATCTGGCCTGAATGCCTGTGGCTATTGCTTCGGCGCGCATAAGGCAGTTGCCACGGAACACGGCATGGACCCAACCATATTGGAAGCAATGGTGGAAAATGTGGATACAGCTCCGATTGCAGAAAAGCTGAAACCCATTTTGCATTTCATCAAGAAACTCACTCTGACACCAACACGTTTGGTTCAGGCCGACGCAGATGCTGTGTTTGAGGCGGGTTGGAGCGAGCAGGCATTGCATGATGCCATTGCAGTGTGTTGTGAATTCAGCTTTATGAATCGGCTTATGATGGGACACGGAATCGAGCCACTTCCGCCGGAAGTTGCTGCAAAACGTGCGCGCGAACGCGTCAAATATGGCTACCTGGCGATGGCAGCTATGGAGCGCGGAGCCGAAAATGTAGAAGGGTTGGATGCAGAAACACAGAACATCGTTCAACAGAACAAGGACGAAGTCGCCAACCCCTGAATGCGCCTCCCCAACACTTATTGTTGCATGCAATTTTACGTTTACTCAATTTTCACGATAAACACAGGAACTTGCGATCTCTGCTTGCCCTTTACGGAATATGTAACTTCCGGATCTATGTTCGTTTCATGGAATCTCAGTCTCCGGCTGTCTTGTCCGCCGACCAATGAGGAAGTTACATGAACACGAAACTAACCAGACGCATTACAATGCTTCTCTTCGGAGCGGTTGCAGCGACAATCTTCACGATCAGCGCGGTGCTCGTTTGGATGGCTGGAGAATTTAACCAGAAATCTCAAGACGATTCCCAAGTGATGATCCAGGGTGGTCTGGAAGCCATTGATAACACTCTCAGATTGGTCACAGTAGATTATTCCTGGTGGCAGGATGCTTACGACAACATAAATGAGGACAACGCAGATTGGGTCATATCCAATATTGGCTCAGGCGTCGTCGATTCGTCAGCGCTGGATTTGGCAGTTGTGGCCCCGCCATCTGGTCCTGCCAAATATGGCTGGATCAAAGGCCAGGAAGTTGAAGGGCCCCAGACCGGCTTGTTGACACCTGAGCAGATTCTGAGAATGCGTAAGCTGATTGACAATACGCCAACCGATCAAGTTGTTGCCCTTACCCAGTTTGATATGGTCGGCAATCATCTGGTTCTGCTCGCTGCTGCACACATTACCTCAGACGATCCGTCAGGCCTTGAGTTCGATACGCTGGCGACTAATATTTTTGGTTTCATTTTTGATGAAGAGCGCATTTCCAAGCTTGGTGAAACTTTCCTGACAGATGATTTGAAACTGTCCACCGTCATTGAACCGGACAAGGAGCATATTGCCTTGCTCGGTCCTGTAGGCGAAGTGCTGGGTTACCTTGTCTGGACCGCTCCGGCACCGGGCGCTGAGTTGCTGCAAAAAACACTGTTGCCACTGTCGGCTGCGCTCATTTCATTCGCTGGAATTGGATTTCTGGTCGCCTATGGCGCCAACAAATTTGCCGAAGAATTGGGCCGTAAGGAAGCTGAATCCTACGAAAATGCGCGAACCGACAGCATGACAATGCTGCCAAACCGGTTCCACTTTATCGAAGCTCTTGGACGTCGATCGACGCGCGCCGCAAACGAAAGGGGCGAGATGGGAGTCATCTTCCTGGATGTGGATGGCTTTAAAAACGTCAATGATACGATCGGCCATGCCGGCGGTGATGATCTTATCTGCCAGGTTGCCCAACGTCTTGAAGCCATTATTCCAGACAAGGCGTTTCTCGCCCGCGTCGGCGGAGACGAGTTCAACATTCTGCTCACGGGCAAAGAGATAGCTTCTGAGGTGAATAGTGTTGCGCAGAAATGCATAGAGGAAATTCAGAAAGACTTCCGGGTTAAGGGGCGTATTTTCAGGGTGTCAGTCTCAGTTGGCTATGCAATTGCCGATGAAGGTCAAACAAGCTGTGAAGAAGTGGTCCGTCGTGCCGACGTTGCCATGTATCAAGCGAAGGGCCAGAAAACAGGTGAGCCTGTTGCTTATGACAAAGAATATGAATCAAACCTGTTCAAGAACAAGCAGATCGATGACGCCTTGCGCGCTGCATTGAATGCAGGTGAAGTTGAGGTGTACTACCAGCCAATTGTAAACGCCCAGTCCGGTAAAATGGAAATGGTCGAGGCGCTGGTCCATTGGGACTCCAAAAATCTTGGATCCATGTCACCGGCAGAATTCATTCCGATCGCCGAAGAATCCGGTCTGATTGGCGCTTTGGGAACCTATGTGTTCCGAAAAGTTTGCGAGGATCTGGTCAAGAATCCAGAAATGCTTGCGAGCATCAACATGTCACCGGTTCAATTGCTCGATCCTTTGCTGGTGGAAAATCTGCTCTCGATTATTGAGCAGACTGGTGTGGACACGGCGCGCATTGAGCTTGAATTGACAGAAGGCATTGTTGTCAGCCACCCAGGTCTGGCCAGAGAAAAGCTTACCGCCCTTAAAGGCGCTGGTTTCAGTATCGTTCTCGATGATTTTGGCACCGGTTTCTCCTCTATTGGCTATCTGCGGCAGTTGCCGTTTGACAAGCTGAAGATCGACAGAAGCTTTATCAGTGGCGTTGAGACAAATGTGGAAGCTCTGAACCTGATGAAATCAATCGCAAGTCTTGGCCGTGCCCTGGACCTGACGGTAGTTGCTGAAGGTGTGGAGACCGCCGAACAAGCCAATTTGGCTCATTTGGCGGGCTGTAATCAAATTCAGGGATTTTACTTCAGCGGGCCGATGGCAATTGCTGATTTGCTGAAGTGGCAGCATCCCGGTTTTGACAAAAACGGCAATCCGGAAAGCCATTTGCTGAGGGCTTGAAAAAACACCATAAGGGCCGACAGCGTCAGCTTTCGTTGCGCAGTCGGCCCGCATGTTTTTTCATTGCACTGAACAGCCAAGTGGAGAATCTGGGGCTCAGCGTTTCATAACGCGAAATGAAATCCGGATGCGACATATACATATCTGCCAGACCTTCATATCCGTCTGAATCGCACTTCTTTCCCCACATCCTGGCAACCCATGCCCGGTGCTGTTCAAAAAGCGTATGAAGACAATCCGCTGCGGTATCGGTTCCTGATTCATAGACGCTGACAAGGTCAGTTTCGACGGATTTCAACTCCTGCAGGGCACGCTCCATGCCTTCGGGCAAGACGCTGATTGCTGCTCGCGAAGTTGCGATTTGCGCCGCCATGTCTGCACCGTATATCTGGATAAGCCAGGCCTCATAGTCGGCCTGCTCACCAGCTGTAAATGGAATGTATAAATCACTGATAGCCATGTCTCGTTTCCCTTTGAGATGGTCAATCGTGGCATCCAGTGTTTCAATGATCCCGGCAGCTCTGCGGTGTTGCTGCTCCAGTCGCTCCCGATGCTGTTCCAGCCGCTGGATCGCATCATGCGGGCCATTCAGAAGATCCGCAATTTCGGATAATGACAGGCCAACGTCACGGTAAAACAGAATTTCCTGAAGGCGCATCATCTGGGGACGATGATAGAGACGGTATCCATTGCCGCTGGTATAGGCAGGTTTCAACAGCCCGATATCGTCATAGTGATGCAATGTGCGAATGGACACACCCGAAAGCCGGGCCATTTGCCCCACTGAATATTCCTCGATTTGTTTCGTCATGACGCTCTCATCGGGCCTCACGCTGCGTGAGGGTCAACAGCCATTTTTCAAATTGGGTGAATTCATCCAATCCAGTCTCCCGAACAACAGCAGGATACCAGCAAACATATCTGAAAATGTGAGCGTGCCAGTCTACACGAACTGGAAGGAATCGTCCGGGCTAAGACCGCTGGTCAAATTGATGTTGCTGATTGTGATGCTGTTATCTGCATCCAGCTGAACAATGGTATCACCGTCTTCAAAGCGGAAATCACTGAAATCCGCGGTGGAAGAAAAGCCATAGTCGGAAACATCAACGAGATCGCCATCGGCAGAAGAAAAATCACCGATCGTATCGTCTCCATCACCGGTTTTGAACACAAATGTGTCGGCATTCTCGCCACCAAACAAGGTGTCATCGCCTCCTGCGCCGGTCAGAATGTTGGAGAGGTTGTTTCCTGTCAGTTCGTCAGAATATTCGCTGCCGCTGAGGTTCTCAATATCGCGCAGCGTGTCTTTGCCAGCGCCTCCGGTCTCTTGTCCGCGTGTCGTTTCCAGCGAGACTGTGACACCGCTGTCTGCACCATCGTAAGAAGCTGTGTCATTCCCGTCGCCGCCTTCCAGACGATCATTACCAGCGCCGCCATTGAGAATATCATCGTCATCCAAACCCTTGAGGCGATCATTGCCGCCCAGCCCGAAAATCAGGTCAGCGTCGTCAGTACCATTAAAGCGATCACGGCCCTCGCTCAGATAAACCGGTGTAATGTCATCGCTGAGAATGGTGCCGGTTGCTGTGTCGGTATCGACAACCACAGCATCGCTCGGATTGCTGAGTGTTACGGAGAAGGTTTCATCACTTTCGGGATCAAGATCACCGGCCACGTCTATGGTGATGATCTGGCTGGTTTCACCAATCGCAAACACTATCGTGCCGGATGGCAGGACCGCTGTGGCAAAATCATCTGCGTCGGCTTGGTCCGAGCCGCTGCCGCTGACAACAAAGCTGATGGTTTGCTCGCTGGAGGCCGCTTTGTCGAGCGTGACCTCAAAGGTCAGCTCAACACTGTCCGCATCGCCTTCTTCCGCGCTTGATTGCAGCGGGGAGATTGTCGCGATGGAGGGCAGGTCAATGACACCATCATCAAACTGAAGATTTTCAATGCTTTCAAGTGTGTCGCTGCCATCTGGACCATCGATGGTAAAGACGCCATTTGCAAAGCCGATTGTGTAATCAGCACGATTGCCACTGAACACAGCTGTATCGGTGCCGTCGCCGCCAACCAGCCTGTCATTATCGGCCCCGCCGGTCAGCGTGTCATCATCGTCGCCACCAAACAGGACATCTTCGCCGCCTGCACCGTCAATCTCATCATTGCCCGCAAGGCCATCAATGCGCTCGTTCGTTTCGTCTCCGACATAATCATCAATTCCGTCGGTCAGCGGCACAATGGTCAGTTCCGCCGCGTCTATAGTCCCGTCGGAGAACTGGAAAAACTCAACGTTGGTCAGGGTATCAGTTCCATCCGGTCCGGAAATGGTGAACTGATCAGTATCAGCATCATAGACAATTGTGGAGGCTGCCATTTCGGTGTCATAGACGGCTGTGTCTATATCGTCACCGCCATCCAGAATATCATCATCACCGCCGCCGCGCAGCGTGTCGTCGCCCGCGCCGCCGGACAGGATGTTAACCCCGGAATCGCCTGTCAGCTCATCAGCATAATCGCTGCCGATGAGGTTCTCGATGTTACGCAGCCTGTCACTGCCACTTCCGCCGGTCTGCTGCCCGCGTGTCGTTTCCAGCGAGACTGTGACACCGCTGTCTGCCCCATCATAAGAAGCTGCGTCGTTCCCGTCGCCGCCATCCAACTGGTCATTACCAGCACCGCCATTGAGAATATCATCGTCATCCAAACCAAAGAGACGATCATTGTGGTCCCCACCCAGGATCAGATCAGACTCATCAGTGCCATTAAGCCGGTCTTTTCCATCAGTGCCATTGATGATGTTGTACTGGGACCGGGTTGTAAAATTCAGTGTTTCCGCATCACCAATACCGCCAAATGCATTGTCAGCACTGTCCAGTATTGCTCCGGCATCGACCGTCACATAGTAGGAACTTTCATACGACAGATCAGCAATCGGATTGATGTTGAGTGAAGAGTCGGTAATGCTGATCTGTGTGCTATCCGTCACATCAATGCTGCTCCAGACGGACCCGTCTGCATTGTGGACTGTCACAAAACCAGTTCCGGCTTTCACAGCCTCATCAAAGGTCAGAACCAATGTGGCATCTGTCTGAGTATTGTCCGCATCGTCTGAAGGTGTGCTGGATGTCAGTTGTGGGGCTGTTTCATCCGGCCCCGCTGCTGGTGCTTCAATGGTTTGATCATCAAATTTCAAAAACTCGAAATTCGTCAGCGTATCCGTGCCGTGGGCACCGATAACCGTGGTTACACCCTCTTCGCTGGTGATTGTGTAGTCATCAAGATTGCCGAAGAAGACGGCTGTATCCGTGCCATCTCCGCCATCCATATCATCATCGCCACGCATCCCGCAAAGGGTGTTGTCTTCGGCATTGCCAATTATCTGATCATCGCCGTCACCTGCAATCGCGTGCTCAATGGTGGTGCCAAGGGCGATCGTCAGAAATGCAGTTCCTGCCAATGTGGAAGTGCTGCCTTCCGACAGGTTCAAGACCAGATTGCGATACATCGCCGAAGCGTCAATCCAATCCACGCCTCCATCGCTGTCAGTCAAGGTCTCACGACCACTCTGCGCCGCCTGCGCTGCCAGAACTTCATCGGTGTAGTGGTAAACATCATCTTCGGTGAGGGCGGTTCCATAGCCGGTGAAGCGCACTGAATTCAGGGTGCCCTCATCGGTGTTGTAGGCATCCTCGATTTGAACCGTCCACTGCCCGAAGCTGGATTCTCCGCGATAGCCATCCAGTCCAAATGTATAGGAAAATCCACCGTCGGAAGTTGAATCGTTTCCGCTGGAACCGTTGTAAAACGACATCTGAGTTCCGTCGGGGGAAATCAGGTCCATGCGCAGATCTGTAAAATAGGAATGTGTAAGAGAGATCGTCAGCGCAACATGTTCCAGCGCAATGCTCTGGCTGACCATGAAGGAAAAGCTCATGGTCGCCAGATCGATAATCGATTTATTGGCCGTCACGGTTCCAGTTGTGACGCTTTGTTCGTTGGATGAGGTCTCTGGCGTTGGAGTGAACGCACTCCAGACTTCCGCCATCCGCACAGCATTGAAGGCATTGATCATGCCATAGCCGTAATCCTCGCTGAAATGCAGCCCGCCGCCATTCCAGTTGTCGGCACCGTTCCATTTCCAGCTGTGATTTTCATAGGCGGTGGAGCCTGAGTAAAGGCTGCCTGTTCCGACAGATGAATAGCTGAGAATATTCTGGACATCACGCCAACCAAGCCCTGGATTGGCATCTAGAATAAGTGATACAAGCCCGGCAGTAATGGGGCTGGCGGCCGATGTGCCACCGAACTGATTGGTATAGTCTCCGCCCAATAGCCCATCATAGCCATTGCCATTGTCCAGACGGTCGGTTGTTACGGATCCAGCCGGCGCTGAAACCAGCAAATGCGCTCCATAGGTGGAGTAATACGTAACCTGACCGCTGGAATCGAGTGCCCCGACAGTAACTGTAAACCGGCTGGCATCCAGCCCCTCACCATTACCATCAATATTGCTGTTGCCTGCGGATTTAACATTGACGGTGCCAAGCCCGCCCCGCCCAACTTCGGCGGCATTTTCAAATTTTGCTTCATCGCCATAGTTGTAAAAACCGGGCGAGGCGCCGTAGCTGTGATTTGTTACGTCAAATTCACTCAGGGAATTCAGCGTCTGCAGGTAACGCGACCAGTTGCTGTTGATGTCATCCGCACCACCAAAGATGCGGATGCCGGTCACACTTGCGTTAAAGGCGACGCCGACGCCACCGACTCCATTGTTCTCGGCCGCAATCAGACCGGCAACAGAGGTGCCGTGTCCATCGCTGGGTGTTAGCGGTTGCCCGTTATTAAGCGTGCCATTGATGACAACATGCATGTTGTCATCATAATTGCCATCCAGATCCCAATGATCTGACTCAACGCCGTCATCCCATATCCCGACCGTGATGCCTTCGCCGGTATGGTCTGCCCAAATACGCTCCAGCCCGGCAAAGTTCTGACCAAGGGTAAAGCCCAAGCGTCCGACGAGGGCCAGATGCCATTGATTGCCGTAAAGCGGATCGTCAGGAGAATATTCGGGGATCACTGGCGCCTCAATTTCTTATGGTCAATGCTGGCTGGGGTTTACGATTCATTCATCAAGACTTCATTGCGGGACTGGAGAGGTGTTAAGAATCTCATCCACCCGAAACGTGCGTGCTGTCTGCTGACAGGTTGAGTGTCGTACAAAAGTGCCGGTGGCAGTGATCGCCTGTCCCGCAGGTGCTTGCTGCTTCGATACACCCATCAGAGAAACGTTTTCCCCGGTGTGCAGTTTGAGCATGGGACACGTGATTCCGCCTGCAATCACAACGCCTGAGAGGTGTTCGGCCTTGGATGCAAGAGCAGATTGATCTGATGCGGACGCAAAAAATCCGGCACACAGATAGAGAGAGATAGCTATAAGTCTTTGTTTGAATTGCACGCTAATTCAGCCCCAGCTTGAACTATTTTCTATAGGGCAAATGAATACATAAATTGTTAATTAGTGCATCAGCATGTTAAACAATGGATCGAAATTTGCGGCAGGCTTGGCGTCTGAAATCAACCTGTGTAATGCGGCCCATCCCTAATAGTATTCCCAAACCAATGACTGAAAAGACCGGCTATGACAGACCCAAAACAATCTGATACCGGCAGTCCGGCGCACTCGCGAAATGAATCGCCCGTTCCGCCTGAGTTTTCGTTGCTGCGATTGGTGCCTGGCTCTGTCATGGCATTCAGTCTGGTCACCAATATTTTGATGTTGACCGGGCCGCTCTTTATGCTTCAGGTCTATGATCGCGTTCTGTCCAGCGGCAGCGTCTCGACGCTCGTAGCTCTGTGTATTCTGGTTGCAATACTTTATGCACTTTATGGGTTCTTGGAATTTGTCCGAGGACGCATCATGGCCCGTGTCGGACAACAAATAGATGAACGCTACCGCCATACTGCTTTCAACATGGTGTCCCACTACGCGAAACTGGGCCTGGAACGTGTGAATCTGGCTCCCATGCAGGATCTGGTGACCATACGGAATTTTGTGTCAGGTCCAGGTCCACTTGCATTTCTCGACATGCCCTGGGCCCCGATTTATCTGTTGGTGATTTATCTCATGCACCCGCTGTTGGGGCTTGCATCCCTTGGCGCTGTTTTGCTGCTGGCCGGGCTGGCCATATTGAACAACAGACTGATTACTGAGCCGACTGAGCTGTCCCAAAGAGCGCAGGCTGCCGCGCAAAACTTGGGCGCGGAAAGCCGCCGCAATGTGGAGACCAGCTCAGTGCTTGGCATGACGACTGTCGTGCGAGATCGCTGGACCCTGTTGCAAATGGACGCGCTCGAGGCCCAGACAAATGCATCTGACAAGGGCGGTGCCATAACGGCAACATCACGGACATTGCGGCTGGTCTTTCAGTCAGCCATTCTGGCGTTGGGCGCTTATCTGGCCGTGCGTCAGCAAATATCACCTGGCACCATGATCGCTGCTTCTATTATCATGTCCCGTGCGCTCGCCCCGGTGGAACAATCGGTGACGCACTGGCAGGCCTTCGTTTCCTTCCGCCAAGCCTGGAAACGGTTTTCAGCCTTGATGGCTGATATGCCTACCTCTGTATCCAGACTGTCTCTTCCAGCTCCTGAAGGTCGCGTTTCCGTTGAGGGGCTGACAATCTTTTCACAATCAGACCGACGGCCCTTGCTGCAGGGTGTGACCTTCCAGTTGGAGCCGGGAAGCGGCTTGGGCATTATCGGGCCAACTGGTGCCGGAAAAACCACACTTGCCCGCGCTTTAACCGGGAATTGGCCTTCGAAACAGGGTGTGGTGCGATTGGATGGTGCGGATCTTGATCATTGGGATCCGGTGGAACTGGGGCCATATCTGGGATACCTGCCGCAACGCGTCGATCTGTTCGAGGGAACAATCAGCCAGAACATTGCCCGTTTCCAACCCTCTGCCCGGCCCGATGATATTGTAGCGGCTGCAAAGCAGGCGGCGGTTCATGACATGATTCAGCAATTGCCGGATGGGTACAACACCCATCTTGGTCCTCGCGGCGGCACCCTGTCTGCTGGCCAATGCCAGCGCATTGG
>Ga0163215_100412_pt1 | contig 76525 bp, 72 predicted proteins | sample SynspAceP_FD_185934 | JGI IMG/M metagenome (GOLD analysis project Ga0163215, IMG submission 185934) | Saline lake microbial communities from Ace Lake in Antarctica - Synechococcus sp. Ace-P (Hybrid Assembly) | ecosystem: Environmental > Aquatic > Non-marine Saline and Alkaline > Saline | place... | reverse complement strand
CAAGCAGGGTTGGTCTGTCATCGAAACCCTGATGAAACCGTCAGATCAGTTGATCGCACAACTGCGCTTCGGATGAATATCTGATCACTGCCAAGGCACATCCAGCCATGCTGGGCAGTTACGAAACTTTCAACCAATATCAAACCCAACAGTGAGGACATCATGAGAATTTCCAAACTTTTAGCGACGACAGCGCTGGTAGCGGGCTTTGGCACGGCGCATGCTTCGGCTGAGGGCACGCTTACTTTCACTTCCTTTGGCGGTGCCTTTCAGGATGCCCAGCGCAAGGCGCTTCTTGAACCGACAGCCGCTGCCATGGGGATCACCATTCTTGAAGATACCTTGACAGGTATCGCCGAAGTGCGGGCGCAGGTTCTGGCCGGTGCGGTGACGTGGGATATTGTCGATCTGGGTCTGGCTGATTGCGCCGCAGCCCAAGCCGAGGGCATTCTGGAGCCGCTGGATTACTCGATCATCTCGACCGAAGGGTTTGATCCGGCGGCCTATTCGGATGCATGGGCTGGCATCATCTATTTTTCAACGGTGCTTGCATTCGACAACGATCTTTTCACTGGCGAGAAACCCAATACCTGGGCTGATTTCTGGGATGTGGAAAAATTTCCGGGCGCGCGCTCGCTGCGCAACAATCCGGTGACGACGCTTGAGCTGGCGTTGCTGGCCGATGGTGTAGCCATGGACCAGCTTTATCCGCTTGATCTGGACCGAGCCTTCGCAAAAATGGACGAGATCAAGCCGCATATCGACGTCTGGTGGACCTCGGGCGCACAATCCGCACAGCTGATTGCGGATGGCGAGGTTGATATGATCTCGATTTGGAACGGGCGTCTGGACGCAGTTGTCGCGGACGGCATCAACGCGGGATACACGTTCAATCAGGCCGCCGCTGCGCTGGATTGTCTGGCGATTCCCAAGGGCGCGCCGAACAAGGATCTGGCGATGAAGGCACTTGCAATGATGCTGGCACCCGAACAGCAAGCGCAGATGCCGCAATATATCAACTATGGACCGACGACATCGCTTGCCTTCGATCAGGGCGTGATCACACCTGAACAGACAGCGATCAGCCCCTCTGCGCCGGATAACCTCAAGGTTCAGTTTATCACTGACGCGGATTACTGGGCACAAAACCGGCAGGCTGTGCAGGAGCGGTGGGACTCGTTCATGTCCCAATAACCGGACCAGTCAAAGCACCGGCAGGGTCGCAATGCCCCGCCGGTGTATTTCATTTAGCCTGCAAGGAGACCTTGATGTCCGAAGTTTCGGCCCGGTCACAACCCATCCGCATTGAAAACGTCACCAAGTCCTACGGCGCGTTCCGGGCTTTGGAAAATGTCAGCATTGATATCGCATCAGGAGAGTTCCTGACTTTGCTTGGTCCTTCGGGTTCGGGCAAGACAACGCTTTTGATGGTTCTCGCGGGCTTCACGCGTGCAACAAGCGGCAAGGTTCTGGTGGGCGGCGATGACATGACGCGGGTGCCGCCGCACAAGCGCGATTTCGGCATGGTCTTTCAGAACTACGCTTTGTTTCCCCATATGACCGTGTTCGGCAATGTGGCCTATCCTTTGCGTCTGCGTGGCCTGTCCCCGGCTGATATAAACACACGGGTAGAGCGGGCACTGGATCTGGTGCAGCTTGGGGCCTTGGCAAAACGCGGCATCGACGAGTTGTCCGGCGGCCAGAAGCAGCGCATCGCGCTGGCCCGTGCGATCGTGTTCGAGCCGCGTGTGCTGCTGATGGATGAACCGCTGTCGGCGCTGGATAAGAACCTGCGCGAACAGATGCAGATCGAGATCCGTGCGCTGCATGAAAATCTTGGCATCACAACTGTGTATGTGACCCATGACCAACGTGAGGCGCTGACCATGTCGGACCGGGTTGTGGTGATTGACGCCGGACGGTTCTCGCAGGTTGATACACCGCGCATCATTTACGAGCGGCCTGCGAATGCCTTTGTGGCCGATTTCATCGGTGAATCCTCGCTTTTGCCGGTTCAGGCGGTGAATGGCGGCTTTACCTTTGCCGGGCAGGTGCTGAAAGCGGATCATGCGCCCGCCAATGGCCGGTTTCTGGTGGTCCGCCCCGAGAAAATGGAATTTTACGAGGCTGGTATGGAAACAGAGCACAATCTGTTCCGCGGCACGCTGAAAAATGTGGTGTATCAGGGCGAAACCCTGCTGGCGCAAATCGCGCTGCCCGATGGGGCCACCATCAGCCTGCGTCGATCGACCCGGCGCGAGATCATGGCCCGCATCCCCGCACAAGGTGCCGAGATGACGGTGGCCCTGCACCGCGATGATACCGTTATCGTACCGGAGCGCGGGGCATGAGCGTCACCGACAACGCCGCCGGTTTGCGCGCCGACGAGGTGCGCGAGCGGTATACGCTTTTGGGACTGTCGGTGCCGGCCCTGTTTCTGGTCGGTCTGATCGTGTTCATCCCTGTCGGCTGGTTGTTCTGGCTGTCGGTGATCGACGGAGGCGAACTGAGCCTCGCCCATTACCGCAGGATTGCGGACGCCACGCATTTCCGGATCTTCTATGCCACTTTCGAGATCAGTATTCTGGTGACTGTTCTTGCGCTGCTACTGGGGTATCCGCTGGCCTATCTGATGTCGCAACTATCGCCACGCTGGGCCGGTATTTGCATGATCTTCGTGCTGATCCCGTTCTGGACGTCCCTGCTGGTGCGAACCTATGCGTGGCTTGTTCTGCTGCAACGGCGCGGCTTGATCAACGAGACCTTGCAGGACTGGGGCCTGATTGATGCCCCGTTGCGGTTGGTGCACAACTATACCGGCACAGTGATCGGGATGCTGCATATCATGCTGCCTTTCATGATCCTGCCCCTTTATGCCGCGTTGCGGGCTGTAGACGCCAATTATATGCGCGCTGCATCCAATCTGGGCGCCTCGCCGGTACGTGCCTTCTGGACGGTGTTCTTTCCCTTGTCCTTGCCCGGTGTCGTTGCGGGCAGTCTTTTGGTGTTCATCCTGTCGCTTGGCTTTTACGTCACGCCCGCGCTTTTGGGCGGAGGCAGGGTGATGATGGTGTCAATGAAGATCCAGCAGAACGCGGGCCTGTATTTCGACTGGGGTGCTGCCTCTGCGCTGGGTGTGGTTCTGCTGGCCATCACTTTTGCGATCTTCTGGGTTTTGGGGCGTTTCATGCGCATCGAACGGCTGTTTGGAGGATGATGTCATGTTGATGCGACCCGCTTCCGAGACGCAGATCACGCATCTTGCCCGCTTATGGCTCTATGTTGTGGCCGGGCTTGTGATGTTGTTTTTGATCCTGCCGGTTTTCGTCGTCATCCCGATGTCGTTTTCAGACAGTCGCTTTCTGCGTTTCCCACCCGAGGGGCTGTCACTGCGCTGGTACTATTCCTATCTGCAGTCACCCGAATGGCTGCGCGCCACATGGGTTTCCTTCAAAGTCGCTACCTTGACCACGCTGGTGGCCACGCCATTTGGAATTGCAGCGGCCTATGGATTGCATGTGTCGAACGTGCGATTTGCGCGGGTGCTGACAATTGCATTGATCAGCCCCTTGATCATCCCTGTCATCATTCTGGGCGTCGGAGTGTTCTATCTCTATGTCAAACTGGACATGGTGAACACTATCACAGGGCTTGTTCTGGCTCATACCATCCTTGCTATCCCTTTCGTGGTGGTGACCGTCTCGTCGGGCTTGCAGCAGTATGACCTTAACCAAGAGCTTGCCGCCCGCAGCCTCGGGGCCAGCCGGTTGACGGCCTTTCGCACGGTGACCCTGCCGCAGATCAAAGGCTCGATCGTCGCGGGCAGCCTGTTTGCCTTCATCACATCGCTGGACGAAGTGGTGATCGCGTTGTTCATCTCGGGCGGACAGAACACCACCCTGACGCGGCGCATGTTCACAGGGCTGCGCGATGAAATCGACCCGACAATTGCGGCTATCTCGTCGCTTCTGATCGTGCTGTCGGTCATGCTGCTGCTTATTCTGGTCATGACCAACAAACGCAAATAGGGACTGCCCCGCACCATGAATATCACCCGTATTGAGACTTTCGCCACACCCGCCGTCGGCTTTGTGCGGATCACGGACGAGACTGGCGCGCAAGGTTGGGGGCAAGTGTCCACCTATAATGCGGATATCACGGTGCAGGTGTTGCACCGCCAGATCGCACCATGGACGGTTGGCGTGACCATCACCGATCTTGACGACCATCTGGACCGCATCGCCGAGCGCGAGCATAAATTCCCCGGCTCCTACCTGTGCCGCGCCATGTGCGGTCTTGATACGGCGATCTGGGATTTGCGGGGCAAGGTTGCAGGCAAGCCCGTGGCGGAACTGCTGGGCGGCTCCGCCGGACCTTTGCGGGCCTATGCCTCGTCTATGAAGCGCGACATCACACCCAAGGACGAGGCGGCGCGCCTTTTGCAGCTCAGGGAAACGCAGGGCTTTGACGCGTTCAAGTTCCGCGTGGGTTCCGAATGCGGGCGGGACGCGGATGAATGGGAAGGCCGGACGGAAGAGATCATTCCCCTGATGGCACGGGAAATGGGACCGGATGTGGACCTGCTGGCCGATGCCAATTCCTGCTATTCCGCGCCCCGCGCCATCGAAGTAGGGCGGATCATGGAGGCAAACGGAATGGTCCATTTCGAAGAGCCATGCCCCTATTGGGAGATGGAGCAGACCCGCACAGTGACGCAAGCGCTTGATATCGACGTGACGGGCGGCGAGCAGGATTGGGACCTGATGCATTGGCGGCGCATGATAGACATGCGGGCCGTGGATATTGTGCAGCCGGATATCTGTTATCTGGGCGGCATTTCCCGCACATTGCGCGTGGTGAAGATGGCGCAAGAGGCCGGTCTGCCGGTGACGCCGCATTGTGCCAACTGGTCGATGGTAACGCTGTTCACCATGCATCTGCTGCGCGCGATCCCGAATGCGGGCAAGTATCTGGAATTCTCGATCGAGGGGCCGGATTATTATCCTTGGCAATACGGTCTGTTCCGTAACGATCCCTATGTCATCCGCGATGGCAAGGCGACAGTCACGGACACCCCCGGTTGGGGGATCGAGATTGATCCCGACTGGCTGGCGCGATCGACCTATCAAATCAGTGAAGCAGGCTAAAACCAAAGGGACCGGAACCGTGGCAGATTCGATATTCACCGAAGATTTCAAACTGTCATCCTACTGGTGGGACAAGTCACCCCCTGTTGACACCGGACACGACAGCATTCCGGACACAGCCGATGTGCTGGTGATCGGGGCGGGCTATACGGGGCTGCACGCCGCCATTCAGGTCGCTCGCGGTGGGCGCAGCGTGGTGGTGATCGACTCCAAGGCCCTTGGCTGGGGATGTAGTACCCGCAACGGCGGGCAGGTCAGTACCAGTATCAAGCCTGATCTGGCGACGCTGACCAAACGCCACGGGTCCGACACCGCCCGTGCAATCCTGCGCGACGGTCACGCCTCGCTTGATTTCATCCGGGATTTCGTCGCGGCCGAGAATATCGACTGTGATTTCCGTGTCGTCGGGCGCTTTCATGCCGCGCATAACCCCCAATCCTTTGATCAGTTGGCACGTTCGGTCACAGCCCAGCCCAAAGAATTTGAAGTGCCCGCCCATGTCGTGTCGCGACAGGAACAACACTCCGAGATCGGGACCGAGGTCTATCACGGTGGCGTCCTTTATGAGAACCACGCCTCGGTCGATCCGGGCCGCTATCATGCAGGGCTAGTGCGGTTGGCACAGGCGGCAGGTGCTGTGATGATCGCCAATTGCGCCGCCACCCGTATGGAGAGGCAGGGGACGGGCTACAGGGTCAGCACCGAAAAGGGATCGATCATGGCGCGCGATGTGGTGCTCGCCACGAACGGCTATACGGGAGGGCTGTCGACATGGCACCAAAGGCGGGTCATTCCGATCGGCAGCTACATGATCGCCACCGAGGAATTGCCGACCGCGGTAATTGACAAACTGATCCCGCGTGACCGCATCGTGTCGGATACGCGCCGTGTGGTCTATTACTACCGCGCCTCGCCTGACCGCAAACGCATCCTGTTCGGGGGGCGCGTCAGCCATGCCGAAACCGACCCGCAGCGCTCGGGACCGCTGCTGCGCGACGAACTGGTACGGCTTTTCCCGCAGATTGCAGATGTCCGGCTGTCCCATTCATGGATGGGTTTTGTCGGCTATACGTTCGACACGCTGGCCCACACAGGCAGCAAGGACGGCCTTCATTATGCCATGGGCTATTGCGGATCGGGCGTCGGCATGGCGAGCTATTTCGGCATGCGGACAGGCCAGCGCATATTGGGCCTCGCCGAGGGTCGGACAGGGGTAGAACAGGCCACATTCCAGACAAGGCCGCTTTATAACGGGAACCCATGGTTCCTCTCGGCTGCGGTCAGCATGTACAAGATCCGGGACAAGCTGAATATCTAGGTCAGCTTGCCGGATATTGTGGACGCGCTTGCGCGGGACAAAGTGTGTTTGCCGTCAGGACGCATCGATGATGACATATAGTTTTCGCATGTGGCTGTGAATAACCCAGTCACCCTTCCATCCGATTGGAAGCACCAGCAGATCACCGCCCTTGATCTTGCGGCTTGACCCGCCATCCACATTCGACACCGTGGCAGACCCGGAAATGATATGGCAATATTCGGACGAGGCGCTGCGATCGGCTGTGAAACGCCCCGGCGTGCATTCCCAAACACCGATAGTCGTCAGCCCGTCATCCGAGCCCCACAGATCGACCGACGCTTCCATCTGACCTTGGGTCAGGCTGGTCGGTTTAGGAGAGAACGCACCGACATCCACGCCCGCAAGATCCGCGAACGCACTCAAGTTGATCATCTCATTTCCAATCGCTTTTGCTGCCGATGTTTCCAAATTTTTCCTGATCGATTGCTATCGAGGGAACAACGCAGATAGTAGCACATCATTGCTGAATGATACGCAGAACCGAAGCGGACTTGCTCAATTCTCCAGTCCTTTCTCGATGACTTGCTGGTTGAGACATGCGCCCTGGTTTGACAGAACAGATTGCAACCAATCTTCCAGCTCATGCCGTCGTTGTTCCAGAAGATCGGACCGGGCGTGTCCGGGTTCGACGGCGACGCTGGAAATGGCATAAGAGCAAGATCGGGATGGCGGATCGGCACGGCCCACTTGCGATACCTTTGCCCTGATCAGGTTGGCATGCAGGATGCGTTAAACAGTCTGCTTCACGTCAGCGGACATAAAATTTCCCGTCCAAACATTCTGTCACACAGACGATTCGCCGGTTTGGGTGATCCCCTATGATGTCGGGATGGTGCCAATCCGGCTTTTCGGCGCGGATTGATGCGGTCCGGCGAACAAAGCCGGGACATCCAAAGTTCATAGAACTGCCACAATGCGCGGAAGTCCACTCAAGCATGATTGTATATTCAGCAACGACAGTCACGAAGTGCTGCGATCAATCGTAGTCGGAAAAACTTCATAAAACAAAAGATTTACTGATTTTTCAGCAGATCCTCCCGGCCTTGATTGTTTCTATATCCAGACAAACACAGCCCGATCGATTTTTTCAAAAGGCAGATTACGGCAGAAATTTGGCTTTTTCCGGAAATCTCTTGTTTGTACTGACGAATGGTTAGGGTATCCCATACCTATGTCCACTTAGGGCATACGTTTGAAGGCTGCGGGGGCGGCCAAGAGCGGACTGTGTCCTGAATAAGGCGCAAGGAAAGGCTGCTGATCGGGTTCGGTGTCACGAACCATTCTGTTGTTTTGGTATCCGCATGCTGGCTTGGGCCGGCCCGCGCTCTGCCATCTTCTTTGCTCCTGTCAGGTCATGGATGTGTGTCTCTGCCGTTGTGCCGAAGCTCGGTGTCCGCTGCAGGTTTAAGAGTTGGGCCGGATTCATCCCCGGCCGCATCGGGTGAGTGATGTGATGACCATGAGAATTAATATGCCAGCGACTGGGACCCCCGTACCGGGCAGCCACCCTCTTTTCGGAGGGCTGATGGCCGCTCCGGTGCAAGAGGCCGCTGTCGCGACAACTGAAGCCCCGAAGGAGCGGATTGTGCCCTGTTTTACGCCCGGAACCGCAATTGCCACACCGCGCGGTGAACGTCTTGTAGACGAACTGCGCGTTGGCGACCGGATCATCACACGCGACAACGGTATCCGCGAAATCCGCTGGATTGGCGCGCAATTTCTGAACGCATCGGATCTGGCCCGCAATCCGCATTTGCGACCGATCCTGATCAAGCGCGGCTCGCTGGGCGAGAACCTGCCCGAGCGCGATATGATGGTCAGCCCGAACCACCGCGTCTTGGTCAGCAACGAGAAGACATCGCTCTATTTCGAAGAGCGCGAAGTGCTGGCAGCAGCCAAGCATATGACCGGATCGGCAGGCATCAAGGAAGTGGATGTGGAACGCGCCACCTATATCCACTTCATGTTCGACCAGCACGAGGTTGTGCTGTCAAACGGATGCTGGACCGAAAGCTTCCAGCCCATGGATCACACGCTGAACGGGATTGGCTCGGCACAGCGGAACGAAATTCTTGAACTTTTCCCCGAACTCGCCACGACGAAGGGCTTGGATGACTATCACCCCGCCCGCCGTTCTCTGGCCCAGGACGAGGCGATGCTGTTGCATCTCTAAATCCGATCAGTTGCAGCCGTCCGGCCCGACAGCAATGTCGGGGCGGGCTTGACGGGGAAGGGACAGGGGGCTGCGCCTTCTCCGGAAAATGCCAGGTCCGGAAGGCGCACGCTTTCCGGACCGTTTTGTTTCAAATCATCCACTTTGACCCGCGCTGGCAGGCGTCAGGTTTTCGCGGCACGCCACGCGGCCCATTCTTCAGGCGTGTCCAGATCGGTCGTGGCATGGGTTGCGGGCAAGGTTACCATGACAATGCGGGCCGCATTACTCTGCAAGATGTCCCGTGCGCCGCTGTCGCCGTGGCACGCGGCCAGATCAGGGAAAAGATCCACCGGAAAAATCACGGGATGTCCGGCCTGACCGTTCTGGTCTTGCGCGCGCAGGATGGCAGCAGGGTTGGCCTGATAAGCGTTCCACATTGTCACCAGATCATCCGCATCGAGATCTGGCAGATCGGCGGGCAGGATCATCACCGCAGCGCAGCCCTTGGGCAAAGCCGAGACACCGGCACGGAGCGACGCGCCCATACCTTCATCGGCATCCGGCACCATCACGGAGTAAACATCCAGCCCGACCAGACAGGCCATGCGCGGATGATCAGGGCCGGGCAGGGTGCACAGAACCGGACCCGTCTCGGCGATCAGTGCGCGTTGCAACATCACCCGCAGCAACGGCGCGCCCGCGACCTGTTCCATCAGCTTGTCACCTCCCCGCATCCGGGATGAAGCACCTGCCGCCAGAATCAGGATCGCGCAATCTGTCACGCCGCTACCCCCGCATCCTTGCACCATCCGCATCGAACAAGGGCGCGGTGATCAGGCGGGCAGGGCGCATCTGGCCCATGATCTCGATCTCGACCTCAAGCCCTTCTTGTGCGCGGTCTGCGGGGACAAAGCCAAGCGCAACCGACTTGCCCGCATAATGGGAATAGCCGCCCGATGTGCAGAAGCCCTGCACCTTGCCGTCCAGCCAGATCGGCTCGTAGGCCACCACATCGGCGTCCAGCGCGTCCACCTCGAAGGCGCATAATGTGCGTTTGGCACCCGTTGCCCGCTCGTGTTCCGCTGCCTTTCGCCCGATGAAATCGGTGTTTTTCTTGAACGAGATGAAGCGGTCCAGCCCGGTTTCCGCCGCTGTGTAATCGGGCGAGAACTCGTTGAGCCAACTGCCAAAAAACTTGTCCAGCCGCAGGCTCATCATCGCGCGCATGCCGAAAGGTTTCATCCCGTGCTTCTGGCCTTCTTCCCATAAAACCGCCCAAAGCGCACGCTGCGCCATCGGATCGCAATAGATCTCATACCCCAGATCGCCGGTATAACTGACACGCTGAACGGTGCAATCGGCCATGCCCACGGTCATGCGCCGCACATCCATGAAGGCCATGTCGCTGATATCGCTGCGTGTGCAGGCGGCCAGCACTTCGCGGGCCTTTGGCCCTGCGATCTGGAAGCCCGTCAGACGGTCACTGATATTTTCGACCGTGACGCCGTCATCGGCATTTTGCTGGAACCAGCGCATATGATAGGCCTGCGCGCCATAGCTGGCAGTCAGTTGGAAGGTATCTTCCGCCAGACATGACACTGTGAAATCCCCGATCAGGCGTCCTTTGGGGGACAGCATCGGGGTCAGGCTCAACCGTCCCGGCTGCGGGATTCGGCCCGCCATGATCCGGTCCAGCCATGCACGCGCCCCTGCACCGGTGACGCGGTATTTGCCGAAATTCTGCACCTCGTTGATGCCCACGCCCTCGCGCACGGCCTTGACCTCGCGCGCTGTGGCCTCGAACGCGTTCGAGCGGCGGAAGCTGGGTGTCTCGAAACGTGGCTCGTCGCCAGTCGCAAAGTAGTTGACCACCTCCAACCCGTATTGCGCGCCCCAGACAGCGCCCATCTTATCGAAAATGTCATACATCGGCGTGGTGCGGAACGGTCGTGCCGCCGGAAGTTCCTCGTTCGGATAGCTGATCGAGAAGCGTTTTTGATAGTTCTCGATCACCTTGGGGCGGGTGAAACCGGGCGTTGTCCAATCGCCAAAGCGCGCGCAATCCATCGCGAATGTGTCGCGTTCGGTCTCGCCCTCAATCATCCATTGCGCCAGCATCAGGCCGACGCCGCCCCCTTGGGAAAATCCTGCCATGACAGCACAGGCCGACCAGTAATTCCGCATCCCCGGCACGGGGCCGACCAGAGGGTTGCCATCAGGCGCAAAGGTGAACGGCCCGTGGATCACGGTTTTGACGCCCGCGCGTTCCAGAATGGGAAAGCGGCGATAGGCAAAGGCGATGCTATCCTCGATCTTGTCAAGATTGTCGGGCAGCAACTCGTGCCCGAAGTTCCACGGCGTGCCATCCACAGCCCAAGGGCGGCAGGGTTGCTCGTAAAAGCCTATGCACAACCCGCGCCCTTCCTGCCGCAGATAGCTTTCGCCAGCGGGGTCCATCACATGCGGATGCTCAGTGTCGCGCTCGTAAATCTCGGGCAGATCGTCTGTGACGATATATTGATGCTCCATCGGGTGCAGCGGGAAATAGATGCCCGCCATCGCGCCGACCTCGCGCGCCCACAACCCGCCTGCGTTGACGACATGCTCGGCATGAACAGTGCCCTTTTCGGTCACTACATCCCATGTGCCATCACTGCGTTGCGTCGTGGCGATCACCTTGCAATGCGTCTCGATCGTAGCCCCGCCCATTTTGGCCGCACGGGCATAGGCATGTGTGGTGCCTGAAGGGTCCAGATGCCCGTCCAGCGGATCATAAAGCCCGCCGACAATGCCTTCCAGATCGGTGATCGGGGCGATCTTTGCGATCTCCTCGGGGCTGACGATCTCGGTCTCAAGCCCCATGTAGCGATGCTTGGCGCGCTCGGCGACCAGCATATCGAACCGCTCGCGGTTGTCGGCCAATGTGATGCCGCCCACGTGGTGCAGCCCGCAAGACATGCCCGTAATCGCCTCAAGCTCTTTATACAGCCGGATCGTATAGCCCTGCAACGCGGCCATATTGGTATCGCCGTTCAGCGTGTGAAAGCCGCCCGCCGCATGCCATGTGCTGCCCGATGTCAGTTCCGACCGCTCGATCAGCATCACATCGGACCAGCCCAGTTTGGTCAGGTGATAAAGGACTGAGCAGCCGACAACGCCGCCGCCGATCACAACTACTCTGGTACTGGTCTTCATGGATATATCCCCTGATGCACTGGTGGCAGAGTTCGCCGCACAGGATAAAAGGGCAAGCAGGAACGCGACAAATTATGTCGCAAAGATCGCAAGGGCGCAGGCCGCTTTGTTTGGGGCCATTTACGGCGCGGTCAGACCATCACAAAGGCCGCACCTTCAGCTTGGTAATCCGGTTCGCCTTGCGTCCGGTCACCTCGAAACGGAAGCCGTGGAAACTAAAGACTTGCCCCACGCTGGGGATCATCTGCGCCTCATGGATCACCAGCCCTGCGACGGTATTGGCCTGATCATCAGGCAGGTTCCAGTCCATCGCGCGGTTAAGGTCGCGGATCGTCATCGCGCCTTCCATGGTGAAATGCCCGTCTTTCAGCTTTTGCACCGCATGTTCTGCTGCCGTGTCGAATTCGTCAGTGATCTGGCCCACAATCTCTTCCAGAATATCCTCCAGCGTGATCAACCCCTCAAGGCTGCCATACTCGTCAACCACCAGCGCAAAATGGGTCCGGCGGCGCAGGAACTGGCGCATCTGGTCATCCAGCGTGGTGGTGTCAGGAATGAAATAGGACGGGCGCACCACGTCCAGCACCTTGAAGTCTTTCAACCCGTTGGGCGAAGGATCAGGGCCGAACATCAGCTTATGCATCGCGCGCAGCAGATCCTTGGCATGAACAACACCGACGATATTGTCAGGATCACCCTGATAGACGGGCAAGCGTGTGTGGCTGCTGGCCAGCGACAGACGCAACAGATCCTCGGGGTCGATATCGGCGTCGATCATCTCGATCTGGCTGCGATGCAACATGATCTCCTCGACTGTGCGGTCACCCAGATCCAGCGCGCCAAGGATACGGTCGCGGTCTTCCTTCTGCACCACGCCTTCGGATTGCCCCAGATAAAGCGCGCCCGCGATTTCCTCGCGCACCGCCAGAATGTGGCTGTCAGGATCGGCCTTGACGCCGAACAACCGCAGCACGCCCCGCACCAGCAGACGCACAGCGCTGACAACGGGGGCAAAGACCTTGACCACGATCTGGATCGGGGCCGACACTTTGGCCGCCGCCGTTTCGGCATTGGTGATTGCATATGTCTTGGGCAGCACCTCGGCAAAGATCAGCACCAGCAGGGTCATCACAAGCGTCGCGACCGCCACACCGCTTTCGCCGAACAGCCGCGTCAGAAGGGCTGTCGCCAGCGATGTTGCCAAAATATTGACCAGATTGTTGCCCAGCAAAACCGAGCCGATCAGCCGCTCGTTATCCTCTGTGATGGCCAGCGCCCGCGCCGCACCTTTCGATCCCTTGTCCGCCTGCGCGCGCAACTTGCCGCGCGAGGCGGCGGTCAAAGCGGTTTCACTGCCGGAAAAGAACGCCGACATCACCAGCAGCAGCCCGATCCCGCTGGCGGTAATCCAGAATGCAGCATCCAGAGCGGTCATATCCATCGTTTTGGCATCCTCAAAGAGTTTCACGGCGTTATGACGGTGATACAGGCCCCGATCAAGGGGCGCAGACCAAACTGACCTCTACTTGCGCGACAGCGGGTGATGCTCCATCACCAAAGCGGTCAACCGTTCATCAAGCACATGGGTATAGATTTCGGTCGTGGCGATATCGGCATGGCCCAGAAGTGTCTGGATCGCCCGCAGATCGGCCCCGTTTGCCAGCAGATGCGTGGCAAAGGCATGGCGCAGCGTATGCGGCGTGACCTTGGAAGGCGAGATTCCCGCCTGCACCGCAATGTCCTTGATCAGCAGGTAGAACATGTTGCGCGTCAGATGACCCAGTTTGCCCGACGAGGGAAACAGGTATTTCGATGCTGGCTTGCCCTTGCTGCGCTCAGCCTCTTGTGCGGCATCGCGCAAGGCCAGCCAGACAGTCAGGGCTGCGCGGGCAGGGGGCGACAACGGCACCATCCGTTCCTTGCCGCCCTTGCCCATGATCAACAGCATCCGCGGATCGCCCCGCGCCGCCGACACAGGCAATGATACCAACTCGCTGACCCGCATCCCCGTGGCATAAAGCAGTTCCATCAGACAGGTATTGCGCACACGGTCCTCGCTCTGGCGTCCCATCGCGCGCGCCGCCTCCAGCAGGCGGTCCACCTCGTCCACACTCAGGATCTTGGGCAGGCGCTGGTCACGACCGGGGCCGGATATCTGGATTGCGGGGTTTTCCGTGCGCCAGCCCTCGTCAAAGGCAAAGCGGTATAACTGCCGGATCGCGGACAAGCGCCGCGCGCGGGTGGACTTGGCCAGCCCTTGGGTGTCGCAATGGATCAGATAAGCCTCGACCTCTTGCTGTGTGGCGTTCGCGAAATCACCGCGCCCTTCCAGCCATGCGGCAAAATCCTTGAGATCGCGACCATAGGCCAGCAGCGTATTGGTGGCCGCCCCCAGTTCGGCGGCCTGCGCTTCCAGAAAGCGTGAAATCCAGCGCGCGCTGTCCTGCATCCCGCGCTAGCCCCGTTGTTCCATCAGGATAAGTTGCAACGCGGCCCGTCTTGCGGTGTCTTCCAGACCAACACTGCGCAGCGTGGCCACACCGTCGGCTAATCCGGTCAGCTCTCCCTGTGTGGCGCGCTGTAGCATCTGGATGGTTCGCAAGATCACTTCGCCCAGCCGCTGTTCTGCCAGCAGCAAGGCCATCGCATCAGGTGGGCCATTTGCCGCGAACCCTTGCAGGATCGCTGCCTGCATGGGGCCAACTGGCACCAGCCCGTCAATCTGCCCGCGCGCAATGCCGCTGGCAAAGGCCATTTGCGGTTGCGCCTCGGCCTGCGCCAGCGCTGCGGCCTCGTAATCTGGGCTAAGCAGGGCAATCCGGTAGGCCAGAGCGGCCATGCTGCCGCGCAACTCCATCCGCATCAGAGCGGGGCTGTAAAGGCTGGCAAACGCCACGCCCAGATCTGCTGCCATCATAGCAGACCAGACGCGGGGCAGGGTCACCGCCACCGCATTGGTATCGCTTGCGCGCATCGCATCGTCAAATCGTTGCACAGCGGCAACCCTGTCCCAGACTCCGCCAGATGCCGCGGGCGAGCGGGCAGAGTAAATCCCCAGCAAGCGGTTGGCCGCAAGCGCGCCTGAGCTTGCCAGACGTTCCGCTGCCTCGATCTGGGCGCGCCATCCTGCGGTATCGCGCAGGTCGGCCACAGCAAAGGCGCGCGGCAGCGGCGCCGTGGTCAAGGGCTCGCCCAAGGCTTCATAGAGACGAAAGACCAGCGGATTAGGACGCACTGGTGCACGCGGTAGCGGCATATCCTCGTACAGTTCAGGGTCCATGAACCGTGACAGCAGCTCTGCCTCGATCTCGGGCAACGCGTCAAGCGCGCGGGCCGTGTCCAGCGTCAGCATGGCCCCCGCCCAATCTCCCCGGCGTGCCGTACAGAAAATCTGCGCCCCATACGAGGGGGCAAGATGCGGCGCACGCATCAGGGCTGCGCATGCCGTATCCTCGGCCCCCGTCAGAAGCGTGGCATCGAACCAGCGGGTGAACAGCTCGGGGGTTTCCGGTCCGGCCCGTTCCAGCAGCGCCTGCGCTGTCTCGACCGCGCCAAGCCGCATCAATGCATCAATGCGCGCCTGCAACAAACGGCTGTCGCGTCCGGCATCTGCCGGGGCATCCGCTTCGGCCAGCAACAGCGTATACAGCAGGGTCTGCATGGCGGGCAGGCCCGCAGGGGCGCGTTGGTCGATCAGATCTACCAGATCGGCGGTCCGGCTTCCCTGCCACAAGGTAAGCGGCAAACCCGACACAGCCGCGGGCAACAGGCCCACAGCATCAAGCCCCGCGCTGTCCAGCGGCGTGACCGTGACATCGGGAACGTCGGCAGTATTTGACACAGGCGGTTCCGCAATCGGCAACTGGCCGGCAAGCGATCCGGTATCAGGCGCCAGATGTGGCATAGGCAGTTTGTCTGCGTTATTCAGCCAGTCGATCGCCGACAAAGGCTGTGCCACAGGCTGGCTGGCGGCACTGCCATTCTGCAGCGCCGTGGATTGCGCCAGTCCTTGACCGGGCAGCGCCAGCACGGACATCAGGGCCACAGGCATCCATGGCGCGGCATTCCGCCCCGGCCTTGATGGCCGTGAACACGAGTGCAAAACACGGGCCAAAACCCCAACGCCCGATCCGCGCAGGTCAAAGCAGAACCAGCCCGGATTGGCAGCCTCAGTTGGCATCCAGCGTGACTTTCTGGCGTATCTCTTGTTGTGGGCGGGAAAAATCCTCGCCCAGATGGGGCCCAACATAGGCATATAGCACAACACCGATCGCTCCCAGAATGAGGAGATATACCAGATACTTCAGAATGCGTCTCATATTGTCCTGCTTCTCCGCCTGCCTGCGCGGTTCCTTTTTTACAAGTTATAACTGGCATTTCCCGCAAGATCACGTCATTCAATCACGAAGTTGGAAAAAACGGCGCAACTTGGCCGAAACAGGCGGGCGATGGGCTGGAAGCTGAAAAAGACTGTGGTTCTTGTTGGGATGATGGGGGCGGGGAAAACGGCTGTGGGCAAGGCATTGGCCGCCCGTTTGAACGTGTCTTTTCTTGATTCGGATGCCGAAATCGAAAAAGCAGCTGCGCGGACCATCCCTGAAATCTTTGCCCGCGACGGCGAGGAGTTTTTTCGCCTGAAGGAAAGCCAGATCATCGAGCGCCTGCTGGTCAGCGCCAGCGGTGTGCTGTCCACGGGGGGTGGTGCCTTTCTGGCCAGTCGCAACCGCGAGGCGATCTCCGCGCGTGGTGTGGCGGTCTGGCTTGATGCCGACCTGCCGCTTTTGTGGCAGCGCGTGCGCCACAAGGAAAGCCGCCCGCTGTTGCGCACCCCCGATCCGCTGGGCACGCTTACAGCGCTTTACGAGGCACGTGTCGGGATCTATGCGCAGGCCGATCTGCGGGTGAAGGTCGATCCCACTGCTGCAATCGAAGATACCGCTGCACAGGTCCTGGAAGTTCTTCTGACCCGCCCCGATGTGTTGGAGCCAGTTGAATGACCGAAATCATCCATGTGCCTTTGGGAAATCGCGCCTATGACGTGCATATCGGCGCGGGCTTGCTGGCGCAGTCCGGCGCGCTGATCGCGCCCTTGCTCCGACGCCCGCGCGTGGCGGTGATTACGGATGAAACCGTTGCCGCACTCCATCTGGACAGTCTGCGCGCTGGGCTGGAAGCGGCTGGAATCACGATGGAAGCGCTGGCCCTGCCACCGGGCGAGGCAACCAAAAGCTGGTCGCATCTGACGCGCAGCACCGAATGGCTGCTGGAACAGAAGATCGAGCGCAATGACGTTGTCATCGCGTTCGGGGGCGGTGTGATCGGGGATCTGGCGGGGTTTGCCGCAGCCATCCTGCGGCGCGGCGTGCGTTTCGTGCAATTGCCCACCAGCCTGCTGGCGCAGGTCGACAGTTCGGTGGGTGGCAAGACCGGCATCAACTCGCCGCATGGCAAGAACCTGATCGGCGCTTTCCACCAGCCCAGCCTCGTACTGGCCGATACCGAGGTGCTGGGCACGCTGAGCGCGCGCGATTATCTGGCCGGATACGGCGAAGTGGTCAAATATGGATTACTCGGAGACTATGACTTTTTTCAATGGCTTGAAGGCAATGCTTCATCTGCAGCATCAGGTAATATGTCTGCCCGCATCAGGGCCGTGACACGCTCGGTCCAGATGAAGGCAGGTATCGTGTCGCGCGACGAGACCGAACAGGGCGAACGCGCGCTGCTCAACCTAGGTCATACATTCTGCCACGCTCTGGAGGCCGCAACCGGCTATTCCGACCGTTTGCTGCATGGCGAGGGTGTCGCCATAGGCTGCGCGCTGGCTTTCGAGTTGTCAGCCCGCCTTGGCCTATGCCCGCAAGAAGACCCAAGCCGCCTGCGCGCCCACCTGCGCCAGATGAATATGAAGACGGATCTGTCTGATTTAGCAGGTGATCTACCCGATGCAGATGGTCTGATCGCTCTCATGGCGCAGGACAAGAAAGTCTCTGATGGCAAGCTGACCTTCATTCTGGCGCATGGTATCGGTCAAGCTTTCAGCACCTCGGACGTGCCGCGCGATCTGTTGCGCGCTGTGCTCGCCGATGCACTGGCCGCGCGCCGCTGATCTGCTTCTACTTGCGGCAAATATCCTCGGGGGGTGTCCCGTAGGGACGAAGGGGGGCAGACAGCCCCCCTTGGCCACATCTCAACCCGCGATGCGCACCAAGGCGTGGCGCTTTTTACCGGCACTCAGCTTGATCGTGGTCGCCAGACGCGCGGCATCCAGAAGCATCCCCGCATCGGTCACATCCGCATCATCCAGCTTGGCACCGCCTTCGGCGATCAGGCGTTTGGCTTCCTTGCCGGACCCTGCCAGCCCGCTGCGCACGATCAGTTGGACGATGGAAATGCCGTCACCGACTTCGGCCGCCGTCACTTCCAGCGTAGGCAGATCATCGCCCGTACCGCCCTTTTCGAACACTTCGCGCGCGGTCGTCTCGGCCGCCGCTGACGCGTCTGCGCCATGCAGAAGGGTTGTGACCTCGTTTGCAAGAATGATCTTGGCCGCGTTGATCTCTGACCCTTGCAGCGCGCCCAAGCGCTCGCATTCTTCCACCGGCAAATCGGTGTAAAGCTTCAGGAAGCGCCCCGTATCGGCATCAGTCGTGTTGCGCCAGAACTGCCAGAACGCATAGGGCGACAGCATGTCGGCATTCAGCCAGATCGCGCCGCCTGCCGATTTGCCCATCTTGCGCCCGTCACTGGTGGTCAGCAAAGGCGTGGTCAGCCCGAAAACATGGCTGTCGATCACGCGGCGCGTCAGGTCGATACCGTTAACGATATTGCCCCATTGATCCGATCCGCCCATTTGCAACGATACCCCGTAGCGGCGGTTCAATTCCATGAAATCATAGGCTTGCAGGATCATGTAATTGAATTCAAGAAACGACAGCGACTTGTCGGGATCATTCAGCCGCGACTTGACGCTCTCGAAACTCAGCATCCGGTTGATCGAGAAATGCCGCCCGATATCGCGCAGAAAGGCCAGATAATTCAGATTGTCCAGCCATTCGGCATTGTTGAGCATGATGGCATCCGTGGCACCATCGCCGTAGCCAAGATAGCGTCCGAAAACCTGCCCCATGCCCGCGATATTCTCGTCGATCTGGGCCGCGTCCAGCATGGGACGCTCGTCCGACCGGAAGCTGGGATCGCCCACTTTGGTGGTGCCGCCGCCCATCAGGGTGACAGGCTTGTGTCCGGTCTTTTGCAGCCAGCGCAGCAGCATGATGTTCAGCAAATGCCCGACATGCAGCGATTTGGCCGTCGCGTCATAGCCGATATAGGCCGGAACCACCCCCGCGATCAGCGCGTCATCCAGACCTTGCAGGTCGGTGCAATCGGACAGGAACCCGCGCGCGGTGATGATGCGCAGGAATTCCGATTTCGGGTGATAGGTCATCTCTCTTGTCCCTTGGTGGTTTGCGCGGCATGTATAGTGTTCAAAGCGGTCTATGCAAACCGCTATCTGGGCCGCAAGGACGCATAAAGGGCAGGGATGGACGCGATGCAAGAGGCAAGGGTGATCCGGGCTTTGGGGGCCATGTCGGGCACCTCGCTGGACGGGGTCGATGCCGCTGTGGTGGAAACCGATGGTGTGCGGATCACGGGCTTCGGTTCGACCGCCTATCGCCCCTATAGCTATGATGAACAGGAACTCCTGCGCGGGGCATTGGGAAAATGGCCGGGCGATGCAGGGCTGGAGGCTGCGCAAGCGCTGGTAGAGGCCGCTCATCTTGAGGTTCTGTCGAGGTTTGACGACATCGGACTGGTCGGTTTTCACGGCCAGACGCTGGCCCATGATCCGGGTGGGCGCGGCACGCATCAACTGGGCGACGGGGCGGCGCTGTCGGACAAGCTGGGCCTGCCGGTTGTGTGGGATTTTCGCAGCAACGATGTGCGCCTTGGCGGGCAGGGCGCACCGCTGGCACCGTTTTTCCATTTTGCCTGCGCAAAATGGATCGGCGCGACCGCACCGCTGGCCTTTCTGAACCTTGGTGGCGTGGGCAACCTGACATGGGTCGATCCCGGCCATGCCAAACCCGAGGATGCAGGCGCGCTGCTGGCTTTTGATACAGGCCCCGCAAACGCGCCGATCAACGATCTGGTCCATGCGCGGCTGGGTCTGGCCTATGACGAGGGCGGCAAACTGGCCGCACAGGGCCGGGTTGTCGATGGCGCGCTGGAGCTGTTTCTGGACGAGCCTTATTTCCTCAAGATGCCGCCCAAGTCGCTGGACCGGGACGCCTTTGCCGACATGCTGGATCTGGTGCGCGAGCTGAGCGATGCCGATGCCGCCGCTACCATGACCGCGATGTCGGCAGCCGCCGTCATGCGCGGGCTTGAACATTGCCCGGTGCCCCCTGTGCGCTTGCTGGTGACAGGAGGCGGGCGGCATAATCCGGTGATGATGCAGATGTTGCGCGCGGGTCTTGATTGCGCGGTCGATCCGGTCGAATCTGTCGGACTTGACGGCGATATGCTCGAGGCGCAGGCCTTTGCCTATCTGGCCGTGCGCGTGGCACGCGGCCTGCCGACATCCTGTGCCACCACCACAGGCGTGAGGGCTGCAGTCGGGGGCGGTATCATCAGCGGCAAGCGGTTGGACCGCGCTTAGTTAGCGCTAACATTTTTTTCGACATGCTGGCTTGCAACCATTGTGCCTTTGATCAGGCGTGGTAAAGTCCGCACCGAAACACGCGCCGCGCAGGCCAGACAAGCGCGGGTGTAGCATGGTAAGATTGAAGGGTTGTTCTGATGGCATCTCGGGTCATTCCGGTCGATCCTTTCGATCTGGTCATTTTTGGCGGGACCGGTGATCTGGCGCGGCGCAAGATCCTACCCGCGCTGTTCCGACGGTATTGTGCGGGGCAGATGCAGACCGGCACACGATTGATCGGCGCGGCGCGCGCGGACCTGACGGATGAGGGCTACCGCGATTTTGTGGCCGCAGCACTGGACGAATTCGACACGCCCCATAGCCATACAGCCGAGCAACGCCGCGCCTTTCTGGCTGATCTGCACTATGTCACGCTGGACGCCACGGGTGACGATGGCTGGGAACGGCTGGCCACACTGATGTCGCGCGACCGGATCAAGGCCTATTATTTTTCGGTCGGCCCGTCGTTGTTCGGCCCGCTGGCCGAACGTCTGCACCGTTACGGCATGGCGGACGCCGGTGCGCGCATCGTCGTCGAAAAACCCTTTGGCCGCGATCTCGAAACCGCCCGCGCGTTGAACCGCACATTGGCGCAGCATTTCGACGAGACCCAGATCTACCGGATCGACCATTATCTGGGCAAGGAAACCGTCCAGAACCTCATGGCGATCCGCTTTGGCAACATGTTGTTCGAGCCGTTGTGGAACAGCCAGTATGTCGATCACATCCAGATCACCGTGGCCGAAACCGTGGGTGTGGGGGGGCGCGGCGATTATTATGACCGCGCAGGTGCCATGCGCGACATGGTGCAGAACCACCTGATGCAGCTTTTGTGCCTGATTGCGATGGAACCGCCCGCCAAATTCGATCCTGCCGCTGTGCGGGATGAAAAGCTCAAGGTGATCCGTGCTCTTGATCCGGTCACGCCTGCTGAAATCGTGCGCGGCCAGTACCGTGCAGATAGCGACAAACCCGGCTACCGCGACCACGTGGAAAATCCCGACTCCACCACCGAAAGCTTTGTGGCGCTCAGGGCGCATATCAGTAACTGGCGGTGGGCGGGCACGCCCTTCTATTTGCGCACGGGCAAGCGGCTGCGGGCGCGCACCTCGGAAATCGCGGTGGTCTTCAAGGAAGCGCCCCATTCCATTTTCGGGGCCGAGGCAGGACGCCACCGCAATATCCTGACCATCCGTTTGCAGCCCAACGAGGGGATCAATCTGGATGTGACGATCAAGGAACCGGGGCCGGGCGGCATGCGTTTGATCGATGTGCCTCTGGACATGACCTTCACCGAGGCGCTGGGACCAGACGCCGAAGATGTGCCGGACGCCTATGAACGTCTGATCATGGATGTGATCCGTGGTAACCAGACCCTGTTCATGCGCGGTGACGAGGTCGAGGCGGCATGGGCCTGGACCGATCCGATCATCGCGGCATGGGATGCAGACCAGGCTGATCCGGTTCCCTACGATTCAGGCAGCGCTGGCCCCGAGGAGGCGCTGGCCCTGATGCACCGCGACGGCCGCCGCTGGAGAGAGATACGCCTATGAACATGAACGAATATTCCGACCGTGAAATGCTGTCGATCAATCTGGCCAATGTCCTTGCCGGACAATTGACAAGTGCCCTGATGCATCAGGAGCGTGCGACACTGGTGGTGCCGGGTGGCACGACACCCGGCTCTGTCTTTGATTCGTTGTGCGATTCCGATCTGGATTGGGCCCGCGTGGATGTGATGCTCAGTGACGAGCGCTGGGTCGATGAGGACGATCCGCGCTCGAACGCCATGCTGGTGCGGCGGCATCTTCTGACCGGACGCGCCGCAGCCGCCAGTTTCCTGCCGTTCTACGTGCCGGGGGCCGAACCAGAGGATGTGCTGAGCGAGATCGAGGAGCGTATCACGCCGCTGCTGCCGATCTCGGTGGCGTTGTTGGGAATGGGCACGGATATGCACACGGCCAGCCTGTTTCCGCGGGGTGACAATCTGCGACTGGCACTGGACGCGCAGGCTCCCGCAATCGTCACGATGCGGGCGAAAGATCTGGACTGCGGTCGCGTCAGCCTGAGCGCGCGGGTACTGCGCGATACGCTGAACCTGCATCTGGTGATCACCGGACAGGACAAGCGCGACGCGCTGGAACGTGCCATGACATTGCCGCCCGAAGAAGCGCCGGTTGCGGCCATCCTGAGCGAGGTCGAAGTACATTGGGCCGCATGATGATGGAAACCGTATGGTCACAACTGGAGGCGCAAAAAGCGACTGCGCTGGCCCGTCCCATTCTGACACTGTTTGATGATCCACACCGTGCAGGCGATTTCTCGACGCAGTTCGACGGGATGTTGCTGGATTATGCCAAGACATCCATTGACGGGGCCACCAAAGCGACGCTGCTGGATCTGGCACGCGCGGCTGATATCGAAGCCCGTCGCAAGGCGATGTTCACTGGCGAAGCCATCAACCGGACCGAAGGGCGCGCGGTGTTGCACACAGCCCTGCGCGCACCAGATGATGCCGTGATCAAGGTGGATGGTCGGGACGTGATGCCTGGTCTGCGCGCAACCCGCGCGCGGATGGTGGATTTTGCGCAAGCCCTGCGCGCGGGCAGAATTGCAGGGCAGGGCGGCAGCTATACCGATGTGGTCAATATCGGAATCGGCGGTTCCGATCTTGGGCCAGCGATGGCCGTGTTGGCGCTGGCACCCTATCACGACGGGCCGCGTTGTCATTTTGTATCGAACGTCGACGGGGCCCATATCGCGGACACCCTCAAAGGGTTGGACCCTGCGCGCACACTGGTGATTGTGGCCTCGAAGACCTTCACTACGATCGAAACCATGACCAACGCCGCGACTGCGCGTGACTGGCTGGCGCAATCCGTCGCCGATCCGGGCGTGCAATGTGTGGCGCTGTCCTCGGCGGTGGACAAGGCCGCAACCTTCGGGATCGCGCCCGAGCGTGTGTTCGGTTTCGAGGATTGGGTCGGGGGGCGCTATTCATTGTGGGGACCCATCGGGCTGTCGCTGATGCTGGCCATCGGCCCTGACCGATTTGCCGAACTGTTGGGCGGTGCTGCGGCAATGGACATGCATTTCCGCACGGCGGATCTGGCAGAGAACCTGCCGGTGATGCTGGCCCTGACGGGTATCTGGCACCGCCAGATCTGTGGCTATGCCAGCCGTGCCGTGCTGCCCTATGACCAGCGGCTATCCAGATTGCCTGCCTATCTCCAGCAGCTCGAGATGGAAAGCAACGGCAAGCGCGTGGCGATGGATGGCAGCGATCTGACGCGCCCCTCGGGACCGGTTGTCTGGGGCGAGCCGGGCACCAACGGGCAACACGCCTTCTATCAGTTGATCCATCAGGGCACGGATGTCGTGCCCTGTGAATTCCTGATCGCGGCACAGGGTCACGAGGCCGATCTTGCCCATCAGCACCGCTTGCTGATCGCCAATTGTCTGGCACAATCCGAAGCGCTGATGCGCGGGCGCTCGCTGGACGAGGCGCGTGCGATCATGCGGGCCAAGGGGATGGACGGGGCAGAGCTGGAACAGCAGGCGCGGCACAGGGTTTTTCCGGGCAACCGGCCTTCGGTAACGCTGGCCTATGACAGGCTGACCCCGCATCGTCTGGGCCAGATCGTCGCGTTGTACGAGCACCGCGTGTTTGTCGAAGGGGTCATTCTGGGGATCAACAGTTTCGATCAATGGGGGGTGGAACTGGGCAAGGAACTCGCGACCGCGCTGCAGCCGCTGCTGGAGGGGGGCGATACCGCTGCCAAGGACGGATCGACTCGCGCGCTGATCGGTTTCCTGCGCGGGCGGTGATCAGACGGCCAGCATCCAGACCCATGTCGCCATCATCACAAGCCCCATCAAGGCAAGGGTGACGCCTTCGCGCAAGCGCATTTTCTTGCGAAGTTGCTGCGGTGGTTGCAGTATGACAGGGCGTGCTTTGATCCTGTCCTGATCTACGGGTGTTCTCATCCGGTTGGTCCCCCCAGTTGCAAAAAGGGGAACGGCATCTGCTGCCACAGACGCCGCCCCCGTTGCTGATCACCTTACGCCAACGGGACAAACCGTCGTCGCAGGGTGGTCAAACCCGTCATCAGTTCGGTACAAGAACCGAGTCGATCACATGGATCACACCGTTGGACTGCATCACATTCGAGATGGAGACGGTCGCGGCGCTGCCATTCTCGTCGATGATGACAAGACTGTTGCCTCGGACTTCAGCCGTCAGCGTGTCACCCGACACGGTGGTGAATTTGTAAAGTCCGTCACGCTCTGCATTTGCGCGTGCGGCCATTTCTGCGCTTGTCATGGTGCCGGACACAACATGTGCGGTCAGCACTTTTTGCAGCATTTCAAGGTTTTCCGGCATCAGCAGGGTCTCGACTGTGCCTGCGGGCAGCGCGGCGAAAGCATCGTTGACCGGCGCGAAAACAGTGAAAGGGCCGGGGCCTTGCAGGGTTTCAACCAGTCCGGCAGCCTGAACAGCGGCCACGAGTGTGGTGTGATCCGCCGAGTTCACCGCGTTTTCGACGATGTTGCGGTTCTCGAACATATCGGCACCGCCGACCTGCGGATTTGCAGCCATAGCGGCAGAAGCTGTTGTCAGGCTGGTGGCAAGCAGAAGGGCTTTCAGGGTCTTGTTCATGGGTATCTCCTCGGAGTGTTGGGCCCCTTTCGGTGGGGCATGTAACAGTCACGGGGATGTCGCGGTGATAGTTTCAGACGCGGTGATTTTTCTTTTCACGCGGTGACGGGGGCAGGCCGGGTCTGCCTGCGGCGCGGATATTTAAGGCAAGAAGAAACGGGTCATGAAAAAAGCGGCCCTATTGCTGGGGCCGCTTTCAGGTGTGACGGTCTGGCCGGGTTCAGCGCAGGATCGTGCGGCCTGCATAGATGGCAGTGTCCGCCAGCGACTCCTCGATCCTGATCAACTGGTTGTACTTTGCCAACCGGTCCGAGCGGGCAAGCGAGCCGGTCTTGATCTGTCCGCAATTTGTGGCCACGGCCAGATCGGCAATGGTGGCATCCTCGGTCTCGCCAGAGCGGTGCGACATCACATTGGTCATGCGGGCGCGGTGCGCCATATCCACAGCGCGCAGCGTTTCGGTCAGCGTGCCGATCTGGTTGACCTTGACCAGCATGGAATTGGCGCAACCGCGATCAATACCCATTTGCAGCCGTTCCGGATTGGTGACGAACAAATCATCCCCCACCAGCTGCACCTTCGCGCCAAGGCGCTCTGTCAGCGCATGCCAGCCGTCCCAGTCATCCTCGGCGCAGCCATCCTCGATCGAGATGATCGGGTAATCGGCGCAAAGAGCGGCCAGATAGTCGACATTCTGGTCACTGGTCAGGGTCTTGCCCTCGCCGGACAGAACATATTTGCCATCGCGGTAATATTCTGTCGCCGCGCAATCCAGCGCCAGATAGATATCCTCGCCGGGGCGGTAGCCGGCCTTTTCGATAGCTTTGAGAATGAAGTCCAGCGCCTTGCGGGTGCCCGACAGGTTGGGGGCAAATCCGCCCTCATCGCCGACACCTGTGGCCAGACCTGCAGCGCTCAATTCCTTTTTCAACGTGTGGAACACTTCTGCCCCCATGCGGACCGCCTCGCGGATCGAGGTGGCGGCGACCGGCATGATCATGAATTCCTGAATGTCGATCGGGTTGTCCGCATGCTCGCCGCCGTTGATGATATTCATCATTGGCACCGGCAGAACGCGCGCCGATGTGCCACCGATATAGCGGTAAAGCGGCTGGGTGGTGAAATCGGCAGCCGCCTTGGCCACAGCCAGCGACACGCCAAGGATCGCATTGGCCCCCAAACGCGCCTTGTTGGGCGTGCCGTCCAACGCGATCATGCCCATGTCGATCGCAACCTGTTCGGTCGCATCCATGCCAAGCAATTCCTCGGCAATCTCGCCATTCACGGCGGCGCAGGCTTCCAGCACGCCCTTGCCTAGGTAACGGCCCTTGTCGCCATCGCGCCGCTCCACCGCCTCATGCGCGCCGGTCGAGGCGCCCGAGGGCACCGCTGCACGGCCCATCGTGCCATCTTCTAGGATCACATCCACCTCGACCGTGGGATTGCCGCGGCTGTCCAGAATCTCGCGGGCGTGGATGTCGATGATCGTGCTCATGCGGGTGTCCCTTCGGGATGACAAACTGCGTTGAGCGGCCTTGTAAAGGGCCGTTTGCCCAAGGGGAAGGGGGCAGGCTGGGGTTTGCGCTAACCTGTCTCAGATTTGCGCTGACGCCTCGGCCATGCGCGCCAGACGGCGCAGCCGCGCCTCACGCCAGAACGTATAGATGCCGGAGGCCACGATCAGGGCCGAGCCGACAAGCGTGGCAAGATCGGGACGCTCGCCAAAAAACAGCACGCCAAATATCAGCGCAAAGACCAGCCGCGAGTAGCGAAAGGGCGTGATCACGGCCACATCGCCCATCCGCATGGCGGCCACGATGGCGGAATAGGCCAGCACAGCCACACACAGCGCCGCCACGAACAACAGGGTTTCCAGCCCGTTCAGCATCCGCAGGCTGTCGCCGGTAAAGGCCATGATCCCGAATCCCGCTGGCACCGTGATGGCAAAGGCATAGGACGACAGCTGCATCGACGAGATCGCGCGCGGCACGGTGCGCGTGGCCAGATCGCGCAGGGCAAGACCAACAACGCCCATCACGGCGAACAGGGAAAACGGTTCGAACGCGTCAAAGCCGGGGCGGATGATCAGCAAGACGCCTGCAAAGCCTGCAAGGATCGCGCTCCAGCGTCGCCAGCCGACTTGTTCGCCCAGAAACAGCGCCGCCCCCAGCGTGACGACAAGCGGTGTCGCTTGCAAAATAGCCGAGGCAGACGACAGCGGCGTCAATGCGATGGCGGTGATAAAACCCACGGTGCCGATCAACTCGCCCGCGTTGCGGATCAGAACTGAACGCGCCAGCAGATCGCGCGAAAACAGCGCATCGCCGCGCAACAGCGCCAGCAGGGCAAAGACCACCGCACCGCCTGCGCCCAGACAGGCCAGCACCATGCCCAGCGGCACCGTGGCGGTCAGCATCTTGATGAACATATCCTCGATCGCAAAGCCAAGCATGGTAGCGGTCATCAGAAGCGATCCGCGCAGATTTTCCATCGCTCTTAAGCCTGTCGTTGAGGGGCCGCGTCCACAAAGGGATCGTCGGAGGGGGTCAGGCCTCGGGCTTAGTCCCGGGCGCGTCGGCACGCAAGGGCGCGCGTGCGGCAGCCCCGGTATCGACGCGGGTTTCATCCGCCGCGGGGATCAGCCCGTAAGGGGCAACCAGTCGCCAGACATGCGCAGGCACCATGTTCTTGAGCCGCGCAGGGTGCGCGCGGCGCAGGTGCAACACGGTCTCGATCGCCTTCATCTCGACACGCGTGCGGGCGAATTCCAGCCCGCGCGGACCAATGCGCGGCTGCAGGAAAGACACGATGGGCCGCAACCAGTCCGGCATCCGGCGCAGCGGCATGCCACCTGCTGCGCGTTCGGTATTGGCCATAAATCCGCGCACAGCGCTGTCGCGTTTGCCCTTGTCGGTCAAAGGGGTGGTTTTCAGCCGGTCACCCAGCAGCGCGAGCATCTCGTCTCCGCGCGCATTGCGGCTGATGACCCACTGATCGCCATCGCCACCCATATAACCCACAGTGATATCGGCCAGACGGTTGGTGTAATCCACACATGTCTTGCAGGTCATGGGAAAGAAATCGGCGGGCAATTGCGAGATCGGCAATTGCAGAAACGGAATCATCCGCGCCTTGCGCCCGTCGTCAAAGCGCAATTCGACCTTATAGTCGGCGCGAAACTCCAGATAGCTGATCGTGTCTGGCACGTCGTCCAGCAGCCGCAGAAATGTGTGAAAATTCTCGGTCGTGGTATTGTCCGAACAAGGCGTGCCGATGACATACACACGCTCGAACCCAAGTTCCGCCTCAAGCGCGCGCAGGGCATAGACCTGACAGGGAATGCCGATCAGAGCGATGCGCTTGTGACCGGCGGCGCGTGCGGGCTCCAGCAGCGCCAGCAGCGGCGCATAGCCCATCCGCATGCCCCGACATTGCGCCAGCGCGTCAGGATCGGTGACGATGACGGGCAGGGGCTTCCAGCGGTCGTCAGGGTCGGGGGCCACGGTCAGCACAGCATCCACCGCGCCGCTGCGCAACAATTCAGCGGCCAGCGCTGTGGTGATGCCGGTCCATTGCGCGCCCGTGGCAGGCGGGTCCAGCCGGGCGCGGTGCATCTGGCGGATCGTGCCGAAAAACCCTTCCTCGCCCAGCGCAGGATCAGCGGTACGGCCATGGGCGGCACGTTCCAGCGTGGGATAATCGGGTTGGATGAACTGGCAAGCCCGCCCGCAAGCGCGCCCGTCCCCCATGCGCGAGACACCGCAGTCAGTACACAGACCGGGTCGTGCAGCACCAGTGATGACGGGGGCAGTCAGGCCGGGTGAGATGGGTGTTTCAATGGTCATGGCCAAGACCTAGCGCAGCCAATGCGCGCCGTCAGGTCTTTTCTGATCCACGCTTGAGCGGCACGCCATAAAGTTCCAGCTTGTGGCCCTTCAGGGTATATCCAAGCCTGCGTGCGATCTTTTCCTGCAGCGCTTCGATCTCGGGATCGCAAAACTCGATCACCTCGCCGGTCTGCATGTCGATCAGGTGGTCATGATGCTCGCGCGCGCCGTCCTCGTACCGCGCGCGCCCGTCGCCGAATTCCAGTTTTTCCAGGATCCCCGCCTCTTCGAACAGTTTGACCGTGCGATAGATCGTGGCAATCGAGATACGCGGATCAATGGCCGAAGCGCGGGCATAAAGCTCTTCGACATCCGGATGATCGTCCGAGCCTTCCAGTACAGCCGCAATGGTGCGGCGCTGGTCGGTCATGCGCAGCCCCTTGGCCTCGCAACGAGAGATGATCGTATCGGCCATGTGCCTGTCCCGGTCGTGATCCTGTCGCGCAGGGTTTAACGGCACCGGCGCTTCAGTGCTACCCTGATTTGTCACTGCGGGTTGACTTGTGGCGCAAGAAAGACAATGTAGCGCTCAACGCAAGGCCCTCTGCCGCGTGAGCAGACAAGAAAGACCCGTGCATCCGCTGGATGCGAAGGGCGAAACAGGGCCGCGGTTGTTTTTCCCAAAATCACGCGTGGGGATCAGCGCATTGGCGGCTGATCGGGCGTGTTGTCCGTCGGTTATGTCCATTGTGCAACCACGGGCGTTCCGCGACGGGACGCGCAACATCGGCATGACGGAGCATCCGCATGCCCGTGAAGGATATGACGTTGAACGAATTTGAAATGATGGGCCTGCCCACAGCACTGGTCAAACGCCTGGCCGAAACCGGTATCTCGGAACCCACCCCGATTCAGAGCCGCGCCATCCCGCATGCGCTGGACGGCAAGGATGTGATGGGTCTGGCACAGACCGGCACCGGCAAGACGGCCGCCTTCGGTCTGCCGCTGCTGGCGCAGTTGATGGCCGACCCCAAGCGCCCGATGGAAAAGCATGTGCATGGATTGATCCTTGCACCGACACGCGAGCTTGCCAAACAGATCGCCGATACACTCAGCACGCTGGTCAAGGGCACACCGATGAAGGTGAACCTTGTCGTGGGCGGGCAGTCGATTTCGGCGCAGGCCGGTCGTCTGATCCGTGGCACGGATATTCTGGTGGCAACACCGGGCCGTCTGCTGGATCTGCTGGACCGCCGCGCGGTGCGTCTGGATTCCACCCGTTTTCTGGTGCTGGACGAGGCCGACCAGATGCTGGATCTGGGCTTTATCCATGCGCTGCGCAAAATCGCGGGCCTGCTGCCTGTAAAGCGCCAGACCATGCTGTTCTCGGCCACGATGAACAAGCAGATGGGCGAGATTGCAGCCGCCTACCTGAACAACCCTGTCCGGGTCGAGGTCAGCCCCGCAGGCAAGGTGGCCGACAAGGTTACGCAACTGGTGCATTTCATTGCCAAGTCGGAAAAGACCAACTTGCTGATCGAATTGCTGGACAAGCACCGTGACGATCTGGCGCTGGTCTTTGGCCGCACCAAACATGGCTGCGAAAAGCTGATGAAGACGCTGGAAAAGGCAGGCTTTGCGGCAGGCTCGATCCATGGCAACAAAAGTCAGGGACAGCGTGATCGCGCGATCGAGGCGTTCAAGGCGGGCAAGATCCGCGTGCTGGTGGCCACCGATGTGGCGGCGCGCGGTCTGGATATTCCGGATGTGAAACACGTCTATAATTTCGAGCTGCCCAATGTGCCCGAGAACTATGTCCACCGGATCGGCCGGACGGCACGCGCTGGCAAGGACGGGGCGGCGATTGCCTTTTGTGCCCCCGACGAGATGAGCGAATTGCGCGATATCCAGAAGGTGATGAAAATCTCGATCCCGATCGCCTCGGGTCGCCCGTGGGAAGCACTGGATGCGCCTGACGCCCCCAAATCCGGCGGTGGCCGTGGTCGTGGTGGCAACAAGGGTAGTGGCCCGCGCGGTGGTGGCGGCTTTGCCGGTAGCGCCAAGCCCGGCACGACACAGCCCCGTCGTCGGCGGCGGCCCAGCGGTGGCAAAACCACCACGACAAGCCAGGCCGCGTAAAGCGAATGTGACTAAGGAAAAAGGCACTCTGCGGAGTGCCTTTTTTCATGTCCTGTTGACGTCTCGACCCGCAAAAATGAAAATGTCTGCGAGAAGGCTTTAGCCACGGAATTTTCAGAGATTCTGCGTGACACCGTGCCAGCTTACTACGGCATTGCAGACCGTTTCAGATCGGCCCAGACGGGCAGATGATCGGATGCGACCCGCGCAGGATGGCTGTTATAGGCGCCCTGATCCAACATCTGCAAGTCGTCCGACAGTGCGAAACGGTCCAGCTTGGCGACGGGACGGGCGGCGGGAAAACTGGGCAGACCTGGCATGAAGCGCAACCCCTGCGCCATTGTGTCCAGCGGCATCACGGATTTCCATTCGTTGAAATCGCCTGCAATGATTGTTGGCAGATGGGGCAACTCGCGCAGGCAGCGCATTACGGCGGCCATTTGCAGCAAGCGGTAGCGCCGGATCAGGCCCAGATGCAGGCCAATCACCCTGATCGCACCGATCGCGGTGTCCAGATCAACACGGATCGCGCCGCGCGGCTCCAGCCCCGGCAGGTCCAGATGGGCGGTGGCCAGAATACGCAGATGCGGGCGGATCAGCATGGCATTGCCGTGCCAGCCCAAGGATGCCCCCGGCCGGTGCCCGCCGGTGCCCACAGGCACGATCTGCCAGCCGTCATCCTCGATCATGCCATGGGGTAGGGCCGCGGGACGGGGCGGCAGGCGCTTGTCGGCTTCCTGCAACACGACCAGATCGGCATGCAGGCCCTCAATCACTTTCAGGCTGCGATCCGGCCTGCGCCGCAGATCAAGGCCCACGCATTTTTGCAGGTTATAGGTTGCAATTCGGATCTGGGATGCGGACATGGGAAGGGTATAGCGTTCCGGAAAGGGAGGGTCACGATTGTGTTTGCAGATCAGACATGGCTGGCCCGTATCATCTGGGTCTTGTTGGCCCTGTTCATGCTGGATGCGTTGTTCCAGCGCAACTGGCCATTGGCATTTGTGGCGTTTGCCACGTTATTGTTATCGCTGACGCCGGTTTTTGCGGCCCGCTGGGCGCAGATTACAGTGCCGCCATCCTTCATCGCCGCCATCGTGGTCTTTATCGGTGGCACGCTGTTTCTGGGCGAGGTGTTTGATTTCTATAACCGGTTCTGGTGGTGGGATCTGGTCATGCACGGTGGCAGCGCGATCGGCTTTGGCCTGATCGGTTTCGTTCTGGTCTATATGATGTTCCAAGGCGACCGCTATGCCGCCCCGCCCATTGCGGTGGCGTTTTTTGCCTTCTGCTTTGCACTTGCCATCGGCGCCATGTGGGAGATTTTCGAATTTGCCATGGATCAGATATTCGGGCTGAACATGCAGAAATCCGGCCTGATGGATACGATGTGGGATCTGATCATGGACTTTGTGGGGGCATTGATCGGGGCAGGGTCCGGCTATTTCTACCTCAGAGGTCGCGCCAAAGGGGGGCTGATGGGTTTGATCGACGATTTCGTGCGCCGCAATCCGCGTTTTTTTCGCCGCCACCGCGACAAGCATAGCGACGGGCAAAGTGACAGCCACCGCGACGGACGCTAAGGCAGCTTTGGCGGCTTGACGATCCGGCGGATTTCCCGTCCACTCCGCCGCATGGACCGCAGGGACAGGATAGACGCCATCGGGGCGGTGGCGTTGATCGGCTTTGCCGCGGCTATGGCTTTCAATCAGGTGGTGATCAAACTGGGCAATGGCGGGTTTCAGCCCGTGTTCATGGCCGCCTTGCGCTCTTTGGGGGCGCTGTTGGTGCTGCTGGTCTGGATGCGTCTGCGCGGCGTGCGCTTTGATATCAGTCGCGACACGATCTGGCCGGGTTTGACATTGGGCGGGCTTTTCGCGGCAGAATTCCTGTGCCTGTTCTGGGCGCTGGATCACACCACGGTCGCGCGGGCCTCGATCCTTCTTTATTCCATGCCTGTCATTCTGACGATATCGGCGCATTTCCTGCTGCCGGGAGAGGGTCTGACACGGCGGCGCTCCATGGGATTGGTGCTGGCGATGGTGGGCGTGGCGCTGGTGCTGGCGCAGCGCAGCAGTGGCGAGGCGTCGTTGAAAGGCGATCTGGCCGCGCTTGGCGCAGCCTTCGGCTGGACCGGCATCGCGCTGGTCGTGCGCCTGACCCCGATCCAGCGTGTCGCGGCTGAAATGCAGCTTTTCTGGCAGCTTTCTGTCAGCGCGGTGCTGTTGATGATCGCGGCACCGTTCTTCGGCCCCTTGCTGCGAGATCCTGACATGTCGCATCTGCTGGGACTGGCCTACCAGATCGTGGCAGTGGCCAGTTTCGGCTTTTTGTTCTGGTTTTTCCTGCTCAAGGTCTATCCAGCGTCGGGTGTCGCCAGTTTCTCGTTTCTGACGCCGGTTCTGGCAGTCGGCTTTGGTTGGTTGATTCTGGGCGAGCAGATTGGCCCCGGTGTGCTGATCGGGCTTGTGCTGGTGGCGGTCGGGATCGTGCTGATCAATCGCCGCCCGCGCATTCCGGCCTGAAGTCCTGCGACACCTCAGGTGCCGCAGAAAGTCTGCGCCACCACCTCGTGCGATAGTGGCGGGCGGGCCAGATCGGCCGCGTCGGGCTGGTCGCTGAAGGGATCGGACAGCACACGCAACAACCGCTCGAACGGGGCCATGTCACCTGCAACTGCCGCTTGGATCATCTCCTCGACCCGGTGATTGCGCGGGATATAGGCGGGGTTTGTGGCCAGCATAAGTGCCTGCGCCCCATCCTCGACCACAAGCCGTTCCTGCCAGCGCGCATGCCACGCGTCATAGGCGACGCGGTCGGTGAACTGATCACGTGCATCGCCATGGGCCAGCGCGCGGAATGTGTTGGTGAAGTCGGCCTGACCCGCCTGCATCAGCGCCAGCAGATCCGCGATCAGCGCCTCATCTGTGTCCTGCGCGCGCGACAAGCCAAGCTTGGCGCGAAACGCGGCCAGACGCTCGGCCTCGATCAGGGCGGGCATGGCATGGACCGCTTGGGTGAAACCGGCAATCGCGCTGTCGGTGTCGGGCATAAGCGGCACCAGTGCTGTCGCCAGTTGCGCCATGTTCCACACGATCACATTGGCCTGATTGTCATAGGCATAGCGCCCGTGCGCGTCGATCGCGCTATAGACCGTGACCGGATGGTAGACATCCATATAGGCGGCGGGACCGTAATCTATCGTCTCGCCTGACAGCGCGGTATTGTCGGTGTTCATCACCCCATGGATAAAGCCAAGCGACAGCCATTTTGCCACAAGCCGCGCCTGTGCGGCGATCACTGACTCCAGCATTTGGGCAGGCGTTTCTGCCTGCGGGTAATGTCGCGCCTGCGTATGCGCATATAGCGCCTGCAACCCTTCGATATCGCGGCGCGCGGCGAAATACTGAAAGGTGCCGACGCGGATATGGCTTGCGGCCACGCGGGTCAGCACCGCGCCGGGCAAGGGGGTTTCGCGGTAAACAGTCTCGCCCGTCAGTACAGCGGCAAGCGCACGGGTCGTGGGCACGCCCAGCGCATACATCGCCTCGGACAGCAGGTATTCGCGCAACACCGGACCCAGCCATGCGCGCCCGTCACCCATCCGGCTGTAGGGCGTCTGCCCCGATCCCTTGAGCTGGATATCGCGGCGTCTGCCTTTGGCGTCCAAAACCTCGCCCAGCAGCAGCGCGCGGCCATCACCCAGCTGGGGCGAGAAGCCACCGAACTGATGCCCGGCATAGACCTGCGCCAAAGGGGCGGCCCCGTCAGGCACCGCATTTCCGGCAAAAACTGCTGCCATGTCATCAGGATCACCGGGGCTGATGCCAAGATCTTGCGCAAGCGAGGTGTTGAAGGCCAGCAAACGCGGTTTGCTGACCGGCTGCGCCACCTGCCGCGTGTAAAAGCGCGGCGGCAGGGCGGCATAAGTGTTGTCAAAGGGAATATGCATAGTCATGGCTGACATATAGGTCATAGCGCGGCCATTACAGCACGCGTGACATGAACATTGTATGATCGCGCGGCGTGAACCGCGCACGGGTATAGAACCTTTGCGCGCGCGCATCGTCGCGGGCCACTTCCAGATGCAACGCCCGCACGCCACTGGCACCCAGCGCCTTGGCGATCCCGTTCAGCGCCTCGAACCCCATGCCGCGCCCGCGCACGGCCGAGCGGACATAGATCTCATCGACCACGCCATCCAGCCCGCCATATTCGACTGACCAGCCGAACGAGATCACGACATAGCCGACAGGCGCACGCCGCGGCCCGACCAGCCAGATCGCACCATGGGGCGATCCGTCCAGCAACGGTTGCACCGCTGCCAGATGATGTGCGCCGTCCGTGTCATAGCCCATTTCGCCATGAAAGGCGGCGACGAGCGGCAACAGGCTGTCAATGTCCTCGGCTGTGGCCAGATGCAGCAGGCTCATAGCCGTGCCAGCCGTTCTGTCAGCAGGGCAAAGAAGCCGTCTGCATCGATATTCCCCATGAACGTGGCATTGGGCGCACGTCCCGAGACACCCCACCAATCGGCCACGGTCATGCCCATAGTCAGTTCCGACTGGGTTTCGATCTCGACATTCACGTGTCGTCCCTTGAACAGTTCGGGCCTGACCAGATAGGCGGTCACGCAAGGATCATGCAGCGGCGCGCCTTCCGAGCCATATTTTTCCTTGTCGAAACGCTCGAAAAACTCGGTCATCTGGGCCACGGCGATCCCCACGGGGCTGCCGATGGCGCGGAAACGTGCGTTCCGTTCGGCCGTCACCAGCGCCTTGTGGGTCACGTCCAGCGGCATGACGACCAAGGGCACACCTGCGCGGAACACGATACGCGCGGCTTGGGGGTCGACATAGATGTTGAACTCGGCTGCAGGGGTGATGTTGCCCACCTGAAAATAGGCCCCGCCCATCAGCACGATCTGGCGGATGCGCGGGATGATGTCGGGGGCCTTTTCCAGCGCCATGGCGATATTCGTCAGCGGCCCCAGCGGGCATAGCGTGACACTGCCCGAAGGTTCCGCGCGCAGCGTGTCGATGATGAAGTCGACCCCGTGCTGGTCCTGCAAGGGCATGACAGGGTCCGGCAGTACCGGACCATCCAGCCCGCTTTTGCCATGCACATGCTCTGCCGTCACCAGATCGCGACCCAAGGGCCTGTCGCATCCGGCAAAGACACGGATATCCGGCCGTCCGGCCAGTTCGCACACCATCCGCGCATTGCGTTGCGTCAGCGCCAGCGGCACGTTTCCGGCCACGGCGGTGATCCCCAGAACCTCGATCTCGTCCGGTGAGGCCAGCGCCAGCAGGATCGCCACAGCGTCATCCTGTCCCGGATCGGTGTCGATGATGATCTTTTGCGGATGCATGAACTGTCCTTGATCGAAAAAAGGGTGGTCGAAAGATTGTGACTGGCTAAGGATTGGGGTGAGCCTGCATCAAGACCGCCGTCTTGCCTCGCAGCGCCTTTATGGGATCAAACAGCCATCACTGCAACGGTCCCGCAGGGGGATTTTTCCCGTCCAGCAGAAATGCGCCTTATTCCGGCAATTCCTCTGCTTTCACCCCACCCAGCGCATCCAGAAAAGTCTTGAACCGGCGGTTTGCCCTGTTCCAAGGAAAAGAAAACCCCGGATCGGGTGCGCCCCAGCCCGCGCCATAGTTGATCGCAAGCATTTCCTCGGATTTGGCGGGGATCGGCAATCCTGTCACGGCGCAATCGGCAAGGGGTAAAAGCGCCTCGGCTGGCAGATCACCGCAGGTGTGCGGGTACACGTGCAACTTGCCCTGCGCGATCCATGCTGGGAACAGATCAATATTGTAAACGCCGCCCGATTGCAGCTTGAACACACCGGGATTGGGGACTTGCTTTGACGACAACAGTCCCGCGCCTTTTAACTGGTCATAGGACTTGCGCCATGACTGCGCGGCGCTTTGCTGATCCGTGGCCTCCAGCAGCACGGCCAGATCGATGTCATCGTCATGTGCAATCAGGCTTTTGTCGCGCACGACGCCCAGCAGCGTTCCTGAATTCAGAAAAACGGGCCCGACCACATCCCTGACCTGGCCCAGCATGGTGCCGACGTCGGACCAGATGCTGTCGTGATCCTGCGACCGGAAGGTTTGCGGGAAATATAGACCCTTCAGCGAATGGCCTCTGTCGCCAACGTCGCTCAGCAAGGCGATGAACTGCTCGAATGCATCGATCTGGTGCGCTGCAACCCGCGCTTTATAAAGGCGGTAAAGCGGTTTTTGTGCCGCGCGGGGACGCGTGCCGACACCCAGCACCAACAACACGCAGGCTTCCAGATAATCGGGCGCCAACAGCATGTCCTGTTGCGTCGCCAGCGTCTGGAGCTCCTTGTCATAGGATGCTGCCATAAACAGCGGATTGCGCAGGAACAACTGTGCCAGCGCGATATCGCGGATCTCGGAAATCCTGATCTGTTGTGCCGAGGCTTCAGGTGTTTGCGTTGGTTTCATGGGGCACTCCGCAGGCAACAGATCAAATTTCCGAACGTGGGCAGTTTGATCAGAACGCATGGGAAAGACAATCCGGCGCTGGTTATAAAGTGACACAGCTGGAAATTCCGGCAAGCGGGCAACTGTACTGATTGACCGAAAATAAAACCCGCCATACGGCGGAATGCAGTGGTGACGGTGCTGCGTGATGCGCCGCGACAGATCGCGGTGCGGGTGAAGGATAAGGTTATGAACGAAAAGCGATTTGCGGCAATCCTCAAGCGTGGGCTCTCTCCCTACAAACTTAGTGTCTATCACCTGCTGCGCGAGCGGGCGATTGCAGATTCCGCAGCTTATGCCGAACAACATCTCAACACGGCGATGATCTTTAACGAGGATGTCAAACTGTGGGATTTTGCTGCCTCGACCGCAAAGGTCGAAGGTGGATTGATCCTCGAATTCGGTGTGTTCAAAGGCCGCTCGATCACCCGTTTCGCACAAATATTCCAAGACACGACCCTGCACGGTTTCGACAGTTTCGAAGGGCTTGCGGAAAACTGGACAGGCTATCATCTGGCCAAAGGTGCGTTCAATCTGGGTGGGGCGATGCCTGCAGTGCCGGACAATGTCACTTTGCACAAAGGCTGGTTCAACGAGACCTTGCCCGACTTCTTGAAAGCCAACAAAGCCAAGCTGCGCCTGTGCCATGTCGATTGCGACACCTATGAGAGCAGCCTGTATGTTCTGACCCAGATTTCGAAGTCTCTGGTCAAGGGAAGCGTTATCGTTTTCGATGAATATTACGGTTATCCGAACTGGAAATTCGGCGAGTATCGCGCGTGGCAAGAGGTCTGCGCCGCGAAGAAGATCAACTATCGCTATATCGCCTTTGCAAATATGCAGGTGGCAGTGGAAGTAATCTGACCAGAGCAAGGCCTCAGACGCTTTCAAATGAAAAAAACGAGCGATCCGAAGATCGCTCGTTCGCCGCTTTTTTTGATCTGTCCGTGCGGGGGGTTACCCGTCGAAATCGACCGTTTCGGTCAGGCGCAGGGCAGCGCCCCGCAATTTTGCCAGTTCCATCAGGTTGACGTCATCGGCGGTGAATGCGCCCCAGCTTTTGACCAGATCGTCGGGTTCTGTGCCCGGTGCGACAGGATATTCTGCATTGGCTTGGGCATAGATCTGCTGTGCGGCGGGTGATGTCAGGAATTCCATCATCTTCAGCGCATTGTCGCGGTTCGGTGCGGCTTTAGTCATCGCCACACCCGAAATATTCACATGGGTGCCGCCGTTCTCGAAGGTCGGGAACACGAGGTTGACGGAATTGGCCCATGCTTCCTGCTCGGGATCGGCCAGCATCTGTGCCATGTAATAGGTGTTGCCAAGGCTGATGTCGCATTCTCCGGCCCAGATCGCACGCACCTGCCCACGGTCATTGCCTTCGGGTTTGCGCGCCAGATTGGCTTTCACGCCTTCCAGCCAAGTTTTCGCACCTTCTTCGCCGTGGTGATGCATGACGGCGGCGGTCAGACCAAGGCTGTATGAATTGGTCCCTGAACGGGTGCAGATGCGACCTTGCCATTTCGGATCAGCCAGATCCTCGTAGGTGGTCACTTCACCTTCGGCCACACGCTCTTTCGAGGCATAGATGATCCGTGCACGGGTGGTCAAACCCCACCAATGACCTTCGGGATCACGATAAAGGTCGGGCACATTGGCGCGCAAGGCGTCGCTTTCGACGGCTTGCGTCAGCCCCGCCTCGACCACTTCGGCCAGCCGCGAGATATCGACCGTCAGCACCAGATCGGCGGGCGAGCGGCTACCCTCGGCGGTCAGCCGTTCGACCATACCCTTGTCCAGATAAGCGACGTTGACGGCGATGCCGGTTTCGGCGGTGAAGGCATCTGTCAGCGGCTTGATCAGCTCTGGCTGACGATAGGAATAGACATTCACCTCTTGCGCCAGAACGGGCAGGGCCAGCGAAATCGCGCTGGCGCTTAGCAAAGCAGTGGTCAGTAATCTGGTCATGGCATCCTCGTTGGGGCACGTGTTTCGATGCACATTCTAAACCTGACTTTTTTTGTCGGGTCAATACCTGAATGAAACAGTAAGACAAAATTTCTTGGGTCTCATTTCTGACCTTTCAAGGCCTTGTCCCGCTGCTTGGCTGCGTTCCACAGCGCATCCATTTCCACCAAATCAGACTGTCCGGGAGATGAGCCACGCGCTGCAAGCTGTTGCTCGATATATTGAAACCGTCGCACAAACTTGGCATTGGCGGCGCGCAAGGCGGCCTCGGGGTCAAGGTCAAGATGACGCCCCAGATTGGCCATGACAAACAGCAGATCGCCAAACTCCTCCTCGATCTCGTCCTGTGTCAGGCTGTCGCGGGCCTCGGTCAATTCGCGGGCTTCCTCGGTGATCTTGTCCAACACCTGTCCGATGTCGGGCCAGTCGAATCCCACCCGTGCCGCCCGCTTTTGCAGCTTGAGCGCCCGCAACAGCGCAGGCAGACCCACGGCAACACCGTCCAGCACGCCGCCTTGCGCTTTGCCTGCACGCTCGGCGGCCTTGATCCGTTCCCAATCCACGGTTTGCTGTTCGGGCGATTTGTCGCGGCTCTCATCGCCAAAGACATGCGGATGCCGCGCGACCATCTTGTCTGACACACGGGCTGTGATGCTGGCAAAGTCGAAATGCCCTGCTTCCTGCGCCATCTGCGCGTGATAGACGACCTGCAACAGCAGATCGCCCAACTCGCTTTCCAGTTCCGGCCAGTCCTGCCGCGCGATTGCATCCGCCACCTCATAGGCCTCCTCGATCGTATAGGGGGCGATACTGGCGAAATCCTGTTCGATATCCCACGGACAACCCGTGTGCGGATCTCGCAACCGCTGCATGATCTGCAAAAGACGGGGCAGACCACCTTCAGGGTCATGGATCAGGCTGTCATCGGTCATTGCGGCGGCTCCGGTTTTCGGGTTTGGTGCAACCGTGACCGCAACGACCCAAGGAGTCCAGCCAATGGCCGTGATCAACCGCATAGCCGGCTTTGCCGATGACATGACGGGCTGGCGCCAGCATTTGCACCAGCATCCGGAGCTGGGTTTTGATTGCGTGAAGACTGCTGCATATGTCGTTGAAAAACTGAAAGAGTTCGGTATCACAGACATCCATGAAGGCATCGCCAAAACAGGCGTTGTTGCCATCATAGAAGGCCAGGGGCCGGGGCCTGTGATCGGCCTGCGCGCAGACATGGACGCGCTGCCGATCACCGAGGAAACAGGCGTCGCATATGCCTCGACCGTGCCCGGCGTGATGCATGCCTGCGGCCATGACGGGCATACCACGATGCTGCTGGGTGCTGCGCGCTATCTGGCTGAAACACGCAATTTTTCGGGTCGTGTCGCGCTGATTTTCCAGCCTGCCGAAGAAAACGGCGGTGGCGGCGGTGTGATGGTGGACGAGGGCGTGATGGACCGTTTCGGCATCACCGAGGTCTATGCCATGCACAACGCACCGGGCTTTGCGGAAGGGTCGTTTTACACCACGCCGGGGCCGATCATGGCGGCGGTGGATTCGTTTCATATCAACATCAAGGGCTTGGGCGGGCATGGTGCCATGCCGCACGAAACCCGCGATCCGGTGGTCGCTGCTGTGGGGATCGTGCAGGCGATCCAGACCATCAGCAGTCGCAACCACTATGCGCTGGATGATCTGGTGATCTCGGTCACGCAGATCCACACAGGCAGCGCCGAGAATATCGTGCCGGAAACGGCCTATGTCGGCGGGACTGTCCGTACATTCGACCGCGCTGTGCAAGCAATGGTGATGGAGCGGATGAAAGCCATCGTCGCGGGGCAGGCGGCCTCCTATGGTGTTGATGCGGAACTGACCTATGACGTCTGGTATCCGGCTACCGTGAACGATCCGGCCCGCGCCGCCTTTGCCGCAGATGTGGCCGCCGACGTCGTCGGAGCGGCCAATGTCGTGGCTGATGCGGGACGCGAGATGGGGGCCGAGGATTTTTCCTACATGCTGCAAGCGCGCCCCGGAGCCTATCTGTTTTTGGGACAGGGCGACACAGCGGGACTGCATCAGGCGGGTTATAATTTCAATGACGCCATCGCGCCGATCGGTGCGTCATTTTTTGCGCGACTGGTGGAACGCGCAGCCCCATTGGCGGCCTGATACCACCTGTGCCAAACCAAGTCATGAGGGGTAAGAAACATGGCGCTTGAGGATGCAAAGAAACAAGTAGATCAAGCGTTTACACGTGATGGCTTGCGTGGCTTGTCCTTCGAGAACGCTTTTGGCGGGGCCACTTCGTTCCTGCGCCGTCGTTATACCAAAGACCTGACCGGCGTTGATCTGGTCGTCACAGGCGTGCCCTTCGACCAATCCGTGACGCACCGCCCCGGCGCCCGTTTCGGCCCCCGCGCCATCCGCGAGGCAAGCTGTCTGCAACCCTACGATCCACCCTATGGCTGGGGCTATGACCCGTTGGGACAGTTCAGCATCATCGACTACGGCGATCTTGCCTTTGATTACGCCCGTGTGCAGGATTTCCCCGAAGCGTTGCGCCAGCAATTCCGCACCATTCTTGCGGCCGGGCCAGGCACGGTGATGCTGGGGGGCGATCACTATTGCACGCTGCCCGTGCTGCAAGCCTATGCCGAGAAATATGGCCCGATGTCGGTGATCCAGTTCGACGCCCATTCCGACCTGTGGCAGGACGATGATATGGACCGCATCGACCACGGCACGATGATGTACAAGGCTGTCAAATCCGGCATTGTGGATGCGTCCCGCTCGATCCAGATCGGTATACGCACCGAATGCGACGACTATCTGGGGATGGAATATATCGACGCCCGCCGCGTGCACGAGGCAGGCCCCGCCGCCGTGGTCAAACGAGTGCGCGAGGTGGTGGGTGACAATCCCGTCTATCTGACCTTCGACATCGACGCGCTGGACCCGGCCTATGCGCCCGGCACAGGCACGCCGGTCTGGGGTGGCTTGCACAGTTGGCAGGCGGCAGCCATCCTGCGCGATCTGGCAGGGATCAACCTTGTCGGCGGCGATGTGGTTGAAGTATCGCCGCCCTATGACACGACAGGGGCCACAGCGATTGCGGGCGCGCATGTCGCGTCAGAGCTGATAGCACTTTGGGGGTGGACGCGGCGCGTCTAGGAATTTGGGAATGGTAGGGGCGCATGCGATGAAACTGGTGGCTTTGGTTTTTCTGGCAATCGCGGGCTTTGGCCTTTGGGTGCGTCTTGCGCCGTCCGATCCGGCGCGCTGGCATATTACTGCAGGCGATAGCGGCAATCGCGACTTTGCCGGTGCTTTGATCCGGACCATCCCTGCCGGTCCCGGTGATGTCTCGCGGCTGGACAGGATTATCCGCGCCACCCCGCGCACAACTGTTCTGGCTGGTACACCCGAACAGGGAATGGTGACCTATGTGACCCGCTCGAATATCTGGGGCTTTCCCGACTACACCACCGTCGAGGCACGGCAAGGGCAGTTGGTGATACACGCACGCTTGCGCTTTGGCTCTTCCGACATGGGCGTCAACCGCGCCCGCGTCACCCAATGGATCGCGGCGCTGGAGGCGGGGCAAGGTCAGGCTTGACCGCCCGCAGGCTTTCGGCAAGACAGGCGGCATGATTTCAGCACATAAACTCGACCAGATCGTCCAGCGGTTCCAGTATCTCGAAGCCCGGCTGGCCGAAGGCGGCGGCGATCTTGCGGCTTTCGGGCGCGAATATGCCGAATTGCGCCCTGTGGTGGCGCAGATTTCTGTTTGGCATGACCTCAGCCGCAATCTGGACGAGGCGCGCGCGTTTCTGTCCGATCCCGACATGAAAGCGCTCGCCGAGGACGAGGTAGTGCAGATCACCGCACGCCTGCCCGACGTTGAAAAGGCGCTGCAACTGGCGCTCTTGCCGCGCGACGCCGCAGATGCGCGCCCTGCGATGATCGAGATCCGCCCCGGCACCGGTGGCGACGAGGCAGCGTTGTTTGCCGCCGATCTGCTGCGGATGTACCAGCGCTATGCCGAGGCGCGCGGCTGGTCCTTCCAGATTATCGAACTGCAGGAAACCGAACTGGGCGGCATCCGCGAGGTTGTGGCGCGGATCGCAGGCGAGGGGGTTTTTGCCCGCCTCAAATTCGAAAGCGGCGTGCACCGTGTCCAGCGCGTGCCCACCACTGAAAGCGGCGGGCGCATCCACACATCCGCCGCGACCGTGGCGGTCCTGCCCGAGGCCGAGGACGTCGATGTCTCGATCGATCCCAATGACATCCGAATCGACACGATGCGCTCCTCCGGGGCGGGCGGCCAGCATGTGAATACCACTGATTCCGCCGTGCGGATCACGCATATCCCGACAGGGCTTGTCGTAACCAGTTCGGAAAAATCCCAGCACCGCAACCGCGAGATCGCGATGGGCGTGCTGCGCGCGCGCCTGTTCGATCTGGAACGGCAAAAACTTGATACTGCGCGTGCCGCGGACCGCAAGAACCAGGTCGGCAGCGGGGATCGTTCGGAACGCATCCGTACCTATAATTTCCCGCAAGGCCGCATGACCGATCACCGGATCAATCTGACGCTCTACCGGCTGGACCAGATCATGCAGGGCGATCTGGACGAGATCATCAGCGCGCTGATCGCCGAACATCAGGCCGGTCTTCTGGCCGAGATGGAAGGATGAATGGCACGGTCGCAGGCGCGCAACGTGCAGCGGTGCAATCCCTGACGGACGCCGGAATCACCGATGCCACCAGCGATGCGCGCCATTTGCTGGCCCATGTTCTGGGTGTTGGCCGCGACAGGCTGATCCTGATCGGAGGCGATCCCATGCCTGCGCAGGCAGCTTTGCATTTGGAACGCTTATTGGCGCGCCGGATCGCACGCGAACCTGTGGCAAGGATCCTCGGGCGCAGGCTGTTCTGGGGGCGGGAGTTTGCGATCACCCCCGATGTGCTGGACCCGCGCGGCGACACCGAAACCCTGATCGTCACAGCGCTGGACGGTCCTGTGCCCGCACGCCTGCTGGATCTGGGCACCGGTAGCGGCGCCATCGCAGTGACGCTTCTGGCAGAATGGCCGCAGGCGCGTGCGGTTGCGACAGACATCAGCGCGGCGGCGCTTGCCGTGGCGGGGCGCAACGCACAAAGCCTTGGTGTTGCCGACCGGTTGGACCTGATCCAGTCCGACTGGTGCGCGGTCCTGACCGGACGGTTCGACCTGATCCTCAGCAACCCGCCCTATATCACAACGCAGGAAATGGCGGGACTGGAGCCCGAGGTTCTGCACCACGATCCCGCGCTGGCGCTTACCCCCGGCGGTGACGGGCTTGACGCCTATCGCCGGATTGCGGCGCAGGCCGCGCACTATCTGTCGCCGCAGGGACGCGTCATCGTCGAAATCGGCTGGCAGCAGGGGCAGGATGTGCTGGAAATCTTCCGCAAGGCAGGATGGCAGGATCAACGCCTGATTGCCGATCTTGCAGGCCGGGATCGTGTTGTGGTTGCGCGGAACCCTGCTCAACAGGCTGAAACGACACGAAATGACAGTTAATTCAAGAGAACTTGCCGCTTTCCTCTTGTCTTGAGGGCGCGGTCATGTTTACATCAGGGATGTCGATGCGCTGGATGCCCTTGTGCCGTCCTGCACGACGCCAAGCCAAAAATGTCGTGGACCCGGTGTTTAAAGTCAGAGCGCAAGAGGCGTGAAACGGGTCGGACGAAGCCAGAAGACGAAGGCTGGACTGCTACAGATGAGATCATCCAAATCAAGGTCGCGCAAGCCGGGCCGCAATAATGCTCCGAACCGTAGTGTCGGGAATGTCATCAACAGGGTTTTTGACAGTTCCGGTCCCGAAGGCAAGGTGCGCGGCACGCCGCAACAGATCATCGACAAATACAACCAGTTGGCGCGAGATGCCCAGTTGGGCAATGACCGCGTGGCGATGGAAAACTTCCAGCAGCATGCCGAGCATTATCTGCGTCTTCTTGCAGAAGCCCAGCGCGAGATGGACCAGCGCCGCGACCAGCAGGAACGCGAGAACCGCGACCGTCAGGTCGAGCGGGACCAGAGCCAGCCTCAAGTCCAGCCGCAGCGTGACCAGCAGCGTGATCAAAACCGCGACCAGAACCGTGACCAAAACCGTGATGGTGGCCGCGATCAGGGTCGGGATAATGCGGGCCGCGACGCCAACACCCGTGACGGTGGCCGCGACAACGCCAACCGCAACGAGGGAAATCGCGACAACGCCAACCGCGAGAACACGTCCCGCAATGACGGCAACCGCGATCAAAATCGCGAACAGAACCGCGACCGCCCCGCGCGTCAGGACCGTGACAACACGGACCGCGTGCATGAGCAGCGCGCGCAGCCTGAAACACAATCGGAAGTGTTGGATCTGGGCGGCGATAGCGGCTTGGTCGATACACCCGAAAGCAAGTTCGAACAGCCCGATGTGAAACCCGTCGCGGCACCGCGTGCCAAACCTGCACCAAGGGCAAAGTCCGAAGCCAGCCCTGACGCGGCAGCAGAAAAGCCCGCACCAAAGCCGCGGACCCGTGCGCCACGCAAACCCAAAGAGCCAAGTGCAGGACCGGGCGATACATCCGGCACGCCGGAAGCTGCAGAATAATCCTGCTCAGGCATTAAAAGACAAACTTTGCAAGGCGCGCTTGAAACAGGCGCGCCTTTTGCTTTTGGTCAGTGCGCCCCGTTCAGTGCACCCCGTTCAGCGCGCTCAACTCAGCGCGCCTTGACCAATCGCGCCAGCGCGCAGAACTGCTCCAGCGACAGGGTTTCGGCGCGGTCCGTGGGTTTGATCCCGGCGGCGATCAGGTGATCCTCCAGATCAGGCACCAAACCCTTGCAGGCCGCACGCATCATCTTGCGGCGCTGGTTGAAGGCCATCGCGATCACGCGCTCCAGCGTCTTGGGGTCAGCGGGATAGCGCGGCGCGGGCAGGGCGGTCAGATGCACCACTGCGCTGGATACTTTGGGCGGCGGCGTGAACGCCTCGGGCGGCAGGTTCAGCACGATCTGTGCATTGCACCGCCACTGTGCCAGCAAGGCCAGTCGACCATAAGCCTTGCCCCCCGGTTGCGCCACAATCCGTTCAGCTACCTCGCGCTGGAACATCAGTGTCAGACTGTCCCAAAAGGGCGGCCATTGCGGTGGCGTCAACCAGCGGATCAGCAATTCGGTGCCCACATTATAAGGCAGATTGGCTGCCACCCTGATGGGCGCGGTCAGATGCTCCAGCGGATTGACCTCAAGTGCGTCACCCTCAATGATCTGCAAACGGCCCGGATAGGCGGCGGCAATCTCCTCCAGTGCAGGAATGCAGCGCGGGTCTTTCTCGATCACCAGAACGCGGCGCGCGCCTTCGGACAACAGCCCGCGCGTCAGACCGCCGGGGCCGGGTCCAATCTCCAGAACATCACAGCCCGCCAGATCCCCTGCCTGCCGCGCGATTTTGGCGGTCAGGTTCAGATCCAGCAGGAAATTCTGCCCCAGCGCTTTTTTCGCGGCGATGCCATGGGTCTCGATCACCTGTCGCAGGGGGGGAAGGGTGTCGATCCCGCTCATGGTTTCATCTTGCCAAAAATACTCATGACGCGGCCCGCGCACGAGCCATGACATCCGCCATTTTGAGCGCGGCAATCAGGGAGCTCGGATCAGCCACACCCTGACCGGCAATATCGAAAGCCGTGCCATGATCAGGCGAGGTGCGGATGAACGGCAGGCCCAGCGTGACATTCACACCGCTTGCGAAATCCAGTGTCTTGATCGGGATCAAGGCTTGGTCGTGATACATGCAGATCGCCGCGTCATAGCGCGCCCGCGCCGCAGGGTGGAACATCGTGTCGGCTGACAGTGGCCCGGCAATATCCAGCCCCTCGGCGCGCAGCGCCTCCAGCACCGGGGCGATCATCTCGATCTCCTCGCGTCCCATCGCCCCGCCTTCGCCCGCATGCGGGTTCAGACCCGCGACCGCCAGACGCGGAGACTTCAGGCCAAAGTCGCGGCGCAGCGCGGCATGGGTAATCAGGATTGTGTCGGTCAGCAACGCGGCGGTCAGCGCCTGAGGCACCTCGGCCAGCGGAAGATGGATCGTCACCGGCACCACCCGCAGCGCATCGCAGGCCAGCATCATCACCACTGTGTCCACATTGGCCAGCGCCGCCAGATATTCGGTATGGCCGGGATAGGCGAACCCTGCGCCATCCTTCAGCGCCTTCTTGTGAATCGGTGCCGTGCAAAGCGCGGATGCTGTGCCTGCCTTGACAAGGGCCACACCGCAGGCAATCGCATCGATCACGCCTTGGGCATTAGCCGGATCGGGCTTTCCGGGCGTGGCACCGCCTGCAAACGGCAGGGTCAGAACGGGTAGGGCAGTTGCACAGACAGCCATCGCCTGATGCGGCTCTGTGATGATCTGCACCGGCGTGCCGGCGGGCAGATGCCGCGGATCACCGATGTAGAAAAAAGGCAGGCCTTCACGCAGCGCCGCCCATGCCTTGGCTGCAATCTCGGGTCCGACCCCCGCAGGTTCGCCGCAACTCAGCGCGATGGGTGCGCTCATTTGTCGGTGATACGCGCATCAGAGACAAGTTGCGCCAGATAGCCGCGTGCATAGGCCTCAAGGCGCTGGTTGCGCAGTTGTGCCGCAACCTCCTCGCGCGAGGCGTCTTGCGCACCGGCCGCCGTGCGACCGCACAGCATCAGCAGCATCAGCGCCTCGCTGCCATCGGTCGTGGTGCGTGTCAGATTGGTTGAAATCTCGCCCCGGTCCAGCTTGGCCAGTTCCAGCGCGATATCGCGCGGCAGGTCTGCCGGTGTGCTGGCCAGACGTTGCAGCATCTCCTCCGGTTGGCCCTTGGCAAGTCCGTATAGGTCATCGCAGGTATCGATGCTGGCGCGGATCTGTGCGGCCTGTTGCAGGGTTGCTTCGGTCCGGCCACCGGGCAGGTAGTAAGCGGCGTAATCAATGGCCGAGAATTCCTGCGCCGCAACACCCGTTTCCTCGACGGCGCGCAACTGGAACAGCGCGATCGCGCCTTCAAGCGGGATTGGCTGCGTGACCTGACCGACCGACAGGCCAAGAATGATCGGTCGCAGCGGGGCGGGCAGGTTTGTAAGGGGCATCCAGTCAAGTCGTCCGCCATTGGCGCGGCTTTGCGACGCCGAGACCTGACCGGCCTCGGACGAGAATTGCGCAATGGAACTGATCTGGCTCAGACGACTGGCCAGCGCCTGCGCTTGGGCGGCCTGTTGCGGTGGCGCGGGCAGGATGATCTCGGACAAAAGCACCCTGACCGAACTGCCGCCACTCAGGGCACCGATTGCCTTGTCGATATCGGCCTCGCTGATCCGTACGCGCGGCACGAAACGCGCCCGCACCAGATCGCGCCAGCTGAGAGCGGATGTGATGAAATCGCGGAATGTCTGTTCGGCGACACCGGCGCCAGCAAGAGACCGTATCAACTCCTCACGGGTCAGATCGGCGCGTGCAGCGAATTCGGTCATACCGTTCAAGATGACTTCCTCGGAAAGCTCGACACCCGCAGATCGCGCCGCAGCCAGCTTGACACGGTCCTCGATTAATTGCTGGCGGGCCAGTGCCTCAAGGTTGCCGGGGCTGCGCAGAACCCGCAAAAGCAGCACACGCTGGTCTAGCTCATAGCGGGTGACCACCTGACCATCGACAGTGACGACCGGGGCAAACATCCCCTGCGCTCCAGCACCGGGGGCCACACTCAACATTCCCAGCACAGTAACAAGAGCAAGAAGGGTGGCGCGTTTCATCTGTATCATGGAGTTCAGTTCCTGCAGGTCCGTGTATAACTGGAATCGGCATTAGACAGGCCGAAACCGCGGATGCCGATGGTAAAACCGATATCCGTCGATGGTTCGACGATAGCCGATGAGGTGAAGCGGCGCGAGAGGGAAAGGTTCATCTCAACGCATTCGTTCCGGTAGCGCAGGCCCAATCCCGCATTGGCGGCGTTGTCGCTGGCGACGTCATAGCGCATTCCCGCCGATCCTGTCCAATGGCGCGTGATACGGTAGCTGCCATTCACAGACCATTCCGACTGGGTATCAAGGCGGTTCTCGTCAGGATCGCTGCCCAGCCAGACATAGGATGCACCGATGCTGAAATCGCGACGTTGCAGTCCAAGCCGGGCCTCGGCTTTCGAGACATCCAGATCATCATCCAAAAGCGTGCGCGCGCCAAACGACAGCCCGATCGGGCTTTTGATCTGTCCGGCCAGTAATAGATCGGAAGTTTGCCCCGACAGACCCGACGAGTTGCTGAAATCATCATCCGCGAGATCACGCCAGACTTGCCCGAGTGAAAGGGATGTCTCCAACCCATCAGATGCGCTGCGCATCCAGTTCACGCCATAAGCGGCCGTGATGCCACGCTCGCGTCGGTCCGGTGCGGGAAAACGCGACAGACTCAGAAGGTTGCCCTCGTCGAATTCGACCCGCGTGCTTTCATCATTTGGCAAATCACGCCGCGTCCCGCCGGTCCAGCCAAGCATCGCCACAGGCTCCAGCAGATGGGTGACACCGCTGGCGGTGGATTTGACCAATGGCCAGCGCAGGGTCACAGAAGTCTGTGGAACGATCTCTGCCAGATCGCCTTCGAATGTATCGTCCTGCAAAGTGCGAAAGCCGTCGACGGACAGACCGCCAAGAACGCCGGCTTGTACGCCATAAGCCAATGTCCAGTTGCGGTGCCAGAACATGTCGGCCGTGATCCGGCTCACGTCCCGTCCGATCCCGTCCGTCGGATCATCCGAGGATCTGTAGCGGGAATTGGCCGCAAACCCCAAGCGCATCTCTCCGCCCAGCAGTCCGGGCACGAAGCGACGCTCATAGGTCAGATCGCCGATCACCGTGGGCAATGTCGCGTTGCTTTCCGAGGCTCGCAACGTCTGATAGCCGGTCAGGCTGACATTGGCGTATTCGTCGCGCCGTGTCCGTGTAATGGCAATCGCGCTGTCCAGCCGGTCCTTGCCGGAATAGTCATAATCCAGAAGATAGGCGTCATCGCTGGTCATCTCGATGTCGAATGTCAGCTTGAAATCGCGTGGCAGATCAAAATTGCCCACCCCGAAAAGATAGGCGCGCCTGCGTGAAGGACCGATGTCATCCTCCGACACCGCGGCGTTGAATTCTACCGACCCGCGCCGAAATGCCTGCCTGTAGCGCAACTCCAATGTGCGGGTCTGGGGCGAGACATAAGGCCTGATGGTCAGATCACGGTGGTCACTAAGCGCTATGAAATAGGGAACCTTGACCCCCAGTCCCAACAGCGAGGTTTGTTTGATCTGCGGGATCAGAAACCCTGTGGCCCGCTCGAGTGTGGGGTCCGGCAGACGCAGACGGGGAAACCACAACACAGGCACACCCAGCACGCGGACCTGTGCATTGTCGAAATAGAGCTGCTTCTCCAACTGGTCATGGACAACCCGTTTGGCACGGATCTGCCACAGTGGGGGTTTGCCGTTTTCGCAAATCCGGCAGGATGTGGCGGTGGTCTTGTAAAGCTGGGTATAGCGCCCGCCGATCCTGTCAATGCGGTTGGCGGCCATCTGCACCTGCTGGTCCATGACCACGCGCGCGCCGCGCAGCAATCCGTTTTCCAGCCCTGCATCAAGGCTGCCGGATTCGGCCAACACCACAATCCTGCCATCCTCGACCAGTGTGATCGGGCCCTCAAGCGTCAGGCTGTCCGTGGTCCGGTCATAGATCACCTTTGACGCCTTGAGGCGAGTGGTGCCGGAAATCGCCTCGACATTGCCCTCTGCGATCAGCCTGTCGCGGCCTTCCAGACGCAGACTGTCAGCCACAAGCAGCGCAGGCGCGCCGGATCCGCTGCTGATCGGCATATCCTGTGCGTGCAAAGGCTGAGAAAGTGCCAGCACAATGCTGAACAGGCATGCCAAAAAGCCAGCAAGGGCTTGGCCGCGTCTGAGATATGGCTTTGTCTGGGGCCAAAGCATCAGCCATCCTCCATATTCAACAAAAGACCCAAGGCCAGCAGGATCGATGCAACCGGAGGGGCCCACGCCGCCAGAAGGATGGGGATTTGACCGTTTTCCCCCATGATCTGGGCGAAATTGCGGATATAGAACAGCGTGAACCCAAGCATGACGGCGGACAGCACCGCGATACCGGTACCACCAAAGCGCACATGTCGCATGGTGAAGGCCGCCCCCAACAGAACCATCGCTGTCAGGAACAAGGGACGCGCGAGTTCCATCTGGAACCAGACTTCGTGACGGCGCGCCGAAAACCCGGCCTCTTTCAACTGCGCCACATATTCCGGCAGATCCCAGATCGAGATGGCATCCGGTTGCCCGAAACTGTCGCGTATCCTTTCCTGCGTCAGATCCGACGGAATCGTCAAAGTCTCGTGCCGCTCGGCGCGGGCTTCAGAATTGATATCCAGACCCAGAGGCCAGAGTTTGACATCTACCGCCTCCCATGCGCCCTGCGACAGAACCGCCTCGCGCGCCTCGATCAGGCGTATCGGACCACCATCCGTTGCATAGCTGAGGAATGTTACGTTGTAAAAGGCCGTGCCGTCAGGACTGGCGCGCGCTGCGCGGATCACAGTCTGCCCGTCATCCCCGCCCTGACGTAGCCACAGACCCTCGCGCGACACCGACAACACATCCGTAACCCCCGAGCGGTAGCCCTCGAACAGGCTGGAATAGCGTTTCGAGGTTGCCGCAACGATCGGGTTCAGCATCGCCACACTCAGCGCACCGATCAACAGTGCCATTGTGACAGGGGCCATTAATGCGACAAGCGCCGAGCGTCCGGCGGCGCGCGTCACCACCAACTCGCTGCTGCGTGCAAGCCCCAGGAACAGCGCTATAGTCGACAGGATCATCACAAGGGGCATGATGTCGCTGATGGCTTTGGGCATATTCAACAGTGTCAATTGCGTGATCTTGCGAAAGCCGATCCCGTCGGACGAGAAGCGCCGCAACTGCTCAACCAAATCTATCAGAGCCAGAAGCAGAAAGAAGACCGTCAGCAGACCCAGAAAGGTTGTCATGAAACGGCGGGCGAAATAGCGGTGCAGGATCATGCGGATACCGCCTGTGACGAACGGGCTGTCTTGCGCGGTCGACGACGGGATCGTGCAGCCCATGCCAGCAGACCTGTCGCCATCGCCAGCCCTGCGGCCGAGGGCAGATAGACAAGCGGCCACCAATCCGCATTGGCCCGCACAGGATCGGTCACCAGACCTTCTATCATCTTGACCAGCACCAGCAGGACCAGCGCGCCTACGATCTGTTTCCACACGCCAAACCGCGAGAACCCGCCGACCAGCAGCGCCGAGAACCCGATCAGCGCTGCGGCCAGCGCCATCAGCGGCTGGTTGATCCGGCCATGCAACTCGTCCGCGATCATGCCGCGCGACTGGCCTGTCTCGGTCTCGATATCCAGCGGTGCGCTGAGCAATTCCCAACTGGAAACATGGCGCACATCGCGCCGATGGGTATCGGACGAGACCAGTAGCGCGCTGATATCGTAAGTGAAATCGTCAAAATGCGTGGTAAAAAGCCGCTGGTTTATCGGAAAAAAGCTTTGCGACAGCCCGTCCACCATGACCAGACGCGTGCCTGTGTCATCATTGACCAGATAGGACTCGGCGGCTGTATAGGTCATCACGCGGTCAGGACAGCTGCGGTCCGACAGATAGACATCACGCAACGCGCCTTCCTCGGTGATCTCGCGGATATAAAACGTAATCCCGCGCGCCGGATGCAGGAATGTGCCTTCGGTCAACAGTTTGGCCGTAACATTCTGCGACAGTTCCGCCTCGCGCTTCTTGATCTCTTCCAGAGAGGCGGGCACCAGCACATGGGTCAATATCGACATCATCAGCGCCACCAGAAGGCCGAAGATCGCAACCGGCCGTGCCAGACGCCACGGGCTGAAACCCGTGGCTTGCATCACGACAAGTTCGCTCTCGCGGCTCAATCTGTTGGTGACATAGATTGCGGCCGCGAACGCGGCGACAGGCAACACAAGCCGGATCACATTCGGCAAGGTCAGCAGGGAAAACTCGACAAAGACCATCGCGGACTGACCGTCCCCGACCAGCCTGTCAAACAATCGCACCGCCTGGTTGATCCAGTAGATCGACACCAGGATCAGCGCGAAAAAGCCGAACAGGACCATCATCTGTGACAGCAAATATCTGTCGAATCTTGCCACTCAATTCCCCCGGCTGACCCATCGCAGCCACCCTCAGGTTACAAGATGTGGCTGTGCGGTAAAACTGCTATCTGGTCAAGGTGGCGACCCACCGCTAGGTTACCGTTTTCGCCACCACGCATATCCGTTGTTTCCGCAGGAGAAAGCCATGACCACGCCCGTTTCCCTATCCGCCTTGCCCTTGGATCTTGAGGCATTTGCCAGTCTTGAGGGGCGCATCGCGGTGCTGGTCGATGCTCCGGATGCGTTGGATGCCGCCACCCGCCGCATCAACCGTCTGACCCGCGGTGCCGTGGCGCGGCTGCTGGCCTCGGACAGGTTTTCCAAGCTCAAGCCCGGCGAGGCGACCAGTCTGGCCTTTCCCGCGGGCTTGCAGGCCGAAGCCGTGGATATCGTGCGTCTGCCGCGCCGCGCGACACAGGCCGAGGCGCGCAAGGCTGGGGTCAGCCTTGCCAAGCTCAAGGGCAAGGCCGCGTTGACCGTGATGGCGGGCGCACAGCGCCATGCGGCGGAACTGGGCCTTGGTGTCGCGCTGCGTGCCTATGCCTATGAGGATATGAAAACCCCCGCCAAAGCAGATGACAGCGACAGCGCGCCTGCGGGAAATGTCACGCTGATGGTTGGCAAACCAGACGAGGTCGAGGCCGCCTTGATCCCGCTGCGCGCCATTGCCGAAGGCGTCTTTCTGACCCGCGACCTGATCAGCGCACCGGCCAATATCCTGACCACGACAAGCTTTGCCGCCCGTCTTGAGGAATTGCGCGAACTGGGGGTCGAGGTCGAGGTGCTGGAAGAGGCCGCGCTGGAGCAGCTGGGCATGGGCAGCCTGCTGTCTGTGGGCCACGGCAGCGACAGCCCGTCCAAAGTTGTGGTCATGCAGTGGAAAGGCGGCGCGAAAGATGCAGCCCCTTTGGCGCTGGTGGGCAAAGGCGTTGTCTTCGATACCGGCGGCTACAGCCTGAAACCTGCGGGCGGCATGGAGGACATGACGATGGACATGGGCGGCGCCGGAGTCGTGGCCGGTGTCATGCACACGCTGGCACGGCGCGGGGCACGCGCCAATGTGGTGGCGCTGGTCGGATTGGTCGAGAACATGATCTCGGGCCGTGCCACCCGTCCGGGCGATGTCGTGCGCGCGATGAAAGGCGACACGATCGAGGTGATCAACACCGATGCCGAGGGGCGTCTGGTTCTGGCCGATGTGCTCTGGTACGCGCAGGAACGGTTCAAGCCGGCAGGCATGATCGATCTGGCGACGCTGACAGGCGCGATCATCGTCGCGTTGGGCCATGAAAAGGCGGGCGTTTTTTCCAATGACGACGCGCTGTGCAATGCCGTGCTGAAAGCCGCCGATGCCGAGGGCGAGGGCGCATGGCGCATGCCTTTGGGGGCGGCCTATGACAAAAAGCTCAAATCCCAGATAGCCGATATGAAGAACGTGGGCGGGCGCGATGCAGGATCGATCACAGCCGCGCAATTCCTGCAGCGTTTCGTGAAAGAAGACACACCTTGGGTGCATCTGGACATCGCCGGTGTCGCCAGCGTCAAGGCCGAAACACCCTATGCGCCGCAAGGGGCCAGCGGGTGGGGCGTATTGGCGCTGAACCGGCTTGTGGCAGACAAGTTCGAGACAGACAGCAGCGCGCCCAAGGCCAAGGCCTGACCGCATGGGGGCCGCCTATTTCTATCACCTGACTCGCAATCCGCTGGAGGTGACCCTGCCGCAGCTTCTGGGCCGCGCAAGGGCGGCAGGCTGGCGCGTGGCGGTGCGGGGGCGTGATCCGGCGCGGATGGACTGGCTTGACCGCCAGTTGTGGATGGGGGCACAGGACGGTTTTCTGCCGCATGGTCTGGCCGGCGGGCCGCATGATGCTGCCCAGCCCGTGCTGTTGACTACCGGACCGGCCGCCAATGATCCTGCCTGCCTGATGACCGTGGACGGGGCCGATCTGGACCCTGCCGAGGTGCAGGCACTGGAACGGGTCTGCGTGATTTTCGACGGCAATGATCCGGCAGCGCTGGATATTGCGCGCGGGCAGTGGAAGGCGCTGACCGATGCTGGCTGCGCCGCGCAATACTGGTCCGAGGAATCGGGGCGGTGGGAAATGAAAGCCGAACGCAGCGCCTGAAGCGTCCGGGATAGTGTCGAGTATTTTTGGCAAGATGAAGCCGCAGCACTACCGCGTCAGGATCAGTGCGCCCTGCCGGATCTCTACGGATGAGAACCGTTGCAGATAGCCCATGCCCAAAAGGGATTCGCGCATGTCGCCCTCGTTGACAAAGGCGCGCAGGCCGCGATCCTCGATCCCGCCAAGCCGGATACTGTCCAGCCGCACAGGTGCGGTGCGGACCTGTCCGTTGGCGGTCATGGCGCTGCCGATAAAGGCGAGTTCGGCCAGATCGAGCCCCGCGCTGACCGCGTCCTCGCGACTGAGAAAGATATCCGTGGCACCGGTATCGACCAGAAAGCGGATCGGCGCGCCGTTCACATGCGCCGTCAGATAGTAGTGGCCGTCAGGCGCGCGCGGCAACTCGATGCGGCCATCGGCGCTGATGACGGACTGCGTCGGTCGCACCGTCTGGCGGATATCCGACCACAGACCCACAGCGGCAATGACACCCAGAAACAGCAGCCCCCAGATCACGACATATTGCAGGGTTTTCCCCAGAGAATTGCGGTTCTGGACAAAAAACCAGAACACGATGACCGATCCCAGAAGGATCAGATAGGTCAATCTGCCAAAGTCATTACCGTCCATGCTGCGTGCCTTCTGCCTCTGCCTGTGTGATATTGGGGCACAGCGGCATAGTCCAAACTCAGCCAGCAAAACCGAAGTCGCGCAACCCGTCCAGTACAAATTGCACCGACAAGGCGGCCAGAAGCATGCCCAAAAGGCGCGTCACGACATTGATCCCGACCCGGCCAAGCGCGCGTTCGAACAGGTTGGCGGACAAAAACAGCACCATCACCAGCGCCAGCACCGCCAACATGACGCCCAGAACGGAAGCCAGACCCGCCATCCCCGACTGCTGGCCCGCCAGAAGGATCATCGAGGCAATCGCACCGGGACCCGCGATCAGCGGGATCGCCAAGGGAAAGACGGAAGGGTCGGGGCGGTCCTCATCCGTCTGGTCCTCGCGCCGTTTGGCGCGGCGGTCAAACAGCATGTCGAGGGCGGTGAGGAACAAAAGGATGCCACCCGCGATGCGGAAAGCGGGCATGGAGATGCCGACGAAACCCAGCACGGCCTCGCCCGCCAGCGCAAATACCGTCAGCAGGATCGCGGCCACGATCACCGCACGCAAGCCGATCGCGCGGCGCGCGCGCGCGCTCATGCCTTGGGTCAGCGCCACAAAAAGCGGCATCAAACCGATCGGGTCGATGATCACGAAAAGCGTGACAAAGGCGGTGATGAGAAAGGCGCTGTCCATGTCGGAAGACTGACCCTACGCCTCGGCCTTTTCAAGCTTTTCCAATGCCGCCATCCACATGCCTTCGGCGCGGTCCAGCGCCTCGCGCAGTTCGGCGTATTTCTTTTGCCAGACGACCAGTTCGTCCTTGCGCTCGTCATAGAGGCTGGGATCGGCCAGTTTCTTGGCGAGCTTGTCGCCCATCTCGTTGAGCTTCTTGACGCGGTCCTCACATTTGCGGACCTCGGCGCGCAGGGCCAGCATCTGGTCGCGGCTGGGTTTTTGCGCCGTTTCGCGCGGCTTTTCCTTGTCCTTGTTGCGCGCGGGCGTGTCCGGTTGCAGCAGCATTTTGCGATAGGTTTCAAGGTCTTCGTCATAGGGGCGCACGGTGCCGTCCTGGACCAGCCACAAACGGTCCGCCACCATCGACAACAGGTGCATGTCGTGGCTGACAAGGATCACGGCGCCGGAATAGGCGGTCAGTGCTTCGACCAGCGCCTCGCGGCTCTCGATATCAAGGTGGTTGGTCGGTTCGTCGAGGATCAGCAGATGCGGCGCGGGCAGGGTGGCCAGCAGCAGCGACAGACGCGCCTTCTGACCGCCCGACAGACGCCCCACCTCGGTGTCCGCTTGTGCAGCGCCAAGGCCGAACCCTGCCAGCCGTGCGCGCAGTTTCGCCTGCCCCTCGGCAGGGCGTTCGCGCAGCAGGTGTTGCAGCGGTGTTTCCTCGACCCGCAATTCCTCGACCTGATGCTGGGCGAAAAATCCGATCCGGAGCTTGCTCGATTGCGTGGTTTTGCCACCCATCGACGCCAGTCGCCCTGATAACAGTTTGGACAGAGTCGATTTGCCCTGACCGTTCTTGCCCAGCAGCGCGATGCGGTCATCCTGATCGATGCGCAGGTTGAGGTTGCGCAACACGACAGTGTCGCCATAACCCACGCTTCCGCCCTCGATCGAGATGATGGGCGGCGACAATTCCTCGGGTTCGGGAAAAGAGAACACGGTGCGCGCGGCATCTTCGGGCGCGCGGATGATTTCCATCTTTTCCAGCATCTTGACGCGGGATTGCGCTTGTTTGGCTTTGCTGGCCTTGGCCTTGAAGCGGTCCACGAAACTTTGCAGATGGGCGCGGCGCGCGTCCTGTTTCTTGGCGGCGGCGGTCAACACGGCGCGTTGTGCGGCGCGCTGGCGGGCAAACTGGTCGTAATTGCCCGAATAATAGGTCAGTTTGCGGTCTTCCAGATGCAGGATCGCACCCACGGCACGGTTCAGAAGTTCGCGGTCATGGCTGATGATCAGCACCGTATGGGGATATTTGATCAGGTAGTTTTCCAGCCAGAGCGCGCCTTCCAGATCGAGATAGTTGGTCGGCTCGTCCAGCAGCAGGTAGTCGGGCTGTGCGAACAGCACCGCCGCCAGCGCCACGCGCATCCGCCAGCCGCCCGAGAAGGCCGAGCAGGGCATCAACTGTTCTGCCGCTTCAAAACCAAGCCCGCGCAGGATCGATGACGCCCGCGCCTCGGCGGACCATGCGTCGATATCGGCAAGGCGGGTCTGCACTTCGGATATACGGGCCGGATCAGTGGCGGTTTCGGCCTCGGCCAGCAATTCGCTGCGTTCGGTGTCAGCGGCCAGCACGGTGTTGAGCAGCGACACCTCGTTGCCGGGCACCTCCTGGGCCACACCGCCGATGCGGGCGCGGGACGGCAGCGTTATGTTGCCCCCCTCCAGCGGCAATTCGCCCCTGATCAGCTTGAACAGCGTGGTTTTGCCCGCGCCATTGCGGCCGATCAGGCCAACCTTGTGGCCTGTGGGAATGGTGGCGCTTGCGGCCTCGAAAAGCGGGCGGCCTTCAATATTGAAGGTAAGATCTGTGATGCGTAACATGGCCCCCCATTGCCTGAACCCGCAGCCAGCGTCAATCGCGGCTTTTCAAGCGCAGGGGGGCATGATACGAGCGCGGCGATTTCATAGGGACGGGGCATGGGGCCTGTTGTCCCTGCAGACAAAGAGAGCATCACACATGGCTATCCAGCGCACCTTTTCGATCATCAAACCCGACGCCACAAAACGCAACCTGACCGGCGCGATCAATGCAAAGCTGGAAGCGGCAGGTCTGCGTATCGTTGCGCAAAAGCGCATCCATCTGTCCAAGGCGCAGGCCGGTGCATTCTATGCTGTGCACAAAGCGCGCCCTTTCTATGACGAGCTGTGCGAGTTCATGGCGTCCGAGCCGATTGTCGTGCAGGTTCTGGAAGGCGAAAATGCCGTTCTGAAGAACCGCGAAGTCATGGGCGCCACCAATCCGGCTGACGCCGATGCCGGCACGATCCGCAAGGAATTTGCCCTGTCGATCGGTGAGAACTCGGTCCACGGGTCGGATGCGGAAGACACAGCCGCGGAAGAGATCGCTTATTTCTTCTCGGGTCTGGAACTGGTCGGCTGATCTGCCACCGGTTTGAAGGATAAAGGAAAGGGCGCGGTTCTGCGCCCTTTTTTCATGCATTCATCCGTGTTTGACCCGCTCGGGGGCGATCACGCCGATGGCATCCAGAACTGCCTCCAGATGGCGCAGGTCCGTATTCAGATGCGTTTCTTTCAGCGCATCGAAACGGACACGCAGGGCCGCCTTTTCCGCCCCTTTGCAATCGTTCCAAGGACGTCCCTGCAAGGCCATCACCAGCACATAATAGCCGATGAAATGCGGACGCAGGCCGGTGGTGATCATCCGGCCATAGGCAATATCCGCACCCAAAGCGCGCAATTCCTCGGCCGAGGTGATACCCGCGCGGGCGCAGTCCCGCTCCATCGCGGGGCCAAGATTGGGAATCGTCGAGACAGGCGTGTTCATGGCACGACTTTGCCAGCCCACAATTGCGTTGTCATCCGCGCTGTTCAGCGCCGGATGATGCTGTGCCTAAATGCTGGCGAAATCGGTGAAAACCGAACCGGGGCGCGGCGGTGCCGGCTGTGCGGTCACGGGCGTCACGGGGGGCTTGCTTGAATCAGTCTGGGCCTGTGTCGGGGTTTGTGGTTTGGCTGCCTGGGCCATGGTCTGCTCCTGCGGTGGTCCCGGCCGCTTTGCGCGTTTCTCGGGAAAATTGTGCTTATGTCCGTCTGCCACACCTAGGAAGCACAGGGCCGCGCCGCAAGGAAAAGCGGCGTGACCCTGTCGTTATGGGCGGAATTATGCCTTTTCAGCCGCAGTCACGATGATCTCGACACGGTATTTGGGGGCGGCCAGTTTCGCTTCGCCGGTGGCGCGGGCAGGGGTGTGGCCTGCGGGAACCCAAATATCCCAGACGGCGTTCATCTCGGCGAAATCGGCCATATCGGCCAGCCAGATGATGGTTTGCAGGATCTGTGTCTTGTCGCTTCCGGCCTGTGCCAGCAGATCGTCGATCTGGCGCAGACAGTCGGTTGTCTGTTCGGCAACGGTGGCGCCTTCACCGACTTGGCCTGCCAGATAGATGGTGCCGTTATGCTTGACGATGGCGCTCATACGCGCGCCGGTTCCGATACGTTCGATCATGGGATGTTCCTTTGGCTGGGTTGCATAGGCGTGGCGATAGCGGGGCGTTGTGGCTTTCGCAAGGGCCGGATCAGCCCAGCGGCACGGGCGTCAGCAAGGGTTTGCCCGCCAGAAGCGCGTGGATATTGGCGCGTTGTAAGGCCCCCATGGCGGCGCGGGTTTCTATGGTGGCGGTGCCGATATGGGGTAGTGGCAGAACCTGCGGCAAAGCGGTCAGGCGCGGATCGGCATGCGGCTCGTTGCGGAACACATCCAGCGCAGCGCCCCTGATTACGCCACTTTGCAGCGCAGCCAGCAAAGCCGCTTCATCCACCACGCTGCCACGCGACATGTTGATCAGATGCCCATCGGACCCCAGCGCCGACAGAACATCGGCGGTGATCAGATCCTCGGTTTCGGTCCCGCCGATGACAGTGACGAACAGATCGTCCACCGCTTGCGCCAAGGCCACCGCATCCGCGTGATAGTGCCAGCCGGCGGGCGTATCCTTGGGGCTGCGGGACTGGTAGTGGATATCGCATTTGAATGCGGCCAATCTGTCTGCGGTGGCGCGTCCGATCCGGCCAAGACCAAGGATGCCGACACGCCGCCCCGTGGCCTTGCGCGCAAGGGGTGGGCCGCCCTTGGCCCAGTCGCCACTGCGAACCGAGGCGATCCCGCGTTCAACCTCGCGCAGCAGACCCAGCCACATGGCAATCGCCAGATCGGCGACATCATCGGTCAGCACATCCGGCGTGTTGGTCACCGCGATCCCGCGCGCTGCGACAGCGGGCAGATCGACCGCATCATAGCCCACACCGTAGCGCGCAATCAGCTCAAGTGCGGGCAGCATGTCCATCTGCGCAGGACCAAAAGCCTCGTGGCTTTTGCAGGCGACGGCGCGGATTTCGGACAGCGTGTCAGATGACAGGCTATCCATATCGGCAAGTTTAGGCAGCGCCAGATCACCGAAATCGGCCCTGAGCGCGCTTGCATCCATATCGGCATAGGTACCGACAATCAGAACTCCGGACATTTTACTTCCTTTTTTCGATCATCCGCGCCCGACAAACGGCATATTCGTCGCCATCACTGTCACAAACTGCACATTTGCGCCGTCAGGCAGGCTGGCCATATGCAGCACCGTTTCCGCCACGACCGAGACATCCATCATTGCTTCCGGCTTGATACTGCCATCCGCTTGGGGCACACCCTTGGCCATGCGATCAGCCATGCCGGACATCGCATTGCCGATGTCGATCTGTCCGCAGGCGATGTTGAATGGACGCCCGTCCAGTGACAATGTGCGGGTGATCCCCGTCACAGCATGTTTCGCCGCCGTATAAGCGATGGACCCCGGACGCGGCGCATGGGCAGAGATCGAGCCATTGTTGATGATCCGTCCGCCTTGCGGGTCTTGTGCCCGCATCCGCGCAAAGGCGGCACGGGCGCACAAAAACACGCCGGTGACATTCACATCCAGTACAGCGCGGAAATCATCGGGCGCGATCTGGTCGATTGTCGCGGCACAAAGGTTGCGGCCTGCATTGTTGAAGATCACGTCAAGGCGGCCCCAATCAGACATGGCCTTATCGAACAACGCTTCGACCGTGGCCTCGTCCGTCACATCGCCGGACAGGATCAACGCGTTCGGGTGCCCTTCGGCACTGTCCTCCAGCGCATCTGCTCGCCGCCCGACCAGACCGACATGCCAGCCTTGCGCCAGAAACAGGCGGGCCGTGGCGCGTCCGATGCCGCTGCCCGCCCCTGTGACGATGATCGTACGTGTCATGCTGGCATCGGGATCGGGCCGACCTCGCTGGGCACCTGATAGCCGCGTTGCACTGCCGGACGATCCGCCAAGGCCCGATACCAGCGCAGGACATTGGGGAACTGCGTCAGGTCAACCTCGTGCCATTCATGCCGCGCGGCCCAAGGGAAAATCGCCATATCGGCGATGGAATAATCCCCTGCGATGTAATCACGCCCGTCAAGCTGGCGGTCCAGCACACCGTAAAGGCGTTGGGCTTCCTTGGCAAAACGCTGCTCGGCGGGTTCCGACAGGCCACGATTGTTGCGCAAGAAGTAATGGGCCTGTCCCAGCATCGGGCCAAAGCCGCCCATCTGCCACATCAGCCATTGCATCACATCGGCGCGGGCGGCGATGTCGGTTGGCAGGAATTTACCCGTCTTTTCGGCCAGATAGATCATGATCGCACCGGATTCGAACTGCTTTACGCCGTTGTCATGATCCACGATGGCGGGGATCTTGTTGTTGGGCGAAATCGCCAGAAAATCAGGCGCGAATTGCGCGTCCTTGCCGATATTGATGGAATGGACGGTGTAGGGCAGCGCCAGTTCTTCCAGCAGGATCGAGACCTTGCGCCCGTTGGGCGTGCCCCATGTGTAAAGGTCAATCATTGTGCAGTCCTTTGTTGTCAGATGGTTGCGGGGCAAAGCTTAGGTTGGCACCTTGGCCGAGGCGGCGCGCAGCTTGGTGATGGTCGTGCGCGAGGTGATCTGTTCGGGGTCTGTCACCAGTTCAAGCACGGCCGGTTTGCCAGATGCGCGGGCGCGGGACAGGGCGGGGCCGAAATCCTCGGTTCTTGTGACACGTTCGGCGTAGCAGCCATAGCCTTCGGCCATGCGGACGAAATCATGGGTTTGCAAGGTGGTGCCGGACACGCGGTGCGGGTGGTCGCGTTCCTGATGCATGCGGATCGTGCCATAGATGCCATTGTTGAACAAAAGAACGATGGGTTTGGCGCCGTATTGCGCGGCCACGGTCAGTTCCTGACCGCTCATCATGAAGCCGCCATCACCGACCATGGACAGCACCAGCGTTTCAGGGTGCAGCAGGCTGGCAGCAACAGCAGCAGGCACGGAATAACCCATCGAGCCGCAAGTCGAACCGATCTCGCGCCCCGGTCGGCCAAAGCGCAGGAAACGCTGCGCCCAGCCAGTGTGGTTGCCTGCATCCAGCGTGATGATCGTGTCGGCGGGCAGGGTGTCGCGCACATCGCACAACGCTTGCCCCATATCGAGGGTCCAGCCCGCATCGGCAGGGCGCGCGGTATCGGCCATGTACTCGCCCCGCAGCGTGCCACACCAGTCGCCCCAAGCGTTCTGGCGCGCGAGGTCCAGCTCGGCCAGTTGCAATGCCACGCCGTCCATATCGGCGGCGATACCCAGATCAGGGCCATAGACACGGCCAATCTCGTCCGCATCGGGATGGATATGGATCAGGCGCTGCGAAGGCTCCGGCGGGGTGATATTGGTATAGCCCTTGGTCGTCATCTCGCCCAGACGCGCGCCCAACACCAGCACGACATCCGCCTCGGCCAGACGTTTGTGAAGCGCCGCAGCCGTGGCGGTGCCGAACTCGCCGACATAGCTGTCAGAACGGTTGTCGATCGCGTCCTGACGCCGGAAAGATGTCGTGACGGGCAGCTTGTTGGTCTCGGCAAACTGCCTGATGTTTTGTGCCGCGCTATCGGTCCAGCCGGACCCGCCCAGCAAAAGCATCGGTCGCATCGCCTGCGCCAGAAGTGCTGTCACTTCGGTCAGTTGCGCCTGTGTCATATGGGTGCGGGTCGCGGTATAGGGGCGGGCATCGGCCACGGTGACGACAGTGGTTAGCATGTCCTCGGGCAGGGCCAGCACCACAGGACCGGGGCGGCCGGACGTCGCCACGCGGAACGCGCGGGCCATGTATTCAGGCACACGTTCGGGGCTGTCGATCTGCGCCACCCATTTGGCAAGCCCGCCGAACATCTGGCGGTAATCGACCTCCTGAAAGGCTTCGCGGTCCATCATGTCACGGCCCACCTGACCGATCAGCAGGATCATCGGCGTGCTGTCTTGTTGCGCGATATGCACACCGATACTGGCGTGACATGCCCCCGGACCGCGCGTGACCATGGCGATGCCGGGCTTGCCTGTCAGCTTGCCATAGGTTTCAGCCATATTGGCGGCTCCGGCCTCGTGCCGCGCATTGATCAGGGTAAAGCGGTCAGACACATCATGTAGCGCGTCCAGCACTTCGAGATAACTTTCGCCGGGAACGCAAAAAGCGGTGTCGGCACCATGCACCAGCAATTGATCGACCAGAACCTTGCCTGCCGTGCGGGCCGTTTGCGACGCATCCTGTTTCATCTTCTGTCCATCCCTTGTTGCGCCTGACCTGTCTGGCCCGAAGGCGCACTGCTTGTCAATATTGTTTACAACAGCGCGCGTCCTGTGCATGGTGGGCCTCCAGGTGGAGGAGATCAACAGCTTGTCGGTGGCATGCCCGCGCAAGCAATGTGCGTCACCGCCACAAGGCCGCACAGACCGGCCATAAGAGGACGGACAGATGACGCAGACCGGCAGACCCGAAGACCCGCTGTTGAACACCTCGATCCGCAAGCGTGAAACGCTGGCTGATCAGATCTATGGACGGATACTGGAACTGATCGCCTCTGGTCAACTGGCCGAAGGCGACAAGCTGCCATCCGAGCACCAGATCAGCGAACGCTTCGAGGTGTCGCGCCCTGTCGTGCGCGAGGCTTTGGCGCGGTTGCGCGATGACGGTATTGTCTCGGCCCAGCACGGCGTGGGCAGTTTTGTGCGCCGCCGCCCGCCGCAGGGCCTGATCGAACATGCGGGTGCCGCAGATGTCGCCGGGTTGATGCGCTGCATGGAGGCGCGCCTGTCACTGGAAGCCGCCGCCGCCCGTCATGCGGCCCTGCGCGCCAGCCCGCGTGACCTGCTCAGGATCGAGGACGCGCTGCAGCATATGGAACGCACCATGCGCGCCCGCAAACCCGTGCGCGAGGCGGATTTCGATTTCCACATGGCCGTGGCCGAAGCCAGCGGCAACGAGATTTTCTGCGACATGCTGAACGCGACGCGGGGTCTGATGATGCAAGCCATCGGCGTGGCGCAAACGCTGACGAGTACGGGCAGCGATGCGCGGATCGAGGCTGTTCTGGACGAACACCGCCAGATACTTGAGGCGATTAGGAACCGCGATGCCGAAGGGGCGGCGCTGCTGATGAGCTATCATCTGGTGCAAGCCCGCCGCCGCGTCACTGATCAGGGACGGCGGGCGTGAGCGTGTCAGTCCTTCGCGCCAATGTCCTACACGCCCGTGTCTTTCACGCCCGTGTCTTTCACGCTGGCGATGATCACATCCATCTGGCGCGCCAGCAGCCAGCTATCACCTGCAACGGCGACAAAATCGAAGCCCCGCGCAAAATAGCCGCGTGCCAGATCGGGACCAAAACCAAGGATGCCGATAGGCTTGCCCGCCGCGCGCGCCATGGCACATCCCTTGTCAATCAGGGCCTGCGCCTCGGGGTGTTGGGATTGGCCAAGATGCCCCATCGCCGCCGACAGATCGGCAGGTCCGATAAAGATCGCATCCACACCGTGCACAGCGGCAATCTGCGGGATCGCTGCCACCGCCTGCGGGGTCTCGACCTGCACGATGATGCACAGATCGTCGGTGAAGCTGTGCAGATAGTCCGGGTTGCGCCCGTAGTTGTTGGCCCGTGTGGTCATCGACAGCCCGCGCATGCCCTCGGGCGGATAGCGGGTATAGCTGACGACGCGGGCCGCATCCTCGGCGCTTTCTATCATTGGAAACATCAGGCTGCGCGCCCCCAGATCCAGCAGGCGCTTGACCATCACAGGCTCGGCCACCGGCACGCGCACCACCGCCTCGACCGGTCCGGCCATGGCAGCGCGCAGATGATGCCCGATGCCGGACAGGGGCGTGGGCGAATGTTCCATGTCAATCAGCAACCAGTCGGCGCCCGAGCCTGCGGCGATCTCGGTGGCGGCGGGCGCGTCCAGCGACAGCCATATGCCTGCTTGCTGTCGTTGCGCGGCAAAGCCGGATTTCAGGCGGTTGTTTGACATAATGCCTCCTCTTGCTGTCCCGACCGCTATAGCGCGCCGCCTTGCCCGAAGCCAAGCGGCAGGCAGTAGCCTTGTCCCCTTAAAGACCCTCTGGAGCCTGAAATGACCAAGACCGCCCGAAAGACACCTGACACGTTGCGTTCCGCCCGCTGGTTCGCGCCGGACGACCTGCGCAGTTTCGGCCACCGCAGCCGGATGATGCAACTTGGTTATGCCGAGGCGGATTTCATGGGCAAGCCTATCATCGGTGTGCTGAACACATGGTCCGAGATCAATTCCTGCCACGGCCATTTTCCCGAGCGCGCGAAGGAAGTGAAACGCGGCGTCTTGCAGGCGGGCGGCTTTCCGGTCGAGATGCCGGTGCTGTCGGTGGACGAGCAATTCACCAAACCGACCTCGATGATCTACCGCAACATGCTGGCGATGGAGACCGAGGAGGTGATCCGCTCGCATCCCTTTGATGGCGTGGTGCTGATGGGCGGCTGCGACAAGACAACACCTGCGCTGATCATGGGGGCCATCACGGCGGGTGTGCCGTTCATCTTCATGCCCGCAGGACCGATGCTGCGCGGCAATTACGCTGGAAAAGTACTAGGGTCAGGCTCGGATGCGTGGAAATACTGGGACGAGCGGCGCGCAGGCAATATCTCGGATGCGGAATGGCACGGGGTGCAGGGCGGCATCGCGCGCAGCCACGGTGTTTGCATGACGATGGGCACGGCCAGCACGATGACGGCGATTGCGGATTCGCTGGGACTGAGCTTGCCGGGGGCATCAAGCATTCCGGCGGTGGATGCCAACCACAGCCGCATGGCGTCAGGCAGCGGGCGGCGCATTGTCGATATGGTCTGGGAGGATCTGACGCCCGACAGGATCGTGACGGATGCGGCGGTGCGCAACGCGGCGATTGTGGCAATGGCGACGGGGTGTTCCACCAATGCCGTTGTGCATCTGATCGCGATGGCGCGCCGCGCTGGTGTTGATCTGACGCTGGACGATCTGGACGCTTTGGGGCGCACAACGCCCTTGCTGGCCAATATCCGGCCTTCGGGCAGCGATTACCTGATGGAGGATTTCTATTACGCGGGCGGTCTTTTGGCGATGATGAAGCAAATCGCCGACCGTCTGGATACAACATGCATGACCGTGGCAGGCACCACGGTCGGCGAGAATATCGCGGATGCACAGGTGTATAATGATGACGTGATCCGGCCTTTGTCGAACCCTGTCTACAACGAGGGATCGCTGGCGGTTCTGCGTGGCAATCTGTGCCCTGACGGGGCGGTGATCAAACCTGCGGCCTGTGATCCGAAGTTCTACACCCATGAAGGCCCCGCGCTGGTCTTCGACAGCTATGCCGAGATGAAAAAGGCCGTCGATGACGAAAACCTTGAGGTGACGCCGGATCACGTGATGGTGCTGCGCAATGCGGGGCCATTGGGGGGGCCGGGCTTTCCCGAATGGGGCATGCTGCCGATACCCAAGGCGCTGATCAAGCAGGGGCACCGCGACATGCTGCGGATCTCGGACGCGCGGATGTCGGGCACGTCCTATGGCGCCTGCGTGCTCCATGTGGCGCCGGAAGCCTTCATTGGCGGGCCGCTGGCGCTGTTGAGAACGGGCGATATTGTCCGGCTGGATCTGGCGGCACGGCGGCTGGATATGCTGGTGGACGAGGCCGAGATCGCGGCGCGCCGTGCAGCTTGGGTAGCACCTGCGCCACGCTATCAACGCGGCTGGGGCTATATGTTTTCCGCCCATGTCGGGCAGGCCGATCAGGGCTGCGACTTCGATTTCCTGACAAAGGGTTTCGGACAGGCGGCAGGCGAGCCGGATATTTACTGAAAAGGGGCCACAGATGATTGATAAGTCACGCAGGTTAGAGGCCGCCCTGACGGGGATTTCGGGCATTCTTGTCACCCCCTATGACAGTGAGGGCGAGATCGCACCGCACAGGCTGATCCCGATCATCGACCGGTCCTTGGGCGCGGGGATGCACATTCCGGTCGTCAACGGCAATACGGGCGAGTTCTATGCCCTGACCACTGATGAGGCCTGCACCATGGCGCGCGAGGTTGTCGCTATGGTCGCAGACCGCGCGCCGGTTCTGGCAGGGGTCGGGCGCGGGGTACGCGATGCCTGCGCTTTGGCAAAAGCCTCGGCCGATGCGGGGGCTGCGGGGTTGATGATCCACCAGCCGCCCGATCCGTTTGTCGCACCGCGCGGGATCATGGACTATCTGAACGCGGTCAGCGATGCCTCGGGCGGGCTGCCGATGATGCTGTATCTGCGCAATGACGCGATCGGCACGGCGGCGATTGCTGCGCTCTGCGCTGTGCCGGGTGTGCGCGGCGTCAAATGGGCCACACCCAATCCGATGCGGCTGGCCGAGGCAAAAGCCGCCTGCGATCCCGGTATCGTTTGGGTCGGCGGGTTGGCTGAAACATGGGCGCCTGCGCTTTATGCCGTGGGCGCGCGGGGCTTCACATCTGGTTTGATCAATGTCTGGCCGGAACGGTCGATGGCGATCCATGCCGCACTTGAAGGTGGCGATTATGCCAAGGCCAACGACCTGATCGCGGGCATGAAAACCTTCGAGGACATCCGCGCCGAGGAAATGAACGGCACCAATGTCACCGGCGTCAAGGCGGCTTTGGCCGCGATGGGGCAGGATTGCGGACCCACGCGCCCCCCATCGGCATGGCCGCTGAGCGACACACAGCAGGGACGGCTTGACGCTTTCCTGCGCGACAACGACCTGATCTGAAGGACAGATAAATGAGCTATACACCACATGGCCGACACCTGATTGCAGGTGAATGGATTACCAGCGACACCACATTCCGGTCCGATCCGGCCCATGGCCCCGCGCATGATTTCGGCGAGGCGACAGCGGATCACGTGAACAGCGCCTGTGACGCGGCAGAGGATGCGTTCTGGTCATATGCCGAAACCTCACGCGATGAACGCGCCGTATTCCTGCACGCTATCGCCGACGAGATCGAGGCGCGGGCTGCGGCCATCACGGACATTGCCACGCAGGAAAGCGGCTTGCCGCAAGCGCGGATCGAAGGCGAGCGGGGGCGCACGACAGGCCAACTCAGGCTGTTTGCCGAGCATATCCTGACATCCGGCCATCTGGACATCCGCAACGATGCCGCCCTGCCGGACCGCGCGCCGATGCCACGCCCCGAAATCCGCATGATCCAGCGCCCGCTGGGGCCTGTGGCGGTGTTCGGGGCGTCGAACTTTCCGCTCGCGTTCTCGACAGCGGGGGGCGATACGGCCTCGGCACTGGCGGCAGGCTGTCCTGTGGTGCTGCGCGGCCATCAGGCCCATCCCGGCACAGGCGAGATCGTGGCCGAGGCGATCCATGCCGCGATCACGCGTTGCAAAATGCCCGCAGGTGTCTTTTCCCTGATCCAGGGCGGTGGCAACGCGGTCGGTCAGGCCCTGGTCAGCCATCCGCTGATCCGTGCCGTGGGCTTTACCGGTTCATTGCGCGGGGGCAGGGCGCTGTTTGATCTGTGTGCCGCACGGCTTGAGCCGATCCCGTTTTTCGGCGAGTTGGGCAGCATCAATCCGATGTTTCTGTTGCCCGATGCGATGGACGCGCGAGGCGCGAGCATCGCCAAAGGTTGGGCCGCTAGCCTGACCATGGGGGCAGGGCAGTTCTGCACCAATCCCGGTGTTGCCATCGCGATTGACAGCCCCTCGGTCACGGCCTTTGCCGATGCCGCCAGCGCAGCGCTGTCGGATGTTGCCGCGCAGACCATGCTGACGCAGGGCATTGCCGCGGCTTACCGCAAGGGCTGCGAGGCGGCGCTGGCCATGCCACAGGTCACGACGCTATCGGCCCGCGCCGCCGAGGGGCGCAACACACTGCCGGTCCTGATGCGCGTGACCGGCGATGTCTGGCAGGCCAGTCCTGACCTGCATCACGAGGTGTTCGGCCCGTTGGGAGTGCTGATCACCGTCAAAGACGAGGAGCAGATGCTGGCGGTTGCCCGCAATCTTGAGGGGCAGTTGACCTGCACCCTGCATCTGGACCAAGGCGATACAGATTTGGCGCGCCGCCTGATGCCGATCCTAGAGCGCAAGGCCGGGCGGCTTTTGGCCAACGGGTTTCCGACAGGGGTCGAGGTCTGTGATGCGATGGTGCATGGCGGGCCTTACCCTGCCAGCACGAATTTCGGCGCAACCAGCGTGGGCACCATGGCGATCCGCCGTTTCCTGCGCCCTGTGGCCTATCAGAATATGCCCGGCGCATTGTTGCCCGCCGATCTGCAAGAAGGATGAACCGGATGGACAAAACCCTGCATGACCAGTTGATGGGTGTGTCGGTGGCCACACTCGCCACCGTGTTGTATAAACGTGGCCTGCGCAATCAGGTGATACAGGGCGTGCAACCTGTCGCGCCCAAAGGCCGCAATATGGTCGGCCCCGCTGTCACGCTGCGCTACATCCCCGCGCGCGAGGATCGCAACGGGATCGAGGTATTCCGCCGCCCCGATCATCCGCAGCGCGTGGCCGTGGATACCTGTCCCGAAGGGGCGGTTCTGGTGATGGACTGCCGCAAAGATCCGCGCGCGGCGTCCGCGGGCGATATCCTTGTGACGCGGCTGATGATGCGCGGCGCAGCGGGTGTCGTGACCGATGGTGGCTTTCGCGACGCGCACGAGATCGCGGGGCTGGACATTCCGGCCTATCACAACCGCCCCTCCAGCCCGACCAACCTGACCCTGCACGAGGCATATGATCTGAACGTACCGATCGGATGCGGTGACGCACCGGTGTTTCCCGGCGATATCATTGTGGGCGATCCCGATTGCGTCATCGTGATCCCGCAGGGGATAGCGGCCGACGTCGCAGCCGAGGCCACGGAAATGACGGTCTATGAGGATTTCGTTGTCGAGCAGGTCAAGGCGGGCGCGTCGATCATCGGTCTGTATCCCGGAACCAAGGACGAGCATGCGGTGGCCTTTGCCACATGGCGCAAGGACAAGGGGCGTTGATCCGGTACTGATCTGCGTCAGCACGCATTAACCACAGCCATGGAACGAAACAAGCCGGAGGTTCACACCTCCGGCTTTCTTTTGTGTTGCAGTGATCCAGCGGCTACCTTTTGGCGCGTTGCGCAGCCTCGGCCTTGAGGGTTTGCGCCAGCGTCACCTTGGGCGCGTCGGCCTCCTCGTCCCAGGCGTCCGAGCGTTCGCGCCGGTTCAAAAACAGCGCCAAAGCGCCAAGTGACAGGCCGACAGTGTCCGTGACAATGCCCGGATTGATCAGAGTCAGTGCCGCCGCGACCAGCAAAAGCCGCGTGATCCACCCCGTCGGGCGCAACAGGAACCCCGCAAGACCTGCCGCCAGGAACGTCACCCCCATCGAAGCGGTGAAGGCAGTCAGCACGACCTCGGTCCATGTGCCGATCATCAGCAAGGACGGCCCGAACACGAACATGAACGGGATGATATAGCCCGTCAGACCCAGCCGCACGGCCACCATGGACGTGGCCATCACGGGTGATTGCGCGATCCCGCAGGCCGCATAGACCGCAATCGCCACGGGCGGTGTGATCGCGGACAGGATCGCATAGTAGAACACGAACATATGCGCGGCCGGGATCGACACACCCATATTGACCAGTGCAGGCACAAGCAGCGCCACCTGAACGATATAGGCAGGCGTTGTGGGCATACCCATGCCCAGAACGATCCCCGCCATCATCGTCAGGATCAGCGCAAATATCAGCTGTTGGCCAGCGGCGGCCTTGACCAGCCCTGTGAAGGTCAGCCCCAGACCGGTCTGCGCAATGACACCGATCACAATCCCCGCTGTCGCACAGGCCAGTGCCACAGCGACCGAGTTGACAGCCCCCGAATGCAGCGCGTCAACCAGTTTGGGGAATGTGAATTCGTGCCGTGTCGTTTTCCGCATCAAGACCACCGGCACCACAGAAAGGATACCACTGAGGGCCGAGAAGGGGGCGGAATAGCCCGTCATCAGCATCCCCACGATCACGACCAGAGGCAGAAACAGATGGCCCTCATCCTTGAGAACCTTGCCGACGCGGGGCAGGTCGGCGCGGGGCAGACCTTTCATGCCGCGTTTGCGCGCCTCGAAATGCACGGCAAGGAACACGGCCAGAAAATACAAAAGGGCCGGCATCAACGCATAGCCCGCCACCGTCAGATAGCTGACACCCATGAATTCGGCCATCACAAAGGCCGCAGCCCCCATGATCGGCGGCATGATCTGACCGCCGGTCGATGCCACGGCCTCGACAGCGCCCGCAAATTGCGGGCGGTAGCCGATCCGCTTCATCAGCGGGATCGAGAAGGTGCCGGTGGTCATCACGTTGGCCACAGCAGAGCCGGATACCGACCCGAACAGACCCGATGTGATCACGGCAACCTTGGCAGGCCCGCCTGCAGCATGGCCCGTCAGCGCCAGCGCGAAATCCATGAACAGCTTGCCGATGCCAAAGCGTTCGGCCAAGGCACCGAAGATCACGAACAGCACCACATAGGTGGCCGACACCTGTGCCGGAACACCGAACAGCGCGTCGGTGGTCATGTATTGATATTCCAGCAACCGCACCAAATCGGTATTTGTGAAAAACACCTGATAGGACAGAAAGATAAGGGCCGTCAGTGGCAGGATGAACCCGATGGCGCGGCGTGTTGCCTCGAGGATCGTGACCATCATCATCACGGCAAAGACCTGATCCATCACCGAGACCGGCCCGACATAGGCCATGCGCGTGTTGAAATAGGTCTGGTTCACGATTGGATAGCTTGCAGCGGCAATAGCCACAAACATGAAGGCCAAATCCAGCACTCCGGGTGCCTTGCCACGGCGGCTTTCCGTCATCGGCAGGGCCAGATAGGCCAGCGCCAGCGCAAAGCCGAAATGCGTCGCCCGAAGGGTAAACGCGTTTGGCGGACCGAACCACGCGACGTAAAGGTGAAAGAGGCTCATCGTCACCGCGACCATTACGGTCAGGCGCCGAAGCCAGACATCGACTGCCAGCATGAATCTATCCGCTCGTCAAAGCAGTTTCAAAAAACCACATGGGTTTTAAGGGTTGAAACTGCGCGATTACAGCACCTTGAAGTCGCCCCGGTGCTTCAGCGAAAAACCGAAAGGCTTCAAGAGGGCAAGAGGGGGAACAGGGGCCACGCGGTGGCGCAGCCCCTAACGGATCGGTGTTACTCGTTCGCGTCGTAGAACGCCTTGGCCGCTGCGTGCAGAGTCACGCCGCCCTCATCACGCATGTAGGGGATCGTGATATCACGCATCGCGGCGCTGATCGTCGCCAGATCGCCGCGCTCGGCCCACATGTTTTCCAACAGTGCCGTGACCACGGCATCATCCAGATCGCAGCGCCCGATCAGCTGGGTCATGTACCCCACCACAATCACATCGCTATCCTGTCCGGGATAGCTGCCTGCGAGCATGGTCAGCGAGGCATAACCGGGGTTGATCTCGTCGCGCATCTTTCCAATGAATTCTTCGGTCAGCGGAATGACGGTCAGGTCGGTCGAATTGGCCAGATCCATGATCGCCGATGCAGGGATCGTTGTCCCGGCGGTAAAGACATCTGCGTTGCCGTCCTGCACAAGTCCGACCCCGTCGGAATAGGACACATAATCGACGCTGCGCATATCCTCATAGCTGGTTCCGGCTGTCTGCAGGATCGCCCGTGTGACCTGTTCGGCAGTGTTGCCGACCGGCTGCGTGACAAGACGCTTGCCCTTGAGATCCTCGACAGTCGCGATGCCGCTGCTCGCGGGGGCAACCATCTGGAAATATTGCGGATAGAGTGTGGCCATCAGACAGATATTGTCGGCCTTGCCCTCGAACGGCGCCCGCCCCTCCAGAGCGTCCACGACCGAGATCGAGTTTCCGAAGGCCAGATCTGTCATGCCGCCCTGAACGCCTTGTGCGTTGGCAACACCACCACCTGGCAGAACCTGCACGCTGATGCCGTCATCCGACAGCATGGACTGGATCGCGCCGCCCAGCGGATACCATGCGCCGCCCTGTGGGCCGGTCATGATCTTGATTTGTTGGGCATTGGCCTGTCCCGCCACGGCCGCCACGGCCACGACTCCGGTCAAAAGAAATCTACGCATCAGTTCCTCCCTGTCAGCGCTTCAAATGTGCCCTTTGCAATGACGGTTCCGTCAGCGCGGGCCTATCCATCAGGTCCGGGCGCACCTCCTCGCCGGATCCAATGGGATTACTCCACCAGATAGGGGGTGAGTTGTCAAATATATTTACAAGATGAATTGTCCCAAGCAAGTTGCCGCCAGTGAAGGCAGCAAACAACGGGATTCACGGGAAATACGATTGAATGCGCCTGCAACACGCCAAGGTGATGGTGCAGGCGACGGGGCGTATTTGCCCTTGGTTGGTATCAAGGTACTGAAAACGCGTAAGTTCAGCGTTTGATCGCCCGCGTGCCCCAGATCAGGATACAGGCCCCGACGACCCCGGCCACCAGATACCCGACCCATCCGCCGAACGAGACGCCAAGCATCCCGAACAAAAAGCCCGCAATCGCGGCGCCGATCATACCGAGGATGATGTTCAGAATAACCCCAGTGTCCGACTTCATGAAGGATGAGGCGATCCAGCCTGCGATCCCACCGATAATAATGGCTGCAATCCAGCCAACGCCTGCTTCGTCCATTTCCGCGCTCCGTTCCATCTGTTGATCAATGACAGTTCTGTGATGTGTTTGATCAACACCTTCGGTGCTCTTCGGTTCCCACACGCCGTGTGATTTTTTATACCCCCATGACGGCGTCGGTCACCTTGACCGTTGGGGAATGGCACCATCACGCGCTAGAACTTTCCAAGGTAGCGGAAGGGATGCACCGTATGATTCTTATCACTGGGTTCCAAAGTTATGCAGGACGGGCCGCAAATCCGTCCGAACTGGTTGCAATGGCGCTAGACGGAGCAACCATAGGCGGTACAAAGGTGCATGGGCACGCGCTGGCTGTCGATTTTTCTGCGATGTGCCGCCAAATTCCGCAGCTGCTGGCCGATCTCAACCCCAGATTGATTGTCTCGCTCGGTCTTTGGCCGGGTGAGCCGATGATCCGTATCGAAAGGGTCGCGGCAAACTGGTCGTGGTTCGAACTTCCCGACAATGCCGGTCACCGTCAGAATGGCAGGGTCGTCGAGGATGGTCCCGACGGCTATCTGTCGTCGCTACCTGCCGATGCGATGCAGGCCGCCATTCGCGCCGCAGGTCTGCCATGTCGCCAGTCGGGCAGTGCGGGCACCTATCTGTGCAATGCCACGTCCTATGTGACGCTTCATCATTGTGCCCTGCAGGAGCGACGCACGATGGCCGGATTCATACACTTGCCCTATCTTCCGTCACAGGTGGCGGCGCTGTTGGATCAGGTGGCCCAGGAAAGCCAGCTCGAGATGCATCAAAGGGCCGATTTCGCGTCAATGCATCTGGATGATATGATCGAAGCCATACGCATCGGTCTGGAAACGGCGTTCTCACTATCGAAGGGATGATCAAGATCCAAGGAATGTTCAAGGAGTTACGGATTCCTAAGCCGCCTGTTTCTCGACCTTTACGATCTGGGGTTGCGCTAAATTGGGGCATTAAAAAAGGCTCAATTCGCATTAGCTATGCACATGGTCCAACCGGCAGGATTCCTACTGCTGCGGCGAGGACGGCGCGTGGTGTGGGTTGCCTTGGAAGCACTGCAAGATGAAACCATCTGAGATA
>Ga0163215_100410_pt1 | contig 76896 bp, 65 predicted proteins | sample SynspAceP_FD_185934 | JGI IMG/M metagenome (GOLD analysis project Ga0163215, IMG submission 185934) | Saline lake microbial communities from Ace Lake in Antarctica - Synechococcus sp. Ace-P (Hybrid Assembly) | ecosystem: Environmental > Aquatic > Non-marine Saline and Alkaline > Saline | place... | reverse complement strand
ATTTCGGCACGAATTGCGATACTATCGGATTTAATATAAGCATTGTCAGTTTCTTCAATGAAACGCCCATGCTCATACCATTCAATGCCCTTTGTAACGCCCCAGCCAGCGAGTCCAACTAACACAATCACAAAAAAAACTTTTTTAAACGACATTTGCTTACTCAAGTTTGAATGCTTCGCCTATTAAGTGTAATGTATATTACACTACACATTAAAACGATCAATCATAACAAAGCCAAAAGTGTAAATATTTGTTATTGTGCTTTCGTCTCGTTAAAACAATTGAATCATGACAGCAAATAAACCCACAATAGAAAGCGAATCTCCACAATATGCCCCTCGTGAACGCGGCCTGATCAGGCGCGATAAAATTATTCAGGCAGCGACAAAAGTATTTGTAAAGTCGGGATACGAAGCAGCGAGTCTGCAAGAAATTGTAGCTTTAGCAGGTGGCTCACTCGCCACACTCTATCGGTTGTTTGGCAATAAAGAAGGTTTGTTTTACGCCGTTATAGAGCGTAAAAGCGATCAATTACTGAGTGACTTTAATTACAGTGAATTGCAGAGTAAAACGCCCCGTGTCGCATTATTTGAGATAGGTAGGCGTTTTTTTAGTCTCATTATTTCACCAGAGGTAGGGGCTATTCACCGTTTATTGATAAGTGAAGCGGTACGCACACCAAGACTTCGAGAGATATTCCTAACCCTTGCCACAGAGCGTGCCATACGTAATCTCGCTGACTATCTGCAAAGCCAAGTGGATAAACAACACCTCGACATTAAAAATTGCTTTATTGCCGCCAGTCACTTTATGGGCGCACTCAAAGGTAATTATCATATTCGCAGTATGCTAGGAGAAGTCGTCAACCTAAGCACCGCACAACAAGAAGAATTTGTGATCACAGCAGTTGATATGTTCCTCAACGGTTACGCTCACCGCTAAAGCATTTCTCTTGTAGGAGGCCCTTTAGGGCCGAAAAAACAACAATAAATGATTACCAACTACCCTATTCCCAATTAAAACCAGGCGGTTGATTGTTCGCAGCTAAATAACACTGTTTACCGGCCCCTACACCATCCTTGTAGGAGGCCCTTTAGAGCCGAAAAAACAACAATAAATGATAACCAACCAAGTTCTTCTTCATTCAAACCCGGCACATGCCCACATTATTACCTGAACTAAAAGAACCTACTAGAACGGACTCATTTATTTATTTAACCCTGTTCTGACCCCGATATTAGCCTGATATTTATTCTAACTAAAATATCAGGCGCTACCCATGAGCCAATAGACTTACATTTGCGAATAATATGTCGGTTGCAGAATAACATCGGTAATGCCCGAAACCGTTGTTTTGTATTTAGGGATGTCTTTCATATTTTTCCATCCTTCACTTTTCACAAATTTATCCCAGTTCATATCTCGCTCAGCCATGTTTTCAAAACCAAGTATATAAACCAGATTGGGCATACCATTACCGGCTATTGTTTCGCCAAACATAACAGGATGCAGGCCAGTCTCTCTAAAAAGTGCAATTTCCCCGCCCTCATTAAACATTTCTATTTTCATTTTTGAGTCGTGCCTACTATGACTTTCATAAGTACGCATTTCAAATATACGCCCGCTTTTGCCTTTGATGTGAAGAGGTACTTCTGGTTTAGGCATGTGACTAAAGGCTTTTAATAATGAGGTGGAATATCTGAAAAAAACCGGCTCTTCTTTGGGGCGATTAATAAAACTAGCACCCACTTTTTGATACTCAGCATCAGCTGCTATTTTATCCCAAGCTACCGTGTATGATTCAATTGTGTTGTGGGGAATAACCACAAATAAATCTAATCCGTGGGCACCAAATTGGGGTTTAAACACACCAATGAGTTCGATACCTAAACGATTAAAGGCGGGTATAGCAGCATCTTTCCAATAGGCCTCTATTTTGTCCATTTGTGAGTTATTCACAACTTGGTATTGAATGAGCTCATAATATACTTGCTCGCTTTTTTGAGCGAATGCTGTCGTTGCAGACAACATTAAAGAAATAATGACCATTGAACGTGTGATGAGTCGTTTCATTACTGTAGCGCCTTGTTAAAGATTAATTTCAGCAATGTTGAGCAATATATTCAACATTATTTGTTTATTTAATCTTCTCACACTAAGGCCAAAATACACTGGCATATACTATATTTTTTAACAGTAAAAAATATTTTCATAATTGCCTGTCTATTTAACATTCATTGTTCCAACCCGCCGGCTAATTCTGCCAGAGCCCTTTCTACGATAACTATCACAATGAAAGCGTTAGCTCTTCGGTTCATTCACTATCATGGCTGTCCTAATAATTCCCTTACCTGACTATAGGTAATTTACGCTCTTGTAGGAGGCCCTTTAGGACCGAAGAAACAACAATAAAAGATGATCGACTCAGCTATTACAAAATAAAAACCATGCGATTGATTCACTATCATGGCTGTCCTAATAATTCCCTTACATGACTATAGGTAATTTGCGCTCTTGTAGGAGGCCCTTTAGGACCGAAGAAACGACAATAAAATGATAATCAGCTCAGCTATGACAAAATAAAAACCATACGATTGATTCACTATCATGGCTGTCCTAATAATTCCCTTACATGACTATAGGTAATTTGCGCTCTTGTAGGAGGCCCTTTAGGACCGAAGAAACAACAATAAAAGATGATCGACTCAGCTATTACAAAATAAAAACCATGCGATTGATTCACTATCATGGCTGTCCTAATAATAACAGTTAGCTAATTAGCTCTGCTGTCAAATCTCTTAGTTGAGATTGATGATTTCATCGGCTATGAGCCCGCAGTTCAACCCCGGCGGTCAAAGGGGCAAGATCTACCATCATTTGTTCACCTAATTGCACATTAGTTGATGAACCCGAAACCGCGTTACGAGTGTCTTCAACAATAAAACCTATATTTTCAAATATTTGTTTTGTGTCTTGTACTTGATTTTTAACTTGTTGGATAACTGCTTCTGCTGCGGTACTGCTTTCCAGTGATAAAGAGTGTAAGCCGCCTAAGTTAGCAATTATATCGCTTGTAACCGCTCTGCTTTCTTCAATACTACTGACAACATTATTCTGTTGATGAATTATATTTTCAGAGATAGTCATAATTTTAGTCATCTCATTCTGGATCTGCTCAGCAGAGTCATTAGCAGTGCTGGCTAGTGATCTTACTTCATCTGCAACTACCGCAAAGCCTCTTCCATGTTCACCAGCACGGGCCGCTTCAATAGCAGCGTTAAGTGCAAGTAAATTGGTTTGACTTGCTATGCTTTTGATTGATTCAACCAATTGAGAAATTGTTTTATTATTATGAGTAAGACCTTCAAGAAGCTCAGTAAATTGAGAAATGTTATTCTCTGCGGCTAATATTTTTTGCGATAAATCTGTTAACTGCTCAATACTTGTTGCACTTTTCTTAGATGTTTCTTTTGCTGTTGAAACGGATTTTTCAGACAAATTAGCAATCATTGCAGACTGCTCAGCAAGTTTGCCAACAAGCTGATAATTGTTTTCAACATTCTCTAGTCGTTTTGAAGAAGATTGATTGACCGACTTTGCCGTTTGAGCTATTTGCTGTGCGATTTGTTGAGGCTGACTGGCGGCTAATTTATCGAATATAGAGGCTTTAATCATTAACGTCTCAAGGAGTGATTTGTTGATTACAGTTTCATCATCAGCAACGGGATTCTTTCTAGCTATATACATGGTTGATCCTTAATCTAAATATAAATTTGATAAACTAATGATTTAGTTTGGACTCAACACTACTGTATGTCGAAACTAAATAAGGAACTAAATAGGTTAATATTATTTTTAGCATATGGTGTACTTCAATATCTCCATACAGAAGAATATCGCCATGATTAATTAACATTAGGATCGTGCCAACGATAACGGCAACTTTTATTGAACGTTTTAGCGTCTTAATCTCTATAGCAAGCGAAAACCAACGTAGTATTTTATTCACGTAATTAAACCCTTAATGCCTTGATCTAAAGCCCTTCCACTTTCAGTTTTTGCTCTAGTATAAAGAGAAATTTCAATTTTTATAAAATGCGTTTTCACACATTCAGAAATACTGTCTGACGGGTAAACTGCTTAACATTTAGGCGATAAACAATATTGTCACTAAACACTTACATGGACAACTAATCATTTACATGCAATTACATGCAATTACATGCAATTACATGGACAGCCATCGTAATTATAAATCGGCTAAATAAAACAAATATGTTTGCCTATGATACTGAGTTATCGCCATAAAATACGAGCCTGGGTTAGTTGAAAGTAAGTAAGTTAATTAACCTTGTTCTGCACCCTGATTAATTGCGTATTTTCAAAAAAATCCCTATTAGTCGCCTAATAGGGATTTATATATAAAGCAGGTCTATGCTGCTTGTACTTATTTAAAAAACTGTCGTTATTTTACGTATTTTTTAAATGCTTCATCAACTGGCGTATCGGCTAAGTGGTTGGTGTAGTTGCTCATTACTTTTTGAGATAAACCAACAATAATTTCTAGCAGTTGTTGTTTACCATAACCTGCGGCAAAGAATTTTTCGATTTGCTCATCGCTTATCAAACCGCGCTCGCGCGTCATTGCTAGTGTTGTTTCACGCAGTACTTCAAGCTTAGGATCCGCGAGTGGCGTTTTATTCACTAATGCATCAACAATGTTTTGAGCTACTTTCATTGACGCTGCAATACCACTATGAGCGGGTACGCAGTAATGGCAGTTATGCTCAACGTTAATTGTTTGCCACACAACGGTTAGCTCTTCTGCATTGAATGAGGTCTTTTGAAACAGCTCGTGCAGAACTTGGTAACCTTTAAGTAATGTCGGAGCCTCAGCCATCACTGCATGTAGGTTAGGTAACATTCCGAATGCTGCTACTGAATTGGCTAGTAAAGGTTTTGCGTCTTCTGGTGCGTTATCTGCTGTGTATAAAGTAAATTCTGCCATGTCTAACTCCAATAAAAATATAAATATATGTAAGGACGGGATCTATACTATTTGATTTTGAGCGATCGTTCAAGTTAATATTGAGCGAATGTTCAACTTGCTTGGAAATGAAATGGTAAACAAGGTTAAATTTGAGCGTGAGAATGTCATTCGAGTAGCAAGTCACTTGTTTTGGAAAAAGGGGTTTCATGCTACGTCTACGCGGGATTTACAAGACGCAATTAACATGCGTCCGGGCAGTATTTATGCGGCATTTGGCTCTAAAGAAGGGTTATATAGTGAATCGCTGAAAGATTACACCCAGCAAATGAAAAGCCAAATAGAAGGATTTTTATCTACTTCCGATACTCTATTAGGTGGCTTGCGCGCATTTGTAGAAAATGTTGTGATTAACAATAAAGATTGCTGCCCAAGTGCAATTTGCATGTTAGTAAAAGCAAATAGTGAGTTTGCCGATAAAGACAGCATCTTATATGGACTAAGCTTAGATTTAAGCGCTAAGTTTGAAAGTTACCTTGCGGCGCTTTTTACCCAAGCCATTGAACACAATGAGCTCAGCGATAAGGTCTCGCCACTAGAATATGCCCGCTTTTTTCAGGTTCAGTTTACCGGATTACGCGGTTACTTTAACCGACCTGATGTTGCACCATTAGCGCAAGCGATGATCAATCAAATGTTTAATCTTATGAAAAACCTATAAATTGATTTCTCACAAATTTTTAAATACCAAAGGGATTTAGTGAAACCATCGCAATGAAACGTAAATGAACTATTTCTTCTATCGCTGCCATGCCTGTATTATTAATTGGGTCAAAATTATCTGCTAGCTTGGAATTAACGAGCCTCTCACGATAATTACAAGTTAGATTAAACTTAATAAAACAATTGGCTATACTCTCAGGTTTTTTTATTTTCGTCACTCCTGCATGCTTTTAGCAGGAATCCATACAACCTTCCCTTAAACAATTTAACAAGCCTCCTCACCTCCATTTTTGCAACTTAAATAAACAATACATCCACATTAAGTTTTTATGGTGGGCGACGACCGTTATGCCGCTCAACATCAAGAAAATTAGAGCAAGTTGGCTACTGTTGTGACACAGGCGGTCTCTGTAAAAGTTATTTAGTTTGTAAAAATAAGCACACTCCCAACACCTAATGCAAAACTAATTAGCGAGCTGAAGGCCACTATCAAAGATAACCTTTGTGCTTTTATCAAATCAATTGGCTGCATTGCCTCCGTATCGTCAAGTTTGATTAACTCACCTTGGCGAACTTCAAACACTGCACATAAACTCATGGTCGTTTCTTTTGAAGCAGCACCTTCTTTTTCAACTCTTTGAATGGTACGCAGACTGACAGCGCATGCATCGGCTAAAAGTTGTTGCGTCCAGTTATGTTTGTGCCTCAACGCTTTGATTATATTGGGATTTAAGCGCATTTACTTATCCCTCCGCTGCTAGGGCCAAGGCTAAGGCCAAAGCAACATAGCCACTCAAAAATCCAACTAAAAAGCATCCACCAATAAATAACAGGGCTTTTTTGGGATCTTTAAGAATAGATAGCGACACTTGTTCCTGCACCTGAATAAGCTGCTGGTTTTTAACCAAAGAACATTGAAGCCTGCCGCTTAAAATATTTTTCATAAAATACTCTACGTGATAGACATTTCCAGCAAACTCAAATTTGTGCTCACTTTTCACTCCTATACTGCGCTTAGTGCTGACTAAATCATCATTAATATAGATTTCTTCTTTACCCGTAAAGAAGCTTCCGAAACAAGCGATTTGATTGTCACCGTCCTGAAAGTAAAATTTATAGCCTAGTTTTTTTGTGTGTAAAATATCGTCTTTCATCATCGTTATCCTTGTTGAGTTGATGATGCTAATTTATATAAATTATTACTTTTTGCGCCGTCAGTTGTATGCCACTGAGTATTTTGGCATACGACAGTCCTCCTGTCGTATGCAGTTAGTTTATGATTTATAAGATATTTTTAACATTATCTGTGAAAGTACCAAATACAATCGCTGTCATATAGATAAAGCAGAAATTTAAAAATCGAAATAGGAAACGTATAAAAAACAAGCCATTACCATCATCAAGATGGAATAAGTTTTAGACTGATGAGTTAAAATACACAAACAACAAAGAGACATCCATTTTTATTAACTCCACTTGCGCAACACCTGAATTGATCGTTAATTAACAAAATACCTAGTATTTAAAGGATTAATTATCGCTAGATAGCCGTTTTTACCTGAAATTATGCACCTTGCCTTGTTCATCTTATTGATTTTATAAGTCTCAGAAGTTTTTATCTGCGTCATTCCTGCATGCTGTTAGCAGCAATACATGCACAACAGTAAGAAGTAATTATCAGAGTAATTCTACTCTCCCTCACAACAAGCGATTAAGGGATTAAGAGGACATCCAACTTTATTACTTGGATTTATTTACTAGCACCAATCAACTGTTTTTATGCTCAATCGTCAAAGCGGACGCTGCTTTGGCTTTACCTCAGACTCCAAGTGCGCTGAGCAAGGCCAGTTAATAGTGGAAAAATGGCAGGATGGTCTAGAACACTTCATTGCCACAAAGGAGTTGCGAGCTATTGTAATCAAGTCGCGCTAGTACAAGCTGATAACAAACAGGGATAGGAATGACTAAAACAAGAAAAAACAATGCTGATTGGTTATATAGGCAATTTTCATTCAGCTCACGATCGATACTATGGCTAAACCAACATCCATTAACAGGTATTTAACATGCTTAGCAAATTACTCCTTTTGATCATTGTCGTTGCAGGTAATTTGTTAAATACCGCTTGGGCGCAAAAAGTATCTATTCTGTATGACCATTCGTCCTCACAGGCGAGATATGCGGCTCGTAAGCTTAGTGAAACCTTAGTAGAAAAAAACCAGCAATTGCATGAATCACATATAGGCTACGACTACTTAATCAGTCTTAGCACTCATCCTCAACGACTCAAAGCAGAAGCCTTTACCATCATTCCACAAGGTAAGGTGATTAATATTGTTGGCGGCGATGACCGAGGTATGATTTATGGAGCATTAGCCGTGGTCGAACAATTACGTAATGGCACGGCATTGTCGAATATCAAGGCCGATGAGCAAACACCCAAGCTAGCGTTTCGCGGCATAAAATTCAATTTACCTTGGGAAACCTATCGACCAAGCTCTGCACTCGAACAGCATATTCCCACAGTACGTGATACCGCTTATTGGGAAGCGTTTTTAGACATGATGGTAGAAAACCGCTTCAACGTCATCAGTTTATGGAATATGAACCCTTACACGTTTATGCTGCTACCGAAAAACTTCCCTGAGGCCAGCCCTTGGTCAGAAAAAGAATTGGAAGAGTGGAAAACCCTGTATCAGCGTATTTTTGCCATGGCCAAAGAACGCGCGTTAGACACTTACATTGTGCATTGGAATATTTTTGTCAGTAAGGAATTTGCCGAAGCACACGATGTCGCCAAGCAAAATTTCTACCCCCATTATTATGTGCCAGGTGATACCTCTGAAATCGTTAAACGTTATTTGCGTGAAAGTGTTAAACAAGTATTAGAAGAATATCCCGACTTAGATGGTATTGGCATTTCCCATGGTGAAGGCATGGCAAATATGACGCCATTACAGCGCCAAGAATGGATTGACGATGTATTGATTGCGGGCATGCTCGAAGCCGACCGCTCAGTAAAATTAATTCACCGCGTGCCATTTTCATCGGGTTTGTCTTCTGAGCCGGGCGTGAGTAAAGACGTTGAACAAGTTACACGTGATGCCATGGAAAAATTGGGCGATAGTTTTGAGGGGCCTATTTGGGTTGAAATGAAGTTTAACTGGTCGCACGGACACTCAACTCCAAAACTCGAAAAAGTGCATGGTGGCAAATTGGGTACTACCTATTTTGAGCCCTTACCGAAAAACTACAAAATTGTGTGGCAGGTACGCAACGAAGACTTTTTTGCATTACGCTGGGGCGTGCCCGATTTCATTCGTCAACATATTGCTCTCAATGGCCAAGCAAGCTATGTGGGCGGCTACTTCATTGGCTCAGAAACCTATATTCCCGCTTTGGATTATTTTACCGCGATAGATGAACCCGTCGACTGGAAATGGGCATTTCAACGTCAGTGGTTGTTTTACAAATTGTGGGGCCGATTGATGTATGACAACACCACGCCGGATAGCGTTTTTCAAGCCGAATTCAATCAACGCTTTGGGGAAAAAGGTGATAATTTATTAACTGCCTACTCGCTGGCGTCTAATACCCAATTACAACTCGCATCGCTGTATGATTCAGCTTGGGACTTCACCCTGTATAGCGAAGGATTTTTAGCGCTACAGGGTGATTACACCAAGTATATTTCCGTTGAGCAGTTGATCAATCACCCTACTATGGCCAGTGAATATGTCTCTGTCGGCGATTATGTTGCAGCCACTGCAGCAGGGCTGAGCTTTTCCCAAGACAAAATGACCCCGCCTAAATTAGTCGCCCAGCTCATACAAGATAATCAACAGGCATTACAACTAGTAAAAGACATTAGCGTAAAAGGCAATGCTAGCCTGATGTACGAAGTGGCTGATATTAAAATTTGGGCAAATTTAGGCCTGCATTTAGCCGAAAAACTACAAGGCGCGATGGCATTAAAACAGTTCCAACTTTCAGGGAATAAGAGTCAACAGCAGCAAGCCATAGACCACCTGCAACAAGCCCTCGCCTACTGGGATGAAGTCATAAAAATCTCGCGCCCCATATACAAAGACATGAAATTAACCCATTACAACCACAATTTCTTTGTAGCCAACGACGATAATCTATTTCATTGGGCCCTGATCCGCGATCAAGTTAAAGCGGATATTGATATCGCCAGGAATAGTAAAAAAGGAAAGCAGTGACTAGGGGTTAGGGGTTAGTAAATAGATACTAGTACAAGCAAAAGCTAAATGCATTTCACCACAGAGCTTGTCGCGTGCCGCGCACCGAGTGCCGGGCACCGCGTGCCGAGAACCGGGCACATAGCGCTTTGCTGCACAAAGTAAGAACAGTGAATAGTGGCTAGTAAATAGATACTAGCTAACAGCAGAACTGCTTTACTCTTTCTCCCTTAACTAGCTTCTAGTGTCTATCTACTAGTCACTACAAAAACAAAAAGCGTTTGAACCACGGAGGGCTCCGGGTGCCACGCACAGTGATCACAGAGAATAATGATTTTCATCGGTTCTGACCCCGCAGTTAAATCGCCAGTTAAACTGCTCGTCTGATTCGCCCACTTTAACAAAATGATTTTTTTCTAAAATTTTGTACGAAGCGACATTTATCTTGTCTGTTGCGGCAATAATAGCCTTAACTTTAGCTTGTTTTTTTGCCCAAGCAATCATGGCTTGTACCGCTTCACACATATAACCTTTACCTCGAAAGTCTTCGTATGTGCCATATCCAATTTCTATTTCACCCAGTTGATTAGGTTCACCTTGAAAGCAAACATCAGCTACAGCAGTATTTTCAGACTTATCAATAACCGTCCATAAGGTTGAATATAAATAATCTTTCGATTCATCAGCGACACTGGGCAAAATACTTTGCTCCAAGGCATCTTTTAACAATGATGAAATCTTCATCGATGTATTATTTAACTTCAGCTCCGCTTCTAAAGAATTATCATTCTGAATATATTTCAGCATTTGTTGATAGCTTAATGGCTTTAAAACTAATCGAGAGGTTTCTAACATGCTTTTTTCTTCCTTGCAGTACAGCTTATTTAAAAATGCATTCTAACTAATAATGACTTTGATTACTTTGTCATCATGGCGTTATTGTTTGTCAAACAGGCGCTTCAGCTAATTTCGGTTGTCCTAAATACTGGGTAATTGTTCGCGACTAAAGTCGCTCCTACGGTCGTTTTTATAGGGGGGCTTCGTACTTAACGGCACGACTTCGCTTAAACAACATTCTTGGTTTGCGTTTGCCATTTAATATGGCGCCCACAAAGGTAGAGCGGATTAAAGCATCGTACAATACGATTGATAATAAAATAGCAATTGTGCAGATGCTCAACAGTTTAATTGACCAATGCAGTGGTAACTCGGCAAAGGCGATTTGCAAGCAAATTACCACGGGTAAGTGAATAAGGTATAGCCAATACGCGGAGTCTGCGACGTAACGGATAAGTTTGCTAGTTCGGATAAATAAGCGTTTGCATATACCGATAGTGAGCGATATCAATGACCACATAACGATCCCATAACTTAACAAAAAACCGACTTTGATCAGGTCATATTGTGGGTGTGCGAGCTGTCCCTGAAAGCCTGACAGTTTGACTGCGAAAATGCTAGCAACAATACATAGGGCGAGTTTGGTCCAAGTTAGGCGCGCAAAGTGCTCTATCAGACCCGCCTGACGATGAAGTAACCAGCCAAAGAGGAAAAATCCACCGTATATCACTGTAACGGGAACACTCGGGATCAAAGATTTGTCTGGCGTATCCATACCCCAGCCATCCATAAACCATAAACAACTGGCGGTAGGAATCGCCACCACCAGAGTAGCGAATGGATTATTACTCAGCCAAGCCACAACCTGATCCGCCACAGATGCTAAGTTATATTTAAACGACTGAGACAAGCCGATAAAATAACGCAGCAACAGCGCACTGGCTGATATGATTAACAGGTAATACAAAAACCATAAATGAGTGCCAACCAGAAACCCGTTTGGAAATTCACTGAGACTTGTGATGCCTTGAACCAATGCGCCACCAATATTGGCATCGCCACGCATACTTTCTGCGCCCATGATCCAGCCCGATACCAGCATAGGACGAAGTATCAACCAGCCGAGAACAAAGGGAATAGCCAGTTTTACCAATCGTGATTTAACAAAACTGGGTAGACCTTGCTTATGAAAAGTCATGTGGCTAAAAAAGCCAGCAATGAGAAAAAACAACTCCATTCGAAATGAATGACTGATCAGTGCAAAAACCGGAATGGTCGCACTTGTGGAAATATCCATCACTGCCCAGCCGATAAATATCGGCATAAACGACAAGCTGGCGTGGAAAATGACGCCCAATATCAATGCGTAGCCGCGGACCGCATCTAGATAATCGAGTCTGTTACCGTTTAGTGATGACATGTGCATCTCCTTAATTCACTTTCATCCGAAATAGGTGATTAAGGGCTTGTTCAATAAAGCCCTTTAACCTTGATAGTTACGCTTAGTAAAAACTGACTTCGTCGAGCTCAAAATCAAAACTCGCGGGCTGCAGACTAAAAGCAACAATACTTAGGCTGTTGAGCGTCGCCGTATTAAGTGGTGTTTGTTCCGACCATGCACGCTTCATTGATTCGAATGGTATTTTCACTTCGTGAAATTTGCCATCTGCAGCTACGGCAATAGGGGCCGCATGATAATCATAGTTAGTCACCTCAGTACTGTTGGCAGAAAGAGTCATGTTGCCGCTATGAATTTTGACTAATAGTTTAATACCGCTGAATTGACTGGCATCTTCAGGCTTGCCTTCAGTACTAAGTGGCAATATTGAACTGGCCCAACCGGGTTGACCACGAGGTGGCACAATGTCCCCTTTTACCTGCATAATGCCAGCAGAGATCATGGGCTTAACCTGAGTCTGGCCGCCCGCCACAGCATCACTCATAAACTGCCTTGGTAAGTTTAAGTTGTTGTCTTTTAGATTATTAAAGTCGTCGACTAAAGCGGGTAATGACGCACTAAATACGCCACTTGAAAAAGCCAACAATGAGCTTAAGGCAATGGTTTTCATTAGGTTAAACGCTGTTTTGTTTACGGTTTTCATAATAGGGTCTCTATAATAATAAGGTTAAGTTGCACACTTGGTAATTGAACTGCCTCGTTGCAGTCTTGATGCTTAAGTGCCTAGCAGCACCAAGAAGGTGACAAAACTTTTGGAAAATATTTCCAATTAATAAAAATTGAAAAAAGTTGTCACCTTATGCCGCAAGGAAGGCACATAGTGGAAAAGCCAGAGAGTGAGAGACATGCCAATCTTTAAAAAGCGAAATCTGATAGCCAATACAAACGACGAAACCTTAGTGATGTATTCATTAGGGGGCGACCGTGATGCATTTTGTGCAATCGTAGCTCGCTACCAAAGTTTACTGTGCTCGCTTGCCTATTCCTTTGTTGGCGACTTCAAACATAGTGAAGACATTGCCCAAGAGGCGTTTGTGGAAGCATGGAAAAAACTCGACACGCTGCGCGACCCAGCGAAACTAAAGTCATGGCTGTGCGGCATACTGCGCTTTAAGGCCAGTCATCATCGTCGCAAGGAAGCCAACCAAGCGATTAAAAGTGCTGAAGAAGTAGAAGAGCTTCAGGTTAGCGACACCGAAAACGCGGCTTTAGACGAACAAGCAATCCAGCAACAAGAACAGACACTGTTATGGCAAGCATTGGACGGCATGGAAGACACCTATCGCGAACCACTTATATTATTTTACCGTGAAGAACAATCCATAGAGCGGGTTGCCGCAGCATTAGATTTATCTGAGGATAATGTGAAACAGCGCTTATCACGGGGCCGAAAACTGCTCAAACGGGCGATGTCCAGTGTAGTAGAAAACGCCTTAAGCAAAAGTAAACCTGGTACGGCATTTACGGTTGGTGTGTTGGCCGCCATTAGCGGTATTGCCCCACCAGTAAAAGCGGCCGCACTCGGATTAGGCACAGGAGTGGGAGCCGCAAAAACAGGCAGTGTATTCAAATTAGCGAGTTTACTAACGGTATTGGCAGCTTGTTCAGGGCTGATTAGTGCATTTTTTGGTTTGAGAGCCAGTTTGGATCAATCACGCACACAACGTGAGCGCCAACTCGCCATTAAGAGCGTGACATTGTTTATGTCATTTGCACTAATTTATGTGTTGGGTTCCTTTACATTAAAACATGTTGCATTAAGTCATACTCTTTACGCTAATTACTATGCGTTTGGCGCATTATTGTTAACAGTGGCTTTTGTCGTTAGCTATTTAATCTCAGTTAAACAGATGTTTACCGCAACGCGCAGGCTTAGGGTCGAAGAACGGCTATTTCATCCAAACGCATTTTTAAGTCAAGTCGACCAACAAGGCTCAAAACAAGGTGAATACAAAAGCGCTTTAACCTTGTTAGGCGCGCCATTATTCCATTTTCAATTTGGCATGTATGAAGTCAATGACAAACCAGTCTTTGGCTGGATAGCCGGCGGAAGCCGCGCTCATGGTTTATTGTTTGCGTGGGGGGGAGTGGCAATCGCCCCTATCAGTGTCGGTATCGTAACGGTTGGGGTTATCAGTATTGGTGCAGTAAGTTTTGGACTATTTAGTTTAGGCACCGTGGCGATAGGCATGTTTGGTTTTGGCGTCTCTGCTATTGCCTACAAATCTTATGGGGCGTTCTCAGCATTTGGCTGGGAAAGTGCCTTCAGTAATGGCTTTTCGGTTGCAGCCGATGCGGCTATTGGGCCCTTTGCCTATGCGGCACAGATCAACAATCAGCAAGCGGCTGAGTTGAGCAACTTAGCAATGTTAAATCAGAGCGAACATTGGATATTGGCCATGATAGCTATTTTTGTCATTGTTCCGGCCGCTTGGTACTCACGTAAAGTGAGACAAAAAATGAAAAACAATTAGTATTATTAAGCTGCGAATTAGACCGTTTCGCTTCACTTATTGGCCAACTATCATTCGCGGTTTATTAGAGTGTTGTGTTTCAAGGAGTCATAATGAGTATTCGAGAAGTCACTCAAAATAGCTATCAAGATTTAATCGAAGTTTGGGAAACCTCCGTTAGGGCAAGCCATGATTTTTTTGCCTGAGGAAAATATTGCAGAATTGAAGCCATTAATTTTGCAATACTATTTTGATGCAGTGGAATTACGCTGTTATATGGATAGCAAACATAGAGTGCTTGGTTTTATTGGTGTTGAAGATTCAACCATCGAAATGTAATTGTAAAACCAGACTGTTTTGGCCAAAAAATTGGCAGAAAATTAATGGAGTATGCAATCAAAAACCTAAAGGCAACTAAAGTAGATGTTAATGAACAGAATCCAAATTCAATCCGATTTTATAATCGTTTAGGGTTTGTGCAAACGGGCCGTTCAGAGCTTGATGGCCAAGGTAAACCTTTTCCGTTAATCCAGATGACATGAAATAAAAGTTAAGCATGGTTAAGCGCAACATCGTTATTGATAGTTAATTTAATTAACACAATGCCTAATGTTTAAATACTGCATAGCCGTTTTTACCTGTAAATACGCACGTCAATATACCCGCTTTTTCTTATCGAATACCCTACCTGTGGTGTCATACAATGCACAACAATCAGTCAAACTGTAAGCAAATACACACGAGATTAGCCAGCAGTTCCTGGCCAAAAGCCTGCAGTAACGAAAGCTAAAGGCACCCTAACTGATGGCAATTGACACACTCTCACACTAAATTCTGCTCCTGTTTTCAAATTTTAAAAGGTGAGTAGCGTCAATCAAATTATTCGGCGCCTAATTTCTTTAGATCAAACTACACTTAGCGTCTGATTGAACGATAGCTAAAGAAAAGCAATAAATAGCGGATTAAAACTAGGACTAGCTAACAGAAAAGCGGTTTTATTCGTTTTCCGGTAACTAGCTTCTAGTATCTATCTACTAGCCACTGGAAAAACATGTAGGAGCTGCCAGTGACCGGCATGCGATGCCCGGCATGCGATGCCCGGCGCGGCCGTAACGGGTGTTATCCCCAACAGAGTTGTTAGCTGCGAAGAAACAACAACCAAAGACAAACAATTCAACTCAGACCTTGCAGGGAACTGGTCATCAAGAAAAATTTCATCCGCTCTGACCCAGAAGATATTCATCGCCACTGCCCCCGCAGTTATTGGCCTGTTTTCAGAGTATCGCTAATTATTTTCCACTTATCTTTTTGGTGGATTTCGATTTTTTCACCATCGATTTCATTGGTTAATACTTGCGCTTTGTCTAATTCCAATTGTTGTACATAAAAAAGTGCCAAGTTAATTTTTGAGTTCGTAACGGTCGACCTTTGAGCATCTTTTTCAGCATGGACGAGTGCTTCTACGAAATTCAGCTCTGCTAACTCAAGCTGATTTGTTGCTTGATACATACGAGCAACATGGGCATATAAAGTTGAAATTTGTTGTTCATTTCCTAATTCAATGGCGAATTCAAGAGACAGTTTATAATTGGCTAAGGCAGCGTCATAATTTTTTAAATGTCGATGCACATGGCCTAAATTACCGTACAGATCTAACTTTAAATATATATCTCTACTGCTTTCAAAATCAGTTTTAATTTTCTCTAATAAAGTTAAAGATTGAGCATATTGTTCTAAATCTTGCATCAAATTTGCAATTTTTATCATACGCAAGGGGCTATAAAATGATTGATTTAATTGTTGTAAATCTTCTAAGGACAACTGTAAAAGTTTTTTCGCATGACTCTTATTGCCATCAATAAGATCTAATTTTGCCTGATATATTCTCATGTGGACGGAAAACATAGGAGGAAGTTTGCGATTAACTTTTAATGAGTTGAGCTCACGTTTTAATTCATTGAACTCTTTAATTGCAATTAAGGAATCTAGTTGCAAAAGTTTGTAGTTATACCATTGCATTGAGTAGGGCTTAACATTTCCCAACTCTCCATTTACCCATGTCAGGCAATTTTTTGAAGGCACATCACAGACACTAACGTTGTTACTCTGGGCAAATAAAAATGTCGATTGCCAACAAGCCAACATTAGAAATAAACAACGAATTAGCATGATATAGTTTTGTTCCTATTGTAACGAGCATCAATGAAATTATTGTTGAAATACTAACAAAATATAACTGGGATTATGTCATTTATCCTCGAATTAAAACTAACCTGTTTTATACGAGAAAGCGTTTACCCCAGAGTTATTAGCTTTGAAAAGACAAAGCACAAAGCACAAAGCACAAAGCACAAAGCACAAAGCACAAAGATATCGAACCACAGAGAAAAAGCAGTGAATAGTGGCTAGTAAAAAGATACTAGCTAACAAACAAGCTATTTTGTTCGTTTCCCGGTAACCAGCTTCTAGTATCTATCGACTAGCCACTGCAACAACATGTAGGAGCTGCCGGTAACCGGTGTGGCCACAACGGAGTTGTTCAGCTGCGAAGAAACAACAGCCAAAGATAAACAATTCAACACAGAGCTTGCCAGGAACTGGTCATCAAGAAAAGTTTCATCCGCTCTGACCCCGAAGGTACAGAGCTTGCCGGGAACTGGGCATCAAGAAAAGTTTCATCCGCTCTGACCCCGAAGGTACCGAAGGTACCGAAGGTACCGAAGGTACCGAAGGTGTGAAAGGCCATTTTTAGACATTTAAATCGTGACACACTTATTTAGTGACACTATAATGTCACTAATATTGTTTAAGTGGATTTAATAACATAATGATGTCACTTTTATCACCGGCAAAATCTCAAAAGAAACTTGCAGATAATGCGAGAGCGAAGCGTCTGCAAATGGATCTAACTCAAGAGGGGCTGGCCAATCGCTCTGGCGTACCCCTTCGTACCTTGCGTAAGTTTGAGCAAGAAGGAGCGATATCCCTAGAATCATTCCTCAAGCTTTATATGGTGCTTGGTGGCCTAGATGACATTATTGAAGCGAGCGCACCCAAAAAAATCGCGTTTTCATCGATTGATGAAGTGCTTAAAACACCAAGTACCAAAACACGTCAGCGAGGTACTCGAAAATGAGTACTATAAAGACGACAAATGAAATAAAAGTCAGTCTGGACTTCGGCACGAAGCCCATCACGGTAGGTCGCCTGGCTATGCGTGAGCGAAAAGTTTACTTTGAATATGAACGCAGTTTTATCGAGCTGAACCTAGAAATATCACCTATAAAACTGCCACTACAGCCAGGTTTACAGAGTTTTGACACTACCCTATTTGAAGGATTACCAGGCGTATTTAATGACAGCTTACCCGATGGATGGGGGCGCTTGTTGTTTGACCGCTTTGCGCGCACTCAGGGCATGCTACCTAATGATATAACGCCGCTGGATAGGTTAGCTCATATTGGCACGCATGGGCTTGGCGCACTGATTTATGAGCCTGACTTTGGTCTAGTCGAACCTTACGAAAGTATCAGCTTGGATAGTTTATCCGCAGAAGTACAAGACGTTCTCGATGGTGAAAGTAGTGATGTGCTGAAAAACCTTATCTCGTTAAATGGCTCTTCTGCTGGTGCCCGACCAAAAGCACTCATTGGTGTTAATGAACAGCGCAATCACATTATTCATGGCGTGAGCACATTACCTGAAGGCTATGAGCCTTGGATGGTAAAATTCTCTAACACCCAGGACGGCATTGACGCTGGCGCAATAGAATATGTTTACGCCCTGCTAGCAAAAGACGCTGGCATTAATATGCCAGATGTTCACCTTTTTCCTGCACAAAAAGGGCCCGGATATTTTGCGATAAAGCGCTTTGACCGTGTTGGTTCAAAACGCTATCACATGCATACCGCTTGCGGCTTACTGCACTCAGATTTCACAACACCTTCTTTAGACTACGAAGACCTCTTAACGTTAACAGGCATGCTGACTCGCGATGTGCGCGAGGTCGAAAAAGCATTCAGATTGGCCGCATTTAATGTGCTTACCCATAATCGCGATGACCACTCGAAAAATTTCAGTTTTTTGATGGATGAAGATGGACATTGGCAGCTCTCTCCAGCATACGATCTGACTTTCTCATCTGGCCCAGGTGGAGAACAAAGCACTACTGTTATGGGTGAAGGCAGAAACCCTCGCGTTGAACACCTGTTGAAACTGGCTAAAGAGACCAATATCAAAAAGCAAAAAGCTCAAGAGATAGTAGAGCAAATCCAATCTAGCTTAGAGAATTGGACCGAGCTAGCGAAAAAATATGGCGTGAGCAATACAAACATTAAACTTATACAGTCAAAATTAAATAAGCAAAGAGAAACGAGTTAACACCGGCCACCGCGTGGCGGCCAACGCATGGCGGGTGCCGCGCACAGAGAAAAGCAGTAAATGGCTACTGCCGCAATGCCCAACCTGTAGGAGCTGCCGGTGACCGGCGCTGTTTAGCTGCGAAAGAACTACCATCAAAGACAAACAATGCAACACAGATCCTGTAACAGGCTCTCAGGTCACACACTCCCGACAATGGCTGACCGGCAAAACCCAGCTAAGCATCTGATTTATGGATTAAAGATAACTTGTTTTTAACACAAAAAAGGGTAGATTGATTACCTAATTGTGTCTAATTAACCTTAAAGTGGTTCTGAACCTTTTTATTTCAAAAGTTGTAAAGCTTTTTGCGGAGCAAAATGCAAATCCAACTTTTTACACAATTTAAGCGGCCGTTATATTTCGGGCACTTTGATTTAGTGAATTGGCGGTCATTGGCATCCTGCGATTTTAGTGCGCTTACCATGGGGCCCCTTTCATTTTTCTTTGTATTCTGACTAAAGAAGCGTGAAGCAAAGAAAATACAACTGACGCACTCCGAAAGGGAATATGGCAACCTGTAATTAACTTTGCCTTTTTAATTTAGTAAGTTAAAAATGGACGTCTAATTGTATTGTTTATAACACAAAAATAAGGATAGGGACTTGAGCTCTTGGTATCAGCTTAACAATTCCAACACAGTATTCATTTTCATTCATGGGTTAAACTCAGACTCTAAGAAGTGTTGGACTTCACCAAAAGGAATGTATTGGCCTCAATTAATAGTGGAAGACTCTCGGTTCGGCGCTCCAAGTATATTTATGGCTGATTTTTATACAGCCTTAACCTCGAACGATTATGGGGTTAAAGATTGTGCTCAAGAAGTATTCAATCAGCTTTTACGCATAGATACCTATAACAATCCTCCCCCAATTAAAAAGAAAAACCTCGTCTTCGTTACCCACAGCACAGGGGGAATCGTTGCCCGATATATGTTAGAGGCTTGGAGCGACAACTTTACCGAAAAGAAAATTGGTCTATGTCTCTATGCCTCCCCGTCATTTGGTTCCAAATTATCAAGCAAACTGGGAGCTTTGTGTGGATTTTTTAACCATAAACTAGCTCAAGAGCTGCAATGGGGCAGTTCTATTCTCGAGGATTTAGATGATCGTTTCTTTGGGTTGTTAGACAAAGGTAAATTAGCAATCACTGGCATGGAAGCATATGAAAATAAAGCTCCATTCAAGGTTCCATTTCTAAGCGCTAGAGTTGTGGAAAAAGGTTCTGCCGCCAGATACTTTGGCGCTAGAACATTAGTTGCAAATTCTGATCATTCATCAATAGTCAAACCAGAGAGTATGTCATGCCTTTCGCATCAAGTACTACTCGACTTTTTAACTAGAAAACAGTTCATCCAGTATAAAAAAGACTCCTTCTTTAATAAACCGTCCCTGTTCGACCGATACACTCCAGAATTTGAGAACTTTTTTATTGTCAGAACAGCTGACAATGAATTGGAAAACCTAATAGATCATTACAGCCTCTGGGTATGTGGAAAGTCTGGCGTTGGTAAAACAGTATCTATCACTCGAAGCTTGACTAAACGAAATATTCAGCCAGTTTACATTTCTCTTGGAGCCTGCATAGGTGCATCATTAAATGAACTTTTAAATGAGATTTACCTAACTTTGTTGAATAATGATGAACAAGACATGTCCCTGTTTTCGGATGCGGAGTGTGTAAAAAGAATATGCAAGTTTATCAAAGAGCAACCAAAAAAACCTTTTTACATATTTATCGAAGAAATTCCTATCAATAATGAGGACATGTTCATTAACTTCTCTAATTTTATCTATGCGATAATCACAGGTGTGAATGATTCTACAAATTTTAGATTAGTTCTTTCCTCAATATATAGCCCAAACTCTAAATTCGAACCTGAAATGAAAAAGGTAAGTGAAAGATTGAAAAGCTTTGAATGGCCAGCATGGAGTGAAAACGACATGACAAAATTGGCTGAACTCATTGAAACCGATACAGGCATAGAGATTATGAATGCAAAGCCTCTGGCTGAATTTCAGGGAGTACCACGAAACATGAAGATTTACTGTCGTGATCAGCTTTCGAAGGCATAAAAGGAATTAACTAATGAAAAAGCTAGTACCAAACACAATTATTCCTGAAAGCCTGTATGTTGATCGTGTTGCAGATGAACAACTTCGAGAGATAATTCATGATATGGGCCGTCCAGGTTATATCCTTGTTGCACGACAAATGGGGAAGACCAATCTACTGATCAACGCAAAAAGGAAGTTAGAAACTTCTGAGGATATTTTTGCGTATATTGATTTATCAAACCGATACGATACGGACAGAGAGTGCTTTAGAAGTATTGTTGACACCATTCTGGAAACGAATCCAGGTAAACTTGAATCAGTCACAAAGGAAATTTACTCAGATCGAGAGTCAAAGAATGTCGCAGGCCACAGAGAACACTCCAGAGAAATAAAAAAGATTTTAAAAGCGATCAAAGGTAAGTTAATTATAAACCTAGATGAAATAGACTCCCTTACCACTGCAGGCTATTCCGACAAAATATTTGCACATGTCAGAAGCATTTACTTCGAGAGAATTAATTTCAAAGAGTATGAAAGGCTTAGTTACATCCTCTCTGGCGTAGCCGAACCTAGTGAAATAATTAAAGATAAATCAATTTCACCATTTAATATTGGACAAAAGATCCTTTTGGGTGATTTTAGTTACTCTGAGTTTGAAAGTTTTATATGCAAGGCGGGTTTAAGTTGGCCGGAAAGTATAAGAAAACGGATCTTTCACTGGTGCAACGGGAACCCAAGACTAAGTTGGGAGATATGCTCTTCTCTTGAAGATATAACTGCAACCGGCACAGAGGTCACTGAGAGTCATGTAGATAAAACAGTAAAAGAATTTTATCTAACAAAATTTGACCGCCCACCAGTAGATCATATCCGTTCACTAGTAGAAGCAGACAAAGAGCTACGAGAAGCAGTAATTGCAATCATCTATCAAAAATCAGATGTATTATCTGACCGAGTCAAAAGCAGATTATATCTTGCTGGAATACTTGGGTCTGATTATGAATTCGGCAACGTCAGAATAAAAAATCGAGTCATTGAAGAAAGTTTAGATCAAGGTTGGCTGTCGGATTTAGAAAAGACAGACAGCCTAACAATAAATAAAGCAGAAGAATTCTTTGCAACTGGAAAGTATGAAAGTGCGCTGGAGATATATCAATATTTTTCTAAACAGCAGGATGTTGGCTCATCAGAAATAATGTCAGTCCATTATAAGCTAGGTCTTTGTTATTTCCATACTGGCAACTATAGGAAGGCAATAGAGTCCTATCAAGACTATATTTATGACAAGAGTGGTTTTCGTGATCTACATATGGATCAACTTTATACACTTGGCATGTCTTACTATCAATTAGATGAAGACAAAGATGCTTTAACTATATTCAACAAAATCATCGATGATGAAAACAATCCATTTTATCACGAAGCATTAATGAATAAGGCTGCAATCTTAGTTCGGTCTGGAGGGGATGAAGAAAAGCTAGAAGCGACAAAACTGAACGAAATGATCATAGATATGCAGGGGAAAGGAACACCTATTAATAATCATGTGATTTCTGGAGCATACTACAACGTAGCCATCTTAAACGAAGAAAAAAATAAAGAGTTTGCCGTTGAAAATTACTTAAAATCCGCACAATCGGCTAATCATTCCTACAAAGTAACTCCTTTAATATCTGCAATTTCTTTACAGCCAGAGATCATCAATGATCATCTAGAAACCATAAAAGATTTGTTAGCATCAGGAAAGATACGCCTAGATGTAGAAGAGTTGAAAACAGGTCTTGAATTAACATACTCAAAGATTGCTTCGCTAACAAGAGTTTTGTTTGAGAAGAACAGAACTGATGAAATCGACAGTATTTTAGACTTGGTCAAAGATCATTGTTTATATGACAAATCCTCATTCTCGAAGTTTTTATTTGATATGGCAGTATTAAATATAACAACACCTAATATACAGGAATTAGTCTACTTGCTTCAAAAAGCAGTAAATGCTGCTAAAGAGTATTCAAGACCTGAATGGAACTTCACTTGCAATAAATACCTTTCATTTATTGATGAAAGCAATGCCAACGCACAAGAATCATATTTGAAAGGTTTTCAAAACTATATTAATGCAAGTGATCTTGTTGACGTAAGGCTTTTTGAAAGAATAGTTACTAACTGTATGAATCAGAATGACTATCAAAAAGCTATAGGTTACTGCGACTTAATAATCGATAATGAAGGCCTTGCTTCAAAATCAAACGAAATAAAGTTCATCACAATTCTATACTTGAAGATGCAGTCATCGCAAAATGAAAATGACTTACTTGAACAAGCAAAAAGAATCAAAGAAATTGCCGAACATATAGAAGCAACTAACGAAAACCCTGCAAACGCTGACAGTAAAACCATCAAATTCATCAGAAACCAAGCAGAACAAACTCTGGGTAAACAACCAGCTCATCAATTTATTCGAACAGAAAAAAAGTATGGCCGAAATGAAAAGGTAAAAGTTGTATACGAAGACGGGCGAGTGGAATACAAAAAATACAAGGTGGTTAGTGAATGCATTAAGAAAGGAAGATGCACGATTATTCACTAAACTAAACTGTAGTAGCTCAGCACCGATTCTGAATGAAAGGGGTCACAGCCTATTTGAGTGCGCTACAAGTTTATTGTTTTGGCGCATGCTTTTGACTTAACCACGACTCAAGGCTCGTCAATTTTAGGTTAATTCAGTAGGTTAACAGAGCCAGTTTTACCTAATATAGACGTTTCGATATAGTCATTCACACGTCCATGATGATTGGGATCCATTACTCTCTAACGGATCTCGACATCCATGTCGAGCTGTTCAACTGGCCGAAGCGTTCCTTCAAAAAATCCAGTTTCATCCTGCTTAATTCACTTAAAATTGGAAGAAGAGTAGAACGTGACATTGACAGAGACGAGCGATTTGAATGGTAAGTAAACATATTTTAATTTAGAAATAAAAAAGCGAACCAAATGGCTCGCTTTTTTTATTTTAAGAGTAGTTAACTAACTTCATTAACGATCCTCAGTAAAACTTACTCTTCTCTATAACTATCAATATCTGGGCACGAACACTGTAAATTACGGTCCCCCCACACATCATCAATACGATTTACTGAAGGCCAAAACTTATTACGCGCGACTGCCGCTACTGGATAAGCAGCGAGTTTACGATCATAACTGCGGTTCCAGTTGTTATCGCAGATATCGTCTAGGGTATGCGGTGCATTGTGTAATGGGTTATCAATAGCATCCCATTCGCCTGATTCAACTTTTATGATCTCGCCATGAATACTCAGCATCGCTTCGATAAAACGATCTATCTCGGCTTTAGCTTCTGATTCAGTCGGTTCGATCATCAACGTGCCCGCTACCGGGAAGCTCATGGTTGGTGCATGGAAGCCATAGTCATTTAAGCGCTTAGCTACGTCCATTTCGGTGACACCAGAGGATTCTTTCAGCTGACGTAAGTCGATTATACATTCGTGGGCTACACGTTCGTTACGGCCACGGTATAGCACGGGGTAATGAGCACCGAGTTTTTTGGCTACGTAGTTGGCGTTTAAGATAGCTACCGCTGTGGCTTTTCTGAGGCCTTCGCTGCCCATCATTTTAATGTACATGTAGCTGATAGGTAAAATTGAGGCACTGCCCCATGGCGCGGCTGAAACGGCACCGTTACTGCGTACCTGCCCATCACCAACGTTTTCTACGCCAACCACTTTATGGTTAGGTAAAAACGGCGCTAAGTGAGCCTTTACACCGATGGGTCCCATACCTGGGCCACCGCCGCCGTGCGGAATACAAAAGGTTTTGTGTAAGTTTAAGTGCGATACATCTGAGCCAATTAGGCCCGGCGAGGTAATACCCACTTGAGCGTTCATGTTGGCGCCATCCATATACACTTGGCCACCAAATTGATGCACGATATCACAGGTTTCTTTGATGGTTTCTTCGTATACCCCGTGAGTAGAAGGGTAAGTGATCATCGCACATGCAAGATTATCGGCTACTTCAGCGGCTTTTTTGCGCAAATCGGCTAAGTCGATATTACCGTGTTTGTCACAGTTAACCACCACCACTTTATAGCTCACCATCTGCGCCGAAGCGGGGTTGGTGCCGTGAGCAGAGCTTGGTATCAAGCAGATATTGCGATGACCTTCGCCGCGACTTTGGTGATATTTTTGAATAGTGACTAAGCCCGCATATTCACCTTGTGCACCTGAGTTAGGCTGCATAGATAAGGCGTCATAGCCGGTGATGTCGATAAGCCATTCACTGAGCTCATCCATCATTTGTTTGTAACCGAGCGCTTGGTCTATGGGCGCAAAGGGGTGTAATTTGCCAAATTCAGGCCAGGTCACTGGGATCATTTCGGCGGTAGCATTCAATTTCATGGTGCAAGAGCCCAATGAAATCATTGAATGGTTTAAGGCTAAATCTTTGTCTTCTAGTGACTTGATATAACGTAGCATTTCAGTTTCTGACTGATAGCTGTTAAATACTGGGTGAGTGAGTACTTTAGACTCACGTACTAGTTGCGCCGGAATAGACTGGCTGCCGTTGCTCATGATGTCTTTATCAAAAGCGCTGATATCTAATTCAACATTGGCACCGGTAAACACACTATAAACGGCCTGTAAATCGGCGCGCGTAGTGGTTTCATCTAAACTGATGGCCAATACGCCTTCAATGTCGGTACGTAAGTTTAAACCCGCGGCTAAGGCCTTAGCTACGATGGCGTCTTTTTGGGCGCCAACCTTAATCGCAAAGGTATCAAACCAAGTTGAGTTAACTAATTCGAAACCGGCTTTTTTGAGGCTAGCGGCAAGAATGTCAGCAAAGCGATGAATGCGCGACGCTATTGTCAGTAAACCTTGTGGGCCATGGTAGACCGCGTAAAACGAGGCCATGTTGGCCAACAATACCTGAGCAGTACAAATGTTGGAGTTGGCTTTTTCGCGGCGAATATGTTGCTCACGGGTTTGTAGCGCCATACGTAAAGCTGGGCGACCACGGGTGTCTTTAGACACGCCAATAATACGACCTGGTAGTGAGCGTTTATAATCGTCACGGGTAGCAAAAAACGCAGCATGAGGGCCGCCATAACCCATGGGTACACCAAAACGTTGGGCAGAACCGAGAACCACATCTGCACCCATTTCACCGGGAGGCTTAAGTAACATTAAACTGAGTAAATCTGTGGCAACGGCGACTATGCCTTTTTTGGCATGTACGGCTGCAATGATGTCGCTAATGTCGGTAACAGCGCCAGTGGTACCTGGGTATTGCAGCAAGGCACCAAAAATATCGTGTTGACTGGCTTCAACGGCCTTGCCTACGATGATGTCAAAACCAAACATCTCAGCACGAGTAGCCACAACATCTAAGGTTTGTGGATGCACATCATCGGCGACAAAAAACGCATTGGCTTTGCTATTTTTTGATACGCGTTTGGCTAAGCCCATGGCTTCTGCAGCGGCGGTAGCTTCATCTAACAATGAGGCAGAGGCCAGTTCCATGCCGGTTAAATCAATAGTGACTTGTTGAAAATTCAATAGGGCTTGTAAACGGCCTTGGGCAATCTCTGGTTGGTAAGGCGTATAAGCGGTATACCAACCGGGATTTTCGAGTACGTTACGCAAGATGACATTGGGCGTTAGAGTGTCGTAATAACCCATACCAATAAACGACTTATTTAGCTTATTTTTACCTGCCACTTGTTTCAAATAAGCCAGCGCTTGCACCTCAGTTTGGGCTTCGCCAACCTTCAGGGGTGACTGCAACAGTATGCTGCCTGGCACCGTTTGCTGAATTAAATCTTCAAGACTAGTGGCGCCAATCGATTCTAACATTGAGGCAATTTCTGACTCACTGGGACCAATGTGACGACGAATAAAATCTTGGTTTTGCTCAAGTTGTGATAGTGAAAAATTTGCTAATGACATAACGGACTACAATTTCCTAATGAGATGCCCAAGCGGTAAATGCACTATTTACCCCCAAGCTATTGAATTAAAAACCGTGCACTTAGCAAAGCGCGAATACGCTCTGCCCTGTCTGCATTTATTCTTCGTCGATACTGTTTTCGTAACCTTCAGCGTCGAATAAACCCTCTACTTCCTCAGGATCTTCTGCTTTGATCTTAAACATCCAACCTTCACCATAGGGATCGTTGTTAACGAGTTCGGGAGAATGCTCAAGGGCGTCATTCACTTCGATAATTTCGCCACCGATTGGCGCATAAACATCAGACGCGGCTTTGACAGACTCGGCCACTGCAATATCATCACCCGCGCCGACTACAGCGCCAACATCAGGTAATTCAACAAAAACCATATCACCCAATAATTCTTGAGCATGGTCACTGATACCTATAGTGAATATATTGTTGCCTTCTGGGCGAACCCATTCGTGAGTAGAAGCAAAGCGTAAATCGGTTGGTATATTGCTCATAACGTTTCCTAATTAATAGTTAGTGATTTGCTAGTTAAGTTTGTGTTTTTATAAAGTACTTTTGCCATTTCTGACAAAACTGGGTTTAACCACATTGACTGTAACCCACTTTTTGCGCATTTCCACTTCCACTGTTGAACCGACAGTAGCAGGGACTCGGGCCATGGCAATACTATGGCCTAAAGTAGGTGAAAAAGTTCCAGAAGTAATCACCCCTTCAACCCCATCAGCTAGCACTTTTTGCCCAGAGCGCAATACGCCTTTTTCGGTCATAACCAGACCCACTAGTTTTTCTGTGCCAGCCGCTTTTTGCTGCTCAAGTGCACTACGACCTATAAAATCACGGCTTTGCGGCTCCCAAGTAATCGTCCAGCCCATGTTAGCGGCAAGAGGCGACACAGTTTCGTCCATATCTTGGCCGTATAAATTCATACCGGCTTCTAAACGCAAAGTGTCGCGGGCGCCTAAACCACAAGGCGTTACACCAGCATCTAACAACAATTGCCATAATGTGGCAGCATCATCGTTAGGTACAATAATTTCGTAACCTGCTTCACCAGTATATCCAGTAGTGGCAATAAATAAGTCTTCAGCTTGCACACCATAAAATACTTTCATACCGCTAACGGCTTCAATTTGCGCGGCTGAAAAAACGCTGTGGGCTTTTTGCTTAGCATTAGGGCCTTGCACTGCGATCATCGAAAACTCGGGGCGCTCAACGACTCTGACATCAAAGCCTTGAGTATTTAAGCTTAGCCATGCCATGTCTTTTTCACGGGTTGCCGAATTAACCACTAAACGGTAATTAGTCGCGTCAAAGTAGTAAACAATAAGGTCGTCTACCACGCCACCGGTTTCATTTAACATGCCGCTGTACAGCGCTTTGCCTTTGTCCTGCAGTTTTTCAACATCGTTAGCTAGCAAATAGCGTAAGTAGTCTTTGGCCTGCGAGCCCACAACATCAACAATGGTCATATGGGATACGTCAAACATACCTGCGTCTTTGCGCACAGCATGATGTTCTTCAATTTGTGAACCATAATTAATCGGCATTTCCCAACCGTGGAAATCCACCATTTTGGCGCCTGATTCGATGTGTTTTGTATATAAGACAGTTTTATTAGACATGATAATTACGACAGTTAAGTGAATTAAGTGCATCGAGTATAGGCAGCACACTCCAACACAACAAATTGAAAATGTTAATATATACATTTACAAATCTTATGTATCTACCGATAATCATTAGCTTACCTTATTGAACGGGGCCTGAAGACAAGACGATGAAACAACTGTCACTGGATAATTTACGTACATTTGTCGCGGTCATTGACTTGGGCGGCTATGCCAAGGCGGGCGAAAAAATCGGTCGCTCTCAACCCGCGATTAGTTTACAGATTAAAAAATTAGAAGAACAATTAGCCACTCGCCTGTTTGATAAGGTAGGGCAGCGTCACCAAGTAAATCATGAGGGCCTAAAATTATATAAAAGTGCCCAACAGTTGCTGGCCCTCAACGATGAGATATTTAACCAGTTTCAACCTGCGCCCTTAAAAGGCCGTTTACGTTTAGGTATTCCCAGTGAATTTGCCACGACCTTATTGCCCAGTATCATTGGCGAGTTCAGTCAGCTCTATCCGAATGTATCCCTTGAAGTCACATCTGCGCTGAGCAAATCATTACTTAGTAAAGACAATAACAGCGGGTTTGATTTAGTCATGGCCTTATTAGATCCGGAAAAAAGCACCGAAGGTCAATTGATACTCAACGATGATTTGGTGTGGGTGGGAGATAAAAATCGCCCCTTCAGTCAAGATAGCTTGTCATTGGTGCTAGCGCCCGACGGTTGTGTATATCGTAGTCGGGTGATCAGTAAGTTAAAGATGCAAACCTTGAAGTGGCGTATTAGTTACACCAATGCGGATTTAACCGGTATTACTGCTGCAATTAAACAAGGCATGGGGATCAGTGCGCTGGCAAGAAGCAGCGTGCCGCCGCAGTTAGATATTGTTGAGCATCCAAATCTGCCTGCCTTAGGCCGAATTAAGATTTGTTTGTTTCATAAAGAATCACAACATCCGCAAGCACGGGCCAAACTGGCTGAGTTTATTCAGTCGCGGTTAGCTGGCTAATACAGCTTACTGTTACCCATAAAAAAACACCGCGGCTACCCTTTTCGGTAATCGCGGTGTTTATGTTGCTATCTAATTCGAGTGTTGGGTTTAAACGCCTTGGCGCACAATGAAGGTCGCTACGCCGGCAGCAAGGACTAAGATTGAAAAGACTTCTTTGTTGTACTTTCCATGATAATACGCTTTACGACGGTCTTTCATAGCTTGAAAACCCGCTACATTCCCGTAATCCGTTTTATCCAATCTTGCCCGTTTCATAACTCCCCCAAAAAATACATTTTAATGACTTACACCGTTGGAAAATATATTAACCAAATAGTTCAATAAGTACACCAATAAATTAACAAATCCTTAACTTTATTTATCCTTTGCTTATTTTATCGGCAGAAGTCAACAAATCCTGACCTAATCGTCCGACTTTAAGCGAATATAGGTTTTATATTTCTTCTTGAGCAAGCGATCAATATAGCGTGTTAATTTGATCTTTTGACTAATGGCGTTATCCAAGGCATCCACTAATTCGGTCAACATGGTTTTATAATACTCCACATCTTTGACCTGCCCCTGTTCAACTGGGGCGTCTAATATACTTGCTGGCTCTGTTGCTGCTTGGGATTTTTGTTCCGGATGAAACATTTCTTCAGAGACTTCTTTAATGACATTTTCTACTGCGTTTTCATCCAATGTCTCTAACTCTTCTAAAAACCCATAGAGTAATATTCGGTCCATCAAGGTATTAATTTTACGTGGCACACCATGAGTAAATTGGAATATTCTGTCGTAAGCGCCTTCGGAAAATAACTTTTTTTCACCTTTCCAACCGGCATGTTGCATACGATATTCAATATAAGCTTGGCACTCGTTATCGGTTAAGGGTGCAAGATGACATGAGGCCACAATACGTTGGCGAAATTGCTCCATATTAGGTGCACGTAATATGGGTTGTAATTCTTCTTGGCCCAGTAAAAAGCTTTGTAAAAGCGGTTTGCCTGAGGCCTGAAAGTTAGACAACATACGCAGCTCTTCAATGGTTTCTAAGGGTAAATTCTGTGCTTCATCTACCAGCAATAAGGCGCGTTTGCCTTGTTTGTGCAAACTCATTAAAAACGCTTCAAGATCGTTCAAAATATCGGATTTAGTACTGCCCTGCACATTGATATGAAATTTACTGGCCACCATTTTGACCAACTCATCGGGGCTAAGTTTAGGCGTGACAATTTGTGCGGCAACAATATCGTCTTGCATTTGATCAAGTAAACTATTGGCAATGGTTGTTTTCCCGGTACCAATATCACCGGTAATAACAATAAATCCCTCTCCTTGAGACAAACCATATTGCAGATAAGACATGGCGCGTTTATGCCATTTACTGCCAAAGAAAAAACTGGGATCTGGGGTTAATTGAAATGGCTTCGAAGTTAGTCCGTAATAATTCTCATACATAATTAATGATCACTTGATCCAAATATTTTAAAAAATGATGGCTTAGCTTATGCCAACAAGCAAAAGCTTAGCAATAAATAACGAGGGTCAATTCGTCTGTTTACACAAGTTATTGCGCTTGGCTTCCCTTTATACCACAGCTTTATCAACCGTTTATGCCGCATTATACAACGTAGTAATAAATCGCCAAAAAATGGCACATACAACCCGCTACTACAAAGGCATGCCATATGGCATGGGTAAATTGCACTTTTTTAGCCACATAAAATAACACGCCAATGGTGTAACACAATCCACCTACGACTAACAGCCACATTCCACCAGCGGGCAGTGCTTGGTAGAGAGGATAGATAAAAAACAGGGCTAACCATCCCATTACAATATAAAGGGTAACTGATAGTTTCTGGAATCCGCCTTTAACAAAACACTTAAATACAATACCACTTAAGGCAATAGTCCAAATCATGATGGTGGCACCTATGCCCAGCCAGCCACCGACACTGAGCAACATAAAAGGTGTGTAAGTGCCCGCTATCAACAAATATATTGCACTATGGTCAATTACTTTTAAAAGCAGTTTTAAATTAGGCTGAGAGACTGAATGGTAGAGAGTAGAAGACAAAAACATCAGCAGCATTGAAACAGCATAAATAGTAACAACAGCTTGCGCATAGACACCTTGCGCTTTAACTAAAAGTGCCACCAAACCCACTATGGCGGCGACAAATCCCAGACCATGAGTGCTGGCGTTTAACCATTCTTCAATAACAGAATAAGGTCGTTTGCTGTGGCTTTGTTGGGTCATTGGAGCTTCTTAAATAGAGTGGAAATCTAATCATATATTTTGAGCGTACACTTGTACACGTTTGAATAGGTAAGGCGAACAAAATTGAAGCCCTTATGTTTCCTGCACTTTGACCACTAAACATCATTAAATTTAGTGATCCCCAGCTTATGGATCTTAGAGCGCAGGGTGTTGGGGTTGAGGTCCAATCGTTTAGCTGCGCCAAATGGTCCTTCGATTCTGCCGTGACAGTAAATCAATGTTTTGGTGATATGTTGGCGAATAACATCATCTAAACTCATAGGGCTGGATTCTTGTTGGACCATATCCGTAAGCTGACTGCGTGCCACTGAGGACAGCAGTTCTGGTTTTATAATTAAGGATTCTTCAATGGCTAAATGCGTGCCTTGGCCCAATATCGCGGCTCGCTCAACAATAACTTGTAATTCTCTAACGTTTCCTGGCCAGTGATATTGCATAAGATAGTTGATTTGACTTTGGCTGGGTAAGGTTAGTGGCAAACCCAGCTTTACCGAGGCCTTTTGCGCAAAGTACTCAGTCAATTCTCTAATATCCTCAGGACGATGGCGTAAGGAAGGTAAGGTAATAGGAAAGACATTGATACGAAACCATAAGTCTTCACGGAAACCGCCATTTTTCGCAGCTTCTTCCAAGTTTCTATGGGTTGCCGCAACAATGCGCACATCAACGTTTATGTCTTTTTCGCCACCCACTCGGCACAGTGTGCCCTCTTGTAATACCCGCAACAGTCTGACTTGCGCCGCCAAACTTAACTCACCCACTTCATCCAAAAACAAGGTGCCGCCATGAGCACGCTCAAACCAGCCTTTTTTTAGTGCGGTAGCGCCGGTAAAACTGCCTTTTTCATGGCCGAACAATTCAGAGTCAATCAGATCCGATGGGATAGCGCCGCAGTTAACCCTGATAAAGTTATTGTTAGCACGGGCTGAGTTCATATGGATATGCCGTGCAATAATCTCTTTACCTGCACCCGTCTCGCCTAAAATTAAAGCAGTTGCATCTGTTTGTGCGACAAGATCCACCTGACGCATGGTCTTTTTTAATCCCTTGTTGTATCCGATGATCATCGTTAGCCTCTTTCAAACATGAGTAAATTAGCAATGCGCCTTTCGTAAGCCATTGATAAACAGCGCCCCCTATCATCTGCTATCGCCTACTTAATACAACATAAATTCCACTATATATCGTAGATATTCAGCTTCATATCACTACAATCTGAGTTATTAAATCAATAATCATATTTAAATCATTAACTTAACTATCGGCATGCTTGTTGCTTTAGCTTTCAGCTACAGCAGATATCATTAACTCAAACGATTAGCATAAGGAAAAAACATGTTGGAATGGCAAGGATGGTTGTCTCTTGGCTTAACATTAGCCGTGTTGGTGGTCTTAATGGTCAGCAAAATAGCCCCACACTTTGTAATGATGGGGGCGCTGGTTGTGCTCAGTGCTACAGGTATTCTAAGCCCAGAAGAGTCATTAGCTGGATTTAGTAATAGTGGTTTGATTACCGTAGCGGCTATGTTTGTGGTGGCTGCGGGCATACAAGCCTCTGGCGGGGTAGACATGTTAGTCAATAAACTTATGGGCTCCCCTACCAACGAGCGTTCCGCCTTACTACGAGTGTTTTTCCCAGTGGCAGTGCTGAGTGCTTTTTTGAATAATACGCCCGTTGTCGCGACGATGATCCCCGCCCTCAAATCCTGGTGTAAAAAAATCAATATCGCTCCCTCAAAACTGATGATCCCCCTGAGTTACACCGCTATTTTAGGGGGCACCATTACTCTCATTGGCACCAGTACTAACTTGGTGGTCAATGGCCAGTATCAAGTGCTTACCGGTAATCCAGGATTCTCACTTTTCGACATAAGCTTAATAGGTTTGCCCACTGCCTTGGCAGGCATGTTGTTTATGTATCTGTTTTTTCCTCGTTGGCTGCCTGATTACAAAGATGAACATCCTTTTCTCAATGTGCGTGAATTTACCATCGAAGTGCAAGTGATCGCTGGAGGCTCTTTGAGCGGAAAGAGCATTATCAGTGCTGGTTTACGCAACTTAGGTCGTTTGTATTTGGTTGAAATAGTGCGCGGCGATCACATCATCACTGCCGTTTCATCAGAAGAGATATTGCACGACAACGACAGACTGGTATTTGCCGGTGACACCGAAGCCATTACTGATTTACTGAAAATAAAGGGTTTAAGCAGTGCATCTGCTAATCATCAAGCAAAATCTGCAGTTGCGTTGAATGGCTTAGTCGAAGTAGTGGTATCTCATCATTGTGCCGCCTTAGGTTATGCCATTAAAGAAGCCAATTTTCGCCAACAATACGGGGCATCTGTGGTCGCGGTTGCCAGAAACGGGGAGCGTATTAAACAGAATTTAGGGACGACAATATTGCAAGTCGGCGATACCTTGTTACTAGAAGCCAATGCCGAATTCATTAAGCGCCAAAAATATAATAGGGATTTTTTACTTGTGAACCAGATTGACTATGAAAAACCGCGCCATGAAAAAGCGGGTTTAGCCTGGTCAATTTTAATCGCCGCGGTGGTGATGGCGGGCTGCAATTTACTGTCGATGTTAGATGCTGCCTTACTGGGTGCAGCACTGATGTTATTGACCGGCTGTTTAAAACCCCATCAGGCTGAGCGCAGTCTTGATCTGTCTGTGATTATTACCATTGCGGCGTCGTTTGCACTGGGCATGGCATTGCAAAAAACCGGTGTTGCACGGTTTTTAGCCGAGCAAATTGTTGCGTGGAGCATGGGTAATGCCATTATTTTACTGATATTGACCTATGTATTTGTATCCTTGCTCACTGAAGTTATCTCTAACAATGCTGCCGCTTTACTGATGATGCCGATTGTGATTGAAATCACCAACGCAGCATCACTCAACCCCATCCCCTTTACCCTCGCTATAATGATGGCGGCTTCCGCCAGTTTTGCTACACCACTGGGCTACCAAACCAACTTAATGGTCTACGGCCCGGGTAACTATCGCTTTGTCGATTTTCTAAAAGTTGGCCTACCCATGAATATCTTAGTTGCTTGTGTCGTTTTACCCCTATTGATCTATTTTTATCCACTGAGATAAGCCGTTTTCAGCAAAGGGCAATGCGAGCTAAAATTACGCTTAACATCAACAAGCAATCTGGTAACGTAGCGTATTTAGGCGAAACAGCTTTAGTCTCTATGTGGTTTGTATATATCATCGAAAATAAATTTGGCCATTTTTACACCGGTATATGTAAAGACATGGCTCGGCGCTTTAATGAGCACAATTCCAATGGCGCAAAGTGTGCCAAAGCACTTAAAGGTAAAGGTCCGCTAAAATTAATGTACTGTTGCCAGATTGGCGAGCATTCTGCTGCGCTAAAAATGGAAATTTGGATAAAAAAGCTAAGCAAGCCAGACAAAGTGCGATTGGTAGCCAACACCTTAACTTATCCAAGTGCTCACGAGCGCCAATCTACTACTTTTATCAATGAATTATGTTAAGGGATCTGCCATGTCATCGTCACTAGACCTTCCTGCTACGCTAAACACGCTCGGACAAACGCGCTGGGACGAGTTAACAAAACTTGCAGAATTTAACCCCACTTGGCATTCGCAGCAAAGCAACATTCAACAGGCTTTGGCCTTGAGTGATTTTATTTATCACCAGTGTTTTAAACATCCCGCCATGATTGATAGCCTTGTGCACGATCAAGAGCACCCGATTTCATTGGCTGATTATCAAAACTTGTTACATTCTGACATTGCCACGCTGACTAACGAGGTTGAGCTCAATCGTTGTTTACGCCAGTTTCGCAATAAACACATGGCGATTATTGCTTGGCGAGATTTACTCAATTTGCAAAGTATTGAGCAATCTCTGCTGCAAGTGTCTGAGTTAGCCAATCAATTGATCATCCAAGCCAATGACTGGTTGTATGATAAATTATCTGAACGTTATGGCGTGCCTAAGGGTGAGTTTGGCCCTCAACCTCTGCTCATTATCGGCATGGGTAAATTAGGTGGCAAAGAGCTCAACTTTTCTTCCGACATTGATTTGATTTTTACCTATCCGGAGCAAGGTGAAACCTCGGGCGGGCGGCAGAATATCGAACACCAACAATTTTTTACTAAATTAGCCCAGAGCTTAATCAACTCCCTACACAATATGACGGCTGACGGGCAGGTGTACCGAGTTGATATGCGCCTACGCCCCTTAGGCGACAGTGGCCCCTTAGTCATGCAATTTGGTGCCTTTGAAGATTACTACCAAGAACAAGGGCGAGATTGGGAACGTTATGCTTTGCTTAAAGGACGTATCCTTAATCCTAGTAGCCCCTATACCGAAGAAGTACAACAAATACTAAAACCGTTTATCTATCGGCGTTACCTCGACTTTAGCACCATAGAGTCGTTGCGCAATATGAAAGCCTTGATTCAACAAGAAGTGAGAAGACGAGGTTTAATAGACAATATTAAGCTTGGGCAAGGCGGTATTCGCGAAGCTGAGTTTATTGTGCAAAGTCTGCAACTGATTCGGGGCGGGCGTGAACTGAGTTTGCAATTGCATAGCTTGTTGGCGGCCGTTACAGAGTTAATCAATCTAGACATGTTGCCACAAGATGAAGGTAATAAACTGGTATCAAGCTATTTATGGCTGCGTAAAGTTGAACACTGTTTACAACAATTCAACGATAAGCAAACCCAAGTATTGCCCGATAACGAACAAGACAAACTGCGTTTGCAATATGTTATGCGCTGCAGCAGCTATGCTGAATTTGTGGCGCAACTACAGGACTGCTGTCATTTTATCCATAGCCAGTTTTTATTACTTATAGGCGAAGATAAAACCAGCCTAGCAGAGTCAATAAGCCCTGCCCAACAAGCCGCTATTGACCTATGGCAACTCGATTTAGACGAGCCTGAATGCCAAGAACTATTAGCGCCATGGTTAGCCCCTGCAGAAGCCAGTAAATTTCGCGAACAACTTATAGATTTTAGTCAACGTTTGAAAACCAGTAGAATTGGCCAACGGGGTTATAATACCCTTAACAGTCTGATGCCTTTATTGATTGTTAATGTCTTACACTGTGAAGAATTACCCGCATTAGAGCGTCTGCACAGAGTATTGTCGGTTTTCAAGGCCATATTGGGCCGTACTGCCTATTTAGAATTATTACTGGCCAATCAAGGCGCATTAAAACAGCTAGTAAATTTATGCAGCGCTAGCCCTTGGGTGACTGAGCAATTATCGCGTTTTCCACTACTACTGGATGAATTAATTAATCCAGCCACCTTATATAATCCAACGGAACTACATGAATATCCGAGTGAATTACGCCGAGCCTTACTGCGGGTTGAAGCTGATGATCTTGAGTTGCAAATGGAAACGTTGCGCCAATTTAAATTAAGTCAGCAACTCATCATCGCAGCCGCTGATATTGCCAATGCCCTACCCATCATGAAAATAAGTGATCACCTGACATTTTTGGCCGAAGCGGTAATTGCCCATGTTGTGGATATCGCATGGCAACAACTGGCAGAGAAACACGGTGAGCCCCATTGCCAAAATGCTGGGCCGCGTAACTTGCAGAACAAAAGCTTCGCAGTATTGGCTTTTGGTAAATTGGGTGGTTGGGAGCTAGGTTATGGTTCAGATTTGGATTTAGTTTTTGTGCATAGTTGCGAAGGTAATCAACTTACCGAGGGCTTAAAACCCATCGAAAGTAGTCAATTTTATTTCAAATTAGCCCAACGTATCTTGCATATATTTACCACTAAAACGGGCCTAGGCATGCTGTATGAAATTGACATGCGTTTGCGTCCTGCAGGGCAATCAGGTTTATTAGTTTGCCATTTCAATGGTTTTGCTACTTATCAGCAAAATGAAGCGTGGACCTGGGAGCATCAGGCCCTGTGCCGCGCACGTTTTATTTATGGTGACAAACATTTACTCCATGACTTTAATCAATTGCGTCTCAATATCCTTGCTCGTCAACGCAACGTCAGTGAGTTACGAACCCAAGTCGTAGAGATGCGCGAGAAAATGCGCCAGCACTTGGCTAAAGGCACCGAAGAGCTGTTTGACCTTAAACAGGATAGTGGTGGTATTGCCGACATAGAGTTTATCGTGCAATTTCTAACACTCGCTCATTGCCATGCCAATCATTCAATTGCTAAGTGGACAGATAATGTTCGTGTATTGGAATCGTTGGTGGCGACTGGTTTTATCAGCTCAGATGATGCCCAGTGTTTAAAAAGCGCTTATTTGACCTATCGCAATCAAAATCATCGCTTAACCCTGCAGAATAAGGGGTATTCAGTGTATACGCCGGATTTACAAGCCCATAAAAGTCAGGTTATTGAAATTTGGCATCGCATTTTACAATAAACGACGTCAGCCTACATTCGGGCCTCTACACAATGCTTATTGAGATAATCAGATTCTTTCTGGGTGATCACCAACGAGCGCTGTTTGGGGCAAACATAGGCTTTTACCTTACCGGTAAAATTTGAATCAATGGCACTTGAGATAGTTTTTAAGCTCCCTAATATGGTGTCTTCCATTTGGAATTGCTCTTTTACGATAAAGTCTTGATTCAGTTCCCAGATAACTTGCATGCCCTCCGCTTGGGCATAATCCGTAATCGCACTGCGCAAAGTGGTGCCGGCTTTAAAGGTGCGATGTTTGTATTCGCCGACCCAGCGCCCTGAAATTGGTTTTTGCAGACTTTCCATTTTCTGCAGTCGTTCATTTAATGGCGTATCGGATTCTTTTACTTCCAAGACAAAATCACCCAAGCCATCTTCTCTGGGCCTGCGAGAAGACAAGCGATACTCAGAATAAAACTTTGTCATGTTTTCAGATAGCGATCTCGATTTAACTTCACCTTCTGGTTTAGGCATAGATTCACTGCGTTGTTGCAAAAATATGACTACCCCGCCCACTACAATAATAAGTAGGGCAAGGGCAACATGTCGCATCCAAAACATAGATTCTGACGACGGTTTTGGTTTAGCTTGGGACGTTTTTATCTTGGCCAACAGATCTCGGTTAGCTTTGATTTTGTTCTGTTGATTTGGCTTAGCCATACAAAGAAGGCCCGTTTGGATCTGGGCGGGTTTTAAAGCGTTTGTGCATCCACAAATATTGGTCTGGGGCGATTAATATCATTTCTTCAATCTTGCGGTTCATTCTGGCTACATCATAGTTATCGTCACCACTGGGGAAATTCTCCAGTCCCGGAAAGATCTTTATTTTGTAGCCTGTCTCAGTGCGGATAGACGCAAGAAACAGCGTTTCACAATTAGCTTGCTGTGCAAATAACAATGAGCCTGTGGTGGTGGCCACCTCAGGCACCGCAAAAAGCGGGGTAAATTCACATTTATTGCGCCCATAATCTTGATCAGGCAAGTAAAAGCACACTTCTTTTTCGTTTAAAGCTGAAATCAAACCTCTTACATCTTTTTTATTTACCATGTATTTGTTAGAACGATTGCGTCCATGGTATTGCATGTAATCCATTAACTTATTGTTATGTTTACGATAAAAAGCCACCGACGGAATTTTTAAACCGGCTACTCGACAAGAAAACTCTAAATTCATGTTGTGTATGGCATAAACCAGCACCCCTTTACCTTTAGCGAGTATGGCCTCAACCTGCTCATAGCCCTCAAATTCCGCTTTTCTAGCTACACGCCATGTTGGCCACCACCAACCCATACTTGTTTCTAACACCGCCATACCGGCATTATCAATATTGCTGGCTAAAATTTTATCGCGCTGGGCTTGGCTGTAATCCGGAAAGCACAATTCTAAATTACGTTTAGCAATTTGGTAGCGCTTGGGTGCAAGCAATTTAATCAACTGGCCTAAGCCCCTGCCCAACCATAATTGCAGGCGATAAGGTAACCAAGATATGCTGTACAACAATATGATGCTAAACCATGTTAACCAGTAATTAGGTAACAAAAAAGACCAACTAAATTTAGGTGCCTTCACCTTTTTATCTCGCAAACTACGTCCTCTTAATCAATTTTTTGTCATTCTATTCTATTGTGCTGGCAAAACCACGCTGACCAGCCAAGGTGACTACTCGGCGTTTTTTATTGCGGCAATCGCTTGTAGCTTAAGAATGAACTGTTCTGCGTGCTCTTCTTTTTCATAATTGAAATGATATTGATTATGAAATCCAAAACTAAGTTCAACTAGCGCATCTTTTAAAAACAAGGTGTAACCATCAAAATCGGTACTTGCCTCTACCCCTTCAAGAAAGTAATGATCATCTTTCTTGCTGCCTTTTAAGCGAATGGTTTCAAATACCTTGAGAATAAATTTACTATCGATATCGTTTTTCATAGTGTGAGCCTCAATATTAATCAAATCAGTTGGAACTATTATTTGCTAAACAACTTTAGGTATTGGTGATCTAATTCGGCTTAGCAACAGAATAGTAGTATCTAACCAAAGCTAAGTTGATAATACCTTATGCCAAAACTCTGCCTGATATTGGGTGACCAATTGAGCCTTTCTCTGTCTGCTTTGCAGATGTTAGATAAGCGCCGTGATCATATCATGCTAGCCGAGCTCTATACAGAAGCCCATTATGTAAAACATAATAAGTTGAAGATTGCGCTTATTTTTTCGGCTATGCGCCACTTCGCACAGCAATTACGTGAAGCTGGTTACCAAGTTGAATATTACGCTTATGAAAATACAAAAGACCAGTTCTCCAATTTTACTGATGTGGTCAAGCATCAACTCACTCAGCATTCATACACGCAGTTAATATGTACCGAGCCGGGTGAATATCGCGTCAACAAGGAAATGCAATCTTGGCATCAAGTATTGACCCTAGACACTGTAATAGCGCCTGATAACCGTTTCATCTTTAGTCTTGCACAAATGCACAGCTGGTTTGCTGAGCGCAAGGTGCCGCGTATGGAACATTTTTATCAATTTGCCCGTAAACAAACGGGGCTGTTGATGGAAGATAACAAACCACTGGGCGGGCGCTTTAATTTTGATAAAGAGAATCGCCACGCTTGGCAGGCAAACACGCCCTTACCACCCGCGATTGAGCACCTACAAGATAAGATCACCCAAGATGTTATTACCCTAGTTGAGCAAGAGTTTAGCGATTTTCCAGGTAAACTTGAGCGCTTTAATTTCGCTGTGACTAGGCAACAAGCCTTAGCGGCATTAGCGCATTTTGTGACACATAAACTGCCGCAGTTTGGCCAGTTTCAGGATGCCTTGTCAGATCAAAATAACACCCTATTTCATAGCTTAATCGCCAGTTATATCAACATCGGTTTGTTGTTACCTCGGGAAGTTTGCCAGGCCGCTATCCAAGCCTATCAGGATGAAAAGGCGCCCCTGAATGCAGTTGAAGGCTTTGTGAGGCAAATTCTCGGCTGGCGTGAGTATGTGCGCGGTTTGTATTGGTATGCAGGAGAGAGCTATAAAGAAAAAAACGCCTTAAATGCCACCACGCCACTGCCCAGCTGGTTTTGGACCAGTAAGACGCAAATGCGCTGTGTCAGTCAGGCAATTAGTCATTCGCTAGACGATGCCTATGCTCACCATATTCAGCGCTTGATGATTATTGGTAATTTCTCTTTATTAGCAGGTCTAGACGTTAAGCAAGTTTGTGATTGGTACTTAGCGGTCTACATTGATGCCTTTGAATGGGTAGAGCTTCCCAATACCTTAGGCATGGCGCTGTATGCAGATGACGGTTTGTTAGCCAGTAAACCCTACGCAGCGAGCGCCAACTACATCAACAAAATGGGCGATCACTGTGCTTCATGTCGTTATAACCCTAAATTAGTAACCGGGGCTAAAGCCTGTCCATTTAATGCCCTGTACTGGGATTTCATTCAGCGTCATGAGAGCAAGTTTGCCCGTAATCCCCGCATGGCATTAATGGTCAAGCAGTGGCAAAAAAAGGATGTTAGCGACCAAAAAGCCATTGTTCAGTGGGCAACAAGTTTAATCGAGAAACTGGATCAAGTGTGATCAATCTAGTCTGGTTAAAACGAGATTTGCGGCTGTCGGACCATAAGCCCCTGTGGCAAGCTGTGGGGCAAGATATGCCCTTTGTCCTTGTCTATGTGTTTGAGAGCGATTATTGGCAGTTGCCTGATACCAGTGCCCGCCAATGGCAATTCATTTATGACAGCCTGCTAGAATTAAAACAGCAAGCCCAGCGCTTAGGGGGGGATCTGTGGTTATTACAAGGTAATACCATTAGGTGTTTTGAACAGTTACACCAACGTTTTAGTATAAAACACATCTTCAGCCATGAGGAAACCGGCAATGATTGGACCTATCAACGGGACAAGCAACTTGGTCAGTGGTGTATTGCCCACAATATAAACTGGCAGCAATACCCACAATTTGCCGTTACCAGAGGCAAGCTCAATCGAGACAGTTGGGATAAGTTATGGCAGCAATTTATGTCGCAGCCTACTTTACCGGTACCTGATCTGCATCAGGCATTGGTGCAAGAGCCTTTATTCGGCTGCAGCGAAACCACCGCTTTAACCCCTACCCCAAATACAGCAAATACATTAAATGAGCCATTGGATAAATTCACTTATTTAGGTAACGACACCCTCACTTGTGCTCAACCACAGCGAGCGGGCAGTTTAGCCGCTAAGCGGGTACTTAATAGTTTTATCGAAGACCGCCATAAAGCCTATTTGATGTCAGTGTCAAGCCCGATTAAAGGTCAACAAAATAGCAGTCGATTAAGTTGTTATCTGGCCTATGGCAACATTAGCTTGCGTGAAGTGGTGCATACAACTATTGCAGCCCTGCCTCATACTAGCCAAAAGCGGGCATTGACGGCCTTTAAATCTCGTTTGCACTGGCATTGCCATTTTATCCAAAAAATGGAAACCGAGCCGCAATTAGAAAAACACGCCTTACATCAAAGTCTGCGCCTTTTACGTTCAGAAAGCTTTCAACAAGATGCATTTGACGGGTGGAAGAAAGGCTTAACCGGCGTGCCCTTTGTTGATGCCTGTATGCGCATGTTGCAGCACTATGGCTGGATTAATTTTCGCATGCGAGCCATGTTAATTTCTTTTTCGAGCTATCAACTTTGGCTACCTTGGCAACAACCTGCGCAGCATCTTGCCCAGCAATTTACCGATTATGAACCGGGTATTCACTATCCGCAGATCCAAATGCAATCAGGTACAACGGGCATTAATCCTTTTCGTATTTATAATCCGGTCAAGCAAGGTGAGCGTTTTGATCCCAAAGGCGAATTTATTCGCCGCTGGGTGCCTGAGTTAGACAAAATCAGTAGTGCCTATATTCATCAGCCGTGGTTAGCATCTGAGGCGCAACGAGGACACTACCCAAAACCAGCAATGGAACCATTGCAGGGCGCACGTTTGGCCCGCAATACTCTGTTTGAATACTATAAAACCCATGTTGAAAAAGAAGAAACGGCGCGGGTTATTCAAGTACATGCCAGTCGAGCTTTTCGAAAACGTATGCCCGCCAAAGGCAAAACCACTTTAAACCATAAACAAATGAGCTTGTTTTGAACCCTATGATAAATACCGATGCTACTGCTGTACTCTTGTTGCAACACAACTTAAGACTGCACGATAACCCAGCCTTAGTTGCCGCGGCCAAACATAAGCGTTTAATTTGTTTATATTGTTATGACGATTGGCAATTCGACACTCAATTTGGACTCAGTCATTGCGGCCCTCACCGAGCTGGGTTTATTTGGCAGAGTTTACAAGATTTAAGGGCCAAGCTGCATGAACTCGGACAACACTTGTATATTGTTAAAGGTGAACTGAACGCTATCATGGCGCAAATTGAGCAACAAATACCCGAGTTGAACATTTATGTGCAAGCGCACGCTAGTGTTCAACAACATCAGCACTTAAGTCAGCTTACACAGCGCTTTACATGTCATATCATGCCCGGAAATACCCTACTTGATGCAGACCAGTTGTCCTTTGACTTGGGCTCACTGCCAAGTGTTTTTACGCGCTTTAGAAACAAAGTAGAAAAAAGTTGGCCTGAGTTGTCGCCACTCGCCAGTCCCTTGGCCTTGCCTCTTGCACCACAGTTACATTTATCTTCACTGGATAGCCCCCCAACGAGCCAAGTGGACAAACTTGATCCAAGACGTGCGCTAGATTTTGTGGGCGGAGAATCTGCGGCTTTAAGTCGACTTGACCACTACATTTGGCAAACAAAAGCGCTTCAGACTTATAAAGAAACCCGCAATCAGCTGCTTGGTAGTGACTATTCAAGTAAATTTTCTCCTTGGCTGGCCACTGGGTGTTTATCGGCTAAACACATTTATCAGCAGGTCAAACTATTCGAAGCCAAACATGGCGCGAATGAATCAACCTACTGGTTGATTTTTGAATTGCTGTGGCGGGATTATTTTGCTTTTAGTGCACAAAAGGACTTAGCGAATCAGTCAGTCTTAGCAGCAGAAAAGCCCAAGCATAAACTGTGTTCGGTGCAACAAAGGGCCTTTGAATCTTGGTGTCAGGGCAACACCGGCAATGATTTTGTCGACGCTAATATGCGCGAACTACTCAACAGCGGTTTTATGAGTAATCGAGGTCGGCAGAATGTGGCATCGTATTTACTTAATGAACTTAATCTAGATTGGCGCTGGGGTGCAGCGTGGTTTGAACAACAATTAATCGATTTTGATCAAGCCAGCAACGTGGGTAATTGGCAATATATTGCGGGAATAAAGTCCCCCAATGGTGCAAGGCGTTTTAACATTGCCTTGCAAACCGAGCAATACGATGCACAAGGCGCATATCGGCGTCATTGGTTGGAGTCAAGCTCAGCCACTGGGGAATAGCTATAGTCGTTGAAAACTGAGGAAATTGTAGTATTGCATCTGCACAGATGCAGATGAGATTGTATCTAGAGCAGGACGCTAGAAGCAGTATGCCTATGGTTTAGCACAGTTGATTACTTAACAAAACTGCTAGCTTAATTGATAAATATGGTTACAATTTGAAACGAATCCGTACTGTTAGTCAGTCCGCCTTTGTCTCATTAAGTATTACAACTCTGTTAAGTTAAGGTAGTGAGAGATCAAAACCGCGCATAACCTCAAACAATTACTCGACTTAGATTCAGCTAAGTTGCTTTACAGCAATGGCTTTATCAGCATGTTGGCGACCCTGTTAACTGCTAGCATTCTGAATTTTGGTTTTAAAAATGAGCTAATCACTCAGAGCAAAATGATCTGGTGGATTTGCATGTTGGTGATCGTCTTTATTCGACTCATCGATATTGCTGAATGGACTTTTCGCAGCAGTAAGTCTCAGTTTGTCAGTGGCAAGATTGGTATATTACGATTTGCTGCAGGAAGTATTGCGACCGCCCTAGGCTGGGGAAGTTTCTGTGTTTTATTTATTGAACACATGACAATAGTCGAGTACGCGACCACTGTCATGATTATTTCCTCAATCGCCGGTGGTTCGCCTACTGTATTAGCCGCGAGTCGAAATTTATCTATTATTTTTTCAACCTTACTGATGATTCCCCTCTCAGCAGTCAGTATTCTAGCCACAGAACAATATCAAAATTATATGGGCCTTTTAGGCTTTGTATTTTATACCATTATGGTGGCGTCGAGCTTAAAAGTATCGAGTTTTACCCGCGAAGCCTTAAGGATAAAAAATCAAAATATACAACTTCGCAACGAAGTGGCCAACAAAGGTAATTTAGTTTCTACGGTCAATGTGGAGTTAGAAAATGCCACCACTAAACTCAATGATATTAACCAAGATTTAGAATTAGAAGTCAAAAAACGCACAGAGAAAATTTTTCAACTGAGTAATGTTGACAGTTTAACTGGGCTGAAAAATCGCAAGGCCTTTACTGCCCAATTAGATGTATTAATTGAAAAGGCTGTATCTAATGGCTCGCCCGTTGCGCTGTTGTTTATCGACTTGGATGGTTTTAAGAAAATTAACGATACGATGGGCCATCAAATAGGTGATCGCACTTTAATCGAAGTGGCTAATCGTTTGGCCGCATTTTCCGATCTCGAAAGAACTGGACGCTGGGGAGGCGATGAGTTTTTAGTTGCCCTGCCTTATAGCGATCAAACCACGGCTATGTCTATCGCCAGTGCGATGATGACCAGCGTAGCGCAACCTATCCATGTTAGCGGCAATGAACTTTATCTAACCGCCTCAATCGGCATAGCCTTGGCTCCTGTGCATAGTTTAAATGCTGAAGATTTGATCCAATTAGCTGATTTGACCATGTGTGAACAAAAGCAGTCGGCCCAGCGTAAACCGCGGATATTTTCAACCGAGTTAAAAAGCAAGATTGAAGCGTCACAAATGATCCTTGAAGGCCTGCAACACGCCTTAGAAAGAAAAGAATTGTATTTATGTTATCAACCCATTCAATGTGCCAAAGAGAATACCTCTTGGGCCTTTGAAGCTCTGTTACGCTGGAATTTTAATGGCAAATTTATCGGACCAGATGTGTTTATTCCTCTGGCTGAAAAATCAGGTTTAATCAAAGAGATTGGCACGTGGGTGCTTAATCGCGCCTGTATGGATGCCAAACATTGGCAATTCAATCAAACCGCAGCGGTGTCGGTGAACGTGTCAGTTATCCAATTAATGGATGATGGTTTTATTCGTACACTTGATAACATACTGCGCAGCAGTGGCTTGCCTCCTGAGCGTTTGCATTTAGAAATAACGGAATCGACTTTTGTTGATAACGAAAAGAAAATCCGCGCACAATTAGAACAAATTCAGAATCGTAATATTCATGTTTCTATTGATGACTTTGGTACCGGCTATTCTTCACTATCACAACTACAAACCTTGCCAGTTAATTACGTGAAAATTGATAAAGCCTTTGTGGATAATATTGAGGGTAAGGGTGAAGCTATTATTCGTGCAACCCTATTTATTGCCCGCGAGCTGCACTGTAAAACAGTGGCAGAAGGCGTTGAAACCAAAGAACAAGCTATGGCATTGTCTGCGATGGGCGTAGATTTTTTGCAAGGTTATTATTTTGCCAAACCCATGAAAAACGAAGATTTAATTGTATGGCAAAATCCTATTTCTAGCTTTTGTGACTAAATAAGCTGAGTTTTGATTAAGTAAACAATCCCGCTTTCACATTTTAATTTGCCTGCAAGATTGGCAAACTAACATTTTTGTATTTTGGATATCCTATGGCTCAACTGTACTTTTATTATTCAGCAATGAATGCAGGTAAATCCACATCACTGCTGCAATCTGCTTACAACTACGCAGAACGAGGCATGAATGCTGAGATTTATACCGCTGCCTTAGATAACCGCTTTGGAGAGGGCCAAGTGGCGTCGCGCATTGGTTTAAAAGCAACAGCGCATTTATTTAACTCCCAGTCGCAACTTTGGAATGAAATAAGTCAACTACACGCTAAAAACCCTATTCATTGTTTATTTATTGATGAAGCGCAATTTCTAAACAAACAACAAGTACAGCAGTTAATCGCGGTGGTGGATGAATTAGATGTGCCTGTTTTAGCTTATGGGCTGCGCACTGACTTTTTAGGTGAAACCTTTGAAGGTAGTCGGTATTTGCTGGCTTGGGCAGACAAACTGATTGAGTTAAAAACCGTTTGTCATTGTGGTCGCAAAGCCAATTTTGTGGTGCGTATTGACCAAAATGGCCAAGCGGCAAAAGAAGGCGAACAAGTAGAGGTGGGCGGTAATGATCGTTATGAGTCTATGTGCCGCAAACACTTTAGAGAGCTAGTTTGGTAAAGCAAATTCAGCATCAAAAAAAGGCGCCGTAATTCGGCGCCTTTTGGTATGTCGTATCTTGGTGAATTAAGGACGTAAGGCCTTTTCACCTCGAGCTAAACCACAAATACCTGTGCGTGAAGCTTCAATAATTTCAGTGCTTTGACTCATCGTATGCGCGAATGCGTCTAACTTGTCGCTGGTACCCGTCACTTGAATGGTGTAGTTATTGCTATCTACATCGACAATTTGGGCACGATATATATCCACGTTACGGTGAATTTCAGAGCGCACCACTTCACTGCGTGTTGCCACTTTAATTAGCATTAATTCACGTTCCACATGACTACCATCAGTTAACTCAACCACTTTGAGCACGTCGATAAGTTTATTCACCTGCTTGGTGATTTGCTCAATGACTTTGTCGTCGGCTTGGGTGGTTATGGTTAAACGTGACAAGCTCTTGTCATCAGTTGGTGCTACACACAAGGAATCAACGTTATAGCCGCGCTGGGAAAACACGCCCACTATACGTGACAAAGCACCCGGAGCGTTCTCCATCAAAACTGATAAAATACGTTTCATTAGGTACGCTCCGTTTTGCTTAATCTCATATCATCCATGGCACCAAACTTAATTTGCATGGGGTAAACATGTTCATTTTGATCGATTTCAATGTCCATAAACACCAATTTATCTTTCATCGCAAAACAACGCGCCATTGCTTCGTCTAGGTCAGCTGGATCGGTTACCCGAATACCCACATGGCCATAGGCTTCTGCCAACTTAACAAAGTCAGGCATTGAATCCATGTATGAATGAGAATGACGGCCCTTATAATTCATATCTTGCCACTGCCTAACCATGCCCAAGGCGCGGTTATTCAATGAAATGATTTTGATGGGCAAATTGTATTGCATGCAGGTAGCCAGTTCTTGAATATTCATCTGAATACTGCCATCGCCGGTGATGACAAGAGAAGTCGCATCAGGAAAGGCCATTTGCACGCCCATGGCGGCAGGTAGACCAAAGCCCATAGTGCCTAGGCCGCCAGAGTTAATCCAACGACGAGGTTTGGCAAAGGGATAATATAAAGCCGCAAACATTTGGTGCTGGCCTACATCGGAGCTGACATAAGCATCGCCTTTGGTATGTTTATATACCGACTCAATGACTTCTTGCGGTTTGATTAGTTTGCTGTCTTTTTGATAGGCCAAACAATCTCGAGCACGCCACTGATTAATTTGTTGCCACCAATCAGCTAACTTTGCTTTTTGTGCTTTACTGTCAACTTTACCCATAGTGTCGAGTAACTGTTCAGCCACTTTATCAATGCTGCCAACGACAGGAATATGTACCGCTACAGTTTTAGAAATTGACGCGGGATCGATATCGACATGGATGATAGTGGCGTGAGGACAAAATTTTGCGACATTATTGGTCACACGGTCATCAAAACGCGCGCCCAAAGCCAAAATACAATCGGCGTTATGCATGGCTTTATTTGCTTCTAATCGACCATGCATGCCCAGCATACCAACAAACTGCTCATGTACACTTGAAAACGCACCTAGGCCCATCAGGGTTGAGGTAACCGGCGCTTGTAATTTTTCCGCTATCTGAGTAACGAGTTCACAAGCTTCCGCAATGATTGTTCCGCCACCCACATAAATTACTGGACGTTTTGCTTCGAGTAAGGTGGTAACGGCCTTCTTAATTTGTTTATTGTGACCTTTTAGCGTCGGATTATATGAACGCATGGTGACATCTGTCGGGAACACATAAGGATGTTCATCTTGCACGTTCACGATGTCTTTGGGCAGGTCAACTACCACAGGGCCTGGACGACCAGTGCTAGCTATGTAATAAGCTTTGGCAATCGCTTCAGGAATATCAACTGCACGTTTAACTAAAAAACTGTGCTTAACGATAGGGCGAGAACACCCCACCATATCAGTTTCTTGAAACGCATCTTCACCAATATGCATTGAAGGTACTTGCCCCGATAGGATCACCATAGGAATGGAATCCATATACGCGGTTGCAATGCCCGTCAAGGTATTAGTTGCGCCTGGACCAGAGGTTACCAGTACCGTACCTGTAAGGCCGGTAGCGCGTGCGTAACCATCAGCCATATGGGCTGCAGCTTGTTCATGACGGACGAGTATATGTTCAACATCTGTTTGTGCATATAATGCATCATAGATATCAAGTACGGCACCACCTGGGTAACCGAAAACATGTTTAACCCCTATATCTTTTAGCGTTCGCACAACCATGGCGGCGCCTGACATCATTTCCATCAAAAACTCTCCCAAATTTTAAAACTAATAACAAACTAACTCAACGAGTGAAAACTATACTTGAGCGAAGAGGAAGATAAAACAGTAAAAACAAGAAAAGCGAGATATATATCCCAATATTGCAATATATTAGGATATATATTCTAAAATGAAGGTAATTTACTCAACAAATAGGATGAAATATCAAGTTTTGCTAAACCTGCTTTAATCGTCCATTTCTATTTCTAAATCGCTGTCTTCGACTACAGTATCTTCGTCATCACTTAAGGAAGTACGATGAGAACCATAAATACTGCCCATTTTAGGACGGTTAATTCGCTTCTGATATTTAACCCACGCTTTTTCAGCCGCGGTTTCAGGCGCTTTTTGACCATGAATGGCAGCCACAAACCCTTGTTCTTCTGCATTAGCAGGACCGATTTTACCATCTGCTAAGGCGGCAATTAAACAGCCATATTGGCTTAACGCTTTGCTTTCACTAATTGAAAAATCTCCAGAACGCGAAAAACCATAAGGATAATTTTTTGTGTCACTGAAGACACGAGCAAGCAAAGATTCTCTAGTAAGTTTTGTCATCACAACACCCACAAAATAAAGTTAAAATAACGAAGTTAAAGATCATTGATCTTTCGTTTGCTTTATAATTTAAAACGAGATTCTGTCAACGTTTAATTCAGTTTATTTAGTGCTAACGAATATGTTTTTTGACATAAGTATTTTAAGGAACAAAGCTAAGGCCCCTCTATCACTAGTCCACCGCCAAAAACTCGATAGATTGACACCAAATGGGCAAAGCTTTGCAGTTGCACTTGGGCTTGTTGATCGCGGCTACGCAACCAGTCTCGCTCAGCATCGAGTAAATCATAAAACTCACCATTACCCGCTTCATATTGCACCCGCGAAATAATCATAGCCTGCGTGCTCGACATAAACTGCTGATTTTTAATTAACTGTTGTTCTCGACTCAAATTATAGCCATCAACCGCTAATTGAATTTCATTAATCGCTTTGATGACCTGTTGTTCAAAATCAGCTAGTGCCATTTGGGCACTGGCATTGGCTGCTTTTATTTGGGCTTTAACCGAGCCCAAATCAGACCCCAGCCAAGACAGGCGTGGCGCAACTGACCATGCTTGTGAATTACCATTGAGAGACAATCCTGGGGCTGATACAAATCCCAAAAAGCCTGAAACTGACAAATTAGGATACAAATCGGCAGTGACGATGCCAATATTGGCGGTACTTGCTGCCAGATTGCGCTCTGCACTGGCGACATCAGCACGAAAGCGCAAGTAATTTTTACTATCGTCAATCGCTATGGGGTGGCTTAACTGTGGTAGCCCCGCATGATCGCTTATGTTGAGTTGACCAGGACCATAAGCTAATAATGCCATTAAGGCGCTCTGGGCTTCACGCAGCAAGCGTTGAAACTGCGGCACCGATGCCTTAATTTCATAATATTGGGTATCGATACGGGCTAATTCATAATCTGACGCAAATCCGGCCTTTACCCTAAGGTTGACGATGTCACGAGTTTGCTGCAAATTTTGTAAGTTTTGCTCAGCAATGTGCAAACGTTTTTGCGCGCTACGATACTCTCCATAAAATGATGCGACTTGACTGATAATATCAAGCTGCGCGTCGTGCCATAACAATTGCGCATTATCCGCATTTGCCGCGGCAGCTTGGCTCGCTCGCTCAATTTTGCCAAATAAATCTGCGTTCCAGGATAAATTGCCGCCCAGCGTCCATCCTCGACTTGCTGTATTATCGTCTAGGCTGGAAACGCTGGTATTTTTACTCCCTTGAAAACCACCCTCACCCTTGAATATAGGTAGTTTATCGTTAGAGGTATCGTTAAAAATAGCCGCCGCTCTTAGCACATTTGTCTTAGCTTTGACTAAGTTGCGGTTTTGCTCCAGCGCAATAGTGATTAAGCGATTAAGCTCGGTATCGTCAAATGCCTGCCACCAGGTATTTGCCTGCATTGCTTGTTCATAAGAAGCATCAATTTCAATATTGCCAACCTGCTGCGGTGCAACATAGTCGGGACCAACCACGCATCCCGCCAATAAACTCAATGCTGCTGTCAAAGTCGTCAAACGATGTAATTTAATCATGTTGTGTTACCTCCGATGCTAAGCCTGGGTTTAGCGTTTTTAACGACTTATGATCGTGACGCTTAGCCAATACATAATAGAATAATGGAGTAAGGACTAGACCAAATAAGGTCACGCCGATCATGCCTGAGAACACCGCGACGCCCATCGCATGACGCATCTCAGCTCCAGCGCCACTTGAGAACACCATAGGTACCACGCCCATAATAAAAGCAATGGAAGTCATCAGTATGGGGCGCAGACGCAAACGGCCTGCCTCTAAAATCGCTTGTTTGGCCTGCATACCGTGATCTTGCAGCTCCTTAGCAAATTCGACGATCAATATGGCATTTTTGGTCGCTAGCCCCACCAGCACAATCAGCCCTATTTGGGTAAAGATATTATTGTCACCTCCGGTTATAAGCACGCCACTTAGTGCTGATAATAAGGTCATCGGAATAATCAAAATAATGGCTAAGGGTAAGGTCAAACTCTCGTACTGCGCTGCCAATACCATAAATACCAGCAAGATAATCAAGGGATAAATAAACATGCCCGCATTGCCTGCTAAAATTTGCTGGTAAGTAAGTTCAGTCCACTCATAGGTCATACCATTTGGTAATGTTTCGGCCAAAATTTTCTCAATAGCCGCCTGGGCTTCGCCACTACTAAAACCGGCAGCAGCCCCGCCGTTGAGTTCAGCAGTAGTAAAACCGTTATAGTGCATAACGCGATCGGGGCCGGCGCTATCGCTCACTTTAATAAATGAACCTAGCGGTATCATGTGTCCTTGCTCACTGCGCACCTTTAGTTGACTAATCTGCTCAGCTGTTTGGCGGAACTGTTCATCAGCCTGCATATTGACCTGATAGGTGCGACCAAATTGATTAAAGTCATTCACATAAACCGAGCCCATGTAGGCCTGTAGAGTTTGAAATACTTCATCAAGTGAAACCGATTGTTGCTTGGCTTTGGTTCGGTCGATGTCTAAGTCTAATTGAGGTACATTGACTTGGTAACTGGAAAACACACCGCTCAGTTCAGGCGTCGCCCACGCCTTTTGCATGACTTGCATCGTGACCTTATACAACTCTTCATAACCATAATTTGCACGGTCTTGAATTTGTAATCTAAAACCGCCAATGGTACCCAATCCTTGCACCGGTGGTGGTGGGAAAATGGCAATAAACGCACCTTCAATAGCGGCAAACTTTTGATTTAACTCGGCTGCAATCGCAGTGGCTGATAATGAAGGGTCTTGTCTGAGATTAAAGTCATCTAATGGGGTAAATACAATTCCGCTGTTGGGACTATTAGTAAAACCGTTGATACTTAAACCTGGAAAAGCTACCGAATGAGCTACGCCCGGTTGGGCTAGGGCAATATCTGACATCTGTTTAACCACCGCTTCAGTGCGCTCTAATGAAGAGGCATCAGGTAGTTGAGCAAAAGCCACCAGATATTGTTTGTCTTGACCCGGCACATAACCCGTTGGTGTATTGGCAAATTGCACACCCGTTAAGGCTAATAAAGCCATGTATACCACAGCAACAATAGCGCCAAAACGGATGACTTTACGCACCAACCAACCGTATCCATCTGATAGACGACTGAAAAAGCGATTAAAGGGGGCAAATACCCACCGGCCCAATATGGAATCCATAATACGCGTTAGTCGGTCTTTTTTCTCATTTGGGCCTTTGAGCAATAAAGCTGATAAGGCTGGGCTTAGCGTCAAGGAATTTAAGGCCGATATAAAAGTAGATATGGTGATGGTTAAGGCAAACTGCTTGTAAAATTGGCCAGTCAAACCCGACATAAAGGCCGTTGGGATAAATACTGCAGCCAAAACTAAGGTCGTCGCTACAATAGGCCCTGTGACTTCTTTCATGGCTTTTTGCGTGGCGGCAACAGGTGATAGGCCATCAGCAATATTACGCTCTACGTTTTCTACTACTACAATGGCATCATCCACTACGATACCAATCGCGAGGACTAAACCAAATAACGATAGGGCATTAAGCGAAAAGCCAAGCAAGTGCATAAAAGCAAAGGTACCGACCAACGAGACCGGAACGGCCACCAATGGAATAATAGAGGCGCGCCATGTTTGTAGAAACAACACCACAACCAAGACCACCAGCAAGATTGCTTCAAACAAGGTTTTAATAACCGCATCAATTGAACCGCGCACAAATACGGTTGGATCGTAAACAATGTCGTAACTTAAACCATCGGGAAAGGACCTCGCCAGTTCAGCCATTTTAACTCTTACATCATCGGATATTTGAATCGCATTTGACCCAGAAGCCTGGAAAACCGGTAAAGCTACCGCATATTGATTATCTAACATTGAACGTAAAGCGTAAGTAGACGCCCCTAACTCAACTCGCGAAACCTCTTTTAAGCGGGTAATTTCTCCGCGCTCGCCGACTTTTATAATGATATTTTCAAATTCTTCGACGCTATTGAGGCGACCTTTCACATTAATAAGTAATTGAAAATCGGACTCACCACTTGGCTGGGCGCCTAAACTACCGGCGGCGGCTTGCTGATTTTGCTCACGGATGGCCGCTGTGATTTGGCTAGGAGATAAACCCAAGGCCGCAACTTTATTTGGATCAAGCCAAATACGCATACTGTATTCGCCGGCGCCGAACAGTCTGACCGCGCCAACGCCTTCGATTCGAGCCAGCTCGTCTTTCACATTCAAGGCAGCATAATTTGACAAATATAATCGGTCGTAACGTTCATCGGGCGAGGTTAAATGCACCACCATAGTTAAATCTGGCGATGACTTTGCGGTGACTATGCCTAAACGCTGAACTTCTTGGGGTAAGCGCGGCTTGGCACGATCAACTCGGCTTTGTACCTGAGACTGTGCGCGATCGACATCCGTACCTATGGCAAAGGTAACGGTTAGGGTCATACGACCGTCAGAGGTCGCTTGTGAAGACATATACAGCATATCTTCAACCCCATTGATTTCTTGCTCTAATGGCGATGCAACCGTTTCAGCTATGACCTTAGGATTGGCGCCAGGGTAGTTAGCAGTTACTACCACAGTCGGTGGCACGACTTCTGGATATTCAGTTATTGGTAATTGCCAAACCGCAAGCGCTCCAGCAATAAAAAACAGCAGTGAAAGGACAGCCGCAAAAATAGGTCGCCTAATAAAAAATTGAGATAACATGATGTTTCCTATTAACTACGAGTGACAGAATCATCAGTCTTAGCTGTGAGCTCTGTTTGTGTTTGGTCAAGCAGCAGTTGTGCGTTACGAATATTACTGAGGGTTTCTTGATCGCTCATTTCAACTAGGTTTGGCTGAATTTGCATATTAGGCCTAACTCGCTGCAAACCGTTGACCACTATTTTATCGTTCGCAGTGAGCCCATCAGTAACAATACGCAGGCCATTGAGTTTGTCTCCCAAAGTGATGGCTCGATATTCTAGCGTTTGCTCATTGAGTACCAATACATATTTATTATTTAAGTCTGTACCAATCGCTTTTTCATCAATCAAAATACCTTGATAAGACTTACTGCCCACCAGCTTTAAGTGAGCAAACAACCCTGGGATCAATTGATTGTTTTCATTTGAAAAAATAGCTCTGACTCGGATAGTGCCAGTTTGTTGATTGACGCGGTTATCGACAAAATCAACTTGGCCAATGTGCTTATATTGCGTTTCATTAGCTAAGGCCATGTAAACTGGATTGGCTTTGTCATCGCGGGCATCAGCACGCTGTCCAGTATTGGCTAGTTGTGCATATTTCAAATAGGTTTGCTCATCAATATCAAAATAAGCATACATCTGTTCAGTTGAAACAATCTGAGTGAGCTTACTTTGCCCAGCGGTAACAAAATTACCGGCAGTGATTTGCGCATACGAGACCCGACCACTAATGGGTGACTTAATTTTTGTATAGGATAGGTCGAGTTCTGCGCGCGTTAAGGCCGCCTGTACCGAGGCTACCGCAGCTTCTGATTGCTGCAGTGCGGCACGACGACTATCCACTAACTCTGCTGACATGGCTTTTTGCACCGCTAACTGCTGTGCACGGCTAAAGTTAGCGGTGGCTAAGTCAACGGCAGTTTGAGCACTTTGCAACTCTGCTTTTAAACGCGCTACTTCAGCAGCGAATGCGCGATCATCAATTACAAACAACAATTGGCCTTGTTTGACCAACGCACCTTCACTAAAGGTTACTGTATCAATATAACCAGAAACTCGAGGCACAAGTTCTACCGTTTGCGGGGCTTGAAGGCGACCGGTAAATTCATCCCATTCGGTGACGCGCTCATTTAATACTTGAGCCACCGACACTTGAGGGCTTTGGGTTTGCACTTGCGTTTGGCTTTGGTCGTCGCCACAGGCCGTCAACACTATTGACACAATACTTCCCAGTGCAATTGCCTTTAGTGTTTTGCTAATACTCATTGTATTTATCTCCGCTCTTAGCTTACTTTTTAGATGAATAAATCTTTACTAGCACAAGTTATGTACCATGCGGTACAATATATATTGAAAAGCAAAACAGTCAATCTAATTTTGTACTGATTGGTAAGTAATTATAGATCTATGCTAGAAATAAATGAAATGACGAAAGAACAACTTGAAAACGAACTGAACTATTACGCTGAATAAGACACCAATTATTGTACTACTCAGTATATTAGTCTTGCTGGACAAGTGCTGAAGCAATATTTACAATGCTTTAACAAAAAATAGAGAGGTAAAGTGGGCATGACAAGTGCGTGTGCAAATTCGGTAGGAAGACCAAGAGCCTTTGACAGTGAATTAGCCTTAGAAAAGGCGCTAAATGTATTTTGGCGCAAGGGCTATGATGGAACATCCTTATCTGATTTAACTGAAGCGATGGGCATTAACAAACCCAGCTTGTATGCGACCTATGGCAATAAGGAACAACTCTTTTTAAAAGCTATTGAGTTTTACGAGAATCGTCCCTGTTCGTTTTTCTTACCGGCTTTGGAAAAAAACAGCGCTTATGAAGTAGCCGAATATATGTTACTCAGTGCAGCAGAAAGTTTAGCCGATGATAGCCATCCGCAAGGCTGTGTTATTGTGCAAGGCGCTTTGTCTTGTAGTGAGGCAGCTGAGTCGATTAAAGAAGCGTTGATTGCCAAACGCTTAGACAGTGAAGCAAAAATAACGGCTCGTTTTATTAAGGCACAAAAAGAAGGAGACTTGCCTAATGATGCTGATCCAGCCGCACTATCCCGCTATTTGGGCACAGTGATGCAAGGTATGACCATTCAAGCAACCAATGGCTCTTGTGCACAAGGATTACGTGAAGTGGCTGAACTCGCTTTATTAGCCTTTCCAAAACCAGTGGCTTCTTTGAGCCGAGCTAACTAGTAAACTGGCGATTAAATAAGCTCAATGTGGGTAGCGGGCAAAAGTTACTACCCCAAAATAAGCTGAGCTGTGTACAAACAGCAAGACTCCACAGCGCTATTTTTTTGGCACCCATGCCCAGACCATTTCGCACTTCACTGGTTCAATACCTGTTTCATCGGTCACTACGACCTGCACATTGATGTCGCCTTTCTCAGTGGTTTGCATCAGTTCAATCTGTTCATCAGTCAAGGTCGCCACAGCAGTCATATCGCCAGTGGCTCTTTTAACGTAATTTAAATTCATGGTTTTAATCAGCGGTAACTTATCACCAGGCAGGTTTATGCCCACAATAAAACCCGTGCAAGACTCAGCTAATAAGGCACTGGCGGCAGCATGTACACTGCCAATATGATTTTGCGCTTTACGATAGTTTTTTTGTCGATAGGTTGCCGTTTTGCCATCGGTGAATAGCACTTCAATTCCCGTGGTGCCTGCAAGCTTGACCTTAAAACGAAAAACTTTAGTCATTAGAAAGGCACTAAGCCACTGCGGATACTGATTCACTTTATTGACAAAGTCCCGCAAAGGGTTTCTTTTACTCATTGAAATACCACCTGGTTTGACCAGTAAAGAGTGTGCACTGAGCGAGTCAGACTTACAAATAAATTTTAAACATAAACCCTAATAAGGAATATTTTGCTCATCAAAAAACTGCTGCAAGGCCAAGGTTGCGTCACCGTATTTACGCCAGCGACCAATAGACGAGGTATTGATAGGTTCGCGCACTTGCACTTTGCTGGCCGTAGAGACAGGTGCTTTATTGGTTTCAACGTGCAAACATTGTGCTTGCCAATCAAGCTCACAGAACTGTAATAGCTGCTGAATTTGGCTCTGCGGATGTTGAACTAAGTGCTCATAGTTCAATAATAAAAAATTATCTGTTTTTTTTGCCTGCCAATATTGCCCAAGACGGTAAAACTCGGCGTAAAAACGCCCTATATTCAGCAAATCGTAAGCGTAGGCATAGTAGGGGCTGTTGATGGAAAAAAGTTGTCGAAAATTACCGATACAGGTGTCCATGGGGTTACGTTGCACCAAAATGATTTTGGCATTAGGCAGTGCTTGTTTGATCAGTCCAATATAGAAAAAATTAAAAGGAAGTTTATCAATAAAACGCCCCGCTTTGCCACGCACCGCCGCAGTAGTGTGAAGGTAACGTTGCCCCAGCGTTTTCATATCTAATTTTTTAGCGGCGGCGAGAGTCGCCAAATCTAACACCTTGGTTGAAGTGGTTTGACTTAACTCCTTTATCGCCACACCAAAATCTTGCAACTCACCGCAAGAATCAACATCACTATGATTACTTAATATACGTTCGACTAAGGTCGTTCCAGAACGTGGCATACCCATCACAAATATTGGGGCATTATCTTCACATCTTTGTGTGGTACTGAGTGTATTAGCGTTTAGTTGCAAGGAAGCGGCAAATAAATCGGCATCGTGAGAAAACTGATAATTGATGCGAGCTAACTTAGTCGATTTGACTTTTTGAAGTGTATCAAACGCTAGACTGTATTGCCCTAAGGCTTCATATTCTTTTGCTAAAGCATGACCGAGATGTAGAGAGGCGTCTGGCTGGATTGTCTCATTCGATAATTTGTCTAAACGTTCAATATGGTTAGCATTTGGCGTTATTTCACCCAAATCAGATAAAGCAAAATGGGCTTGATAGTAATCTGCTTTTAAACTAATAGCTTGCTCAAAAGCGCTTCGGGCTTGGGCAAACAGACCGGCAAATTTACTGGAAACGCCATAATTATAATAAAACGCCGCATTGCTTGAGTCGAGTTTTAGTGCCTTGTCAAAATACGCCAAGGCCTTTTGATGTGAGCCTACACGGCTTAATGCCACACCTAAGGTGTCTAAAGTAAGAGGCTTATTAATGTTATCTATTCTTACTCTGGCTGCACAGTCCAACGCTTCGGTCATTTTCCCTGTTAAAGCATAACATTTACACAAATGGGCATAATATTCGTCATTCGAGGCAAACTCTAAGGCTTTGTCAATAAGTTGTATTGCTTTGTTAATTTGTCCCAATTCAACATTTATCATCGCCAATAAAAAATAGCTATCTGCATGCTGAGGGTCTTGTTGGATAATCTCTACACAATGACCATGCCCCTTAACATAGTCCTGTTGATTAATAGCCTGTTGGGCTAAATGATGCAGTTGACTGATAGTATTCATATTTTCCAAACAAAAAAAAAGGAGCACTGTTGTGCCCCTATATAAGTGATTTAAACTTATAATTCAAAATTATAAGTGAATTTTAAACCAACCGTTCGTGGGCTTAGTAAGTAGTGCCCATATCCACGCATAATATCAACTCTGTTTGAGTCGACATCAGGAGCAACGGCCAAACCGATGTCACCTAAATCTGAACGGGTTGAAGTATAAGCATACTTGTCAAATAAGTTATCAACATACAAGGTTACTGCCCAATTATCTTCTGAAATTGATGCACTTAGATTACTCAGGGTATAGCCTGCAAGTGACTCACCGCTTTCACGATTTCCAATTTGTGTAATCACATCACTTTGGGCAGTTAAACCGTATACAACATCCAGTAATTTGCCATCAAAAATCTCAGTGGAATATTTCACTCCAAAGGAAAATTGATGTTCAGGTGAGCCAGGCAAACGGTCTCCACTTAAGGCATCGATATCGCCGTCACCGTCAGCAGCGCCGTCACCATCGCCACTACCAAACAAGCCCAGTACATCTTCTGATAGGCTGGCCTCGGTAAAGGAATAAGTTGCATAAGCAGTCAATTTATCACTTACAATAGCTCGGCTTGAAATTTCAATACCTTTGGCATTTGCCTTACCCGCGTTAGTTGTAATCGGTTGTGAGCCATTAAGTGTTGCCCCTGCCACTTGAGCATCTTCCCAGTCAACGTTAAATAATGCAGCGTTAAAATGCAGCTTATTTCTTAACCAAGTGCTTTTAAAACCAAGTTCATAGTTTGTGGTTGTGTCAGCATCAAATGTTTGTTCAAAAGGTAGGGCACAGACTTGCTGCTGGTCATCGGGCACTGAGGGGTCACAGGCTCCTACACTATTTGCACCCCCTATGCGAAATCCTTCACTAATAGTGGTGTAAGCTAAGACGTCTTTTGAAAATTTGTAGCTAGCATTAATCTTCAGTAAGTTTCCGCTATCATCATCCTTAACTTCTAACAAATTAAGTATAGTTTCATCACCGCTACGAAAAATACCATCATCTCCCTCTGGGACAATTGAGGTATACAATAATGGAAAATCGACATCTGACTTTATTGCCACATCGTACTGATAGAATCTTGCTCCGACTGTAATATCGAGCTTGTCAGTAAACTGATAGCTAAGTTCGCCAAACAGTGCCTTCTCAGTTGATTCGATATAATCGACAGAATAGTACTCAAGAGAATCAGGACGATAATTTCCGCCTGTTTCCCATACATCTACAGCATATCTATCAAAACCTGGGGTAAATTCTTTACTACTTCCTTCTGAGTCAACACTGTAATAATAGCCACCCACTATCCAAGAAAGTGCAGATTCTCCTTTGGACACTAAGCGAACTTCTTGAGTAAAGATATCAGCTTCATCGAGTTCACGGGTATACGATGAAAATGCAGGAAACTCTTCATAGCTGTAGGCTAAGCGAATAAGTAAGTCAGTTTGGTCCCGTTGACCATCTGCTTCATAGTGCGAACTGCCTGTGGCAGAGACCAACTCGGCATAGCCAAAATCAGCGGTCATTTCTAAGCTAAGTAAAGAGTCTTTCTTTTCACGAGGCTCTAAATATCGATAAGCAGATTCATATTTGCCCACTAATGCACCTAATGGATTTTCCGCAGCCAAGGCGTCGTAATGAACGATGGACCGGCCTTCGACATCTTGTTTTTGATAAAAGTATGTCAATGTAGCATCAAATTTTTCATTTGGCTGCCAACGCAATGCAGCACGGCCCGTAATAGTGTCTTCACCATTGGCATCTTTTACTTGGCGCAAATTACTGTCGATATCGGATTGATTTGACCAATCAGGATCAGCTAACGAATCCCCCCCTTCTCTTACAACATAGTTGTAATCAATAAAACCAGAGTCTTTAAATTTGTTAAGTGATACACGTAGGCCAAGTTCACCATCAATGAGTGGAGCATTAAAAACAAAGCCACCTTCTCCGCCAAAGCTATCACTTTGATTTACCGAAAACACATCGCCGTAAATCTGACCTTCTGTAATATCTAAATCAACTTTTTGGGGAATGTAACGAATTGCACCACCCAGCGTACCTGCCCCATATAATGTACCTTGAGGGCCAATAAGTACCTCAACACGCTCAACATCATTGAGGCGCATGTTAATAAACAGGGGTATTTCACCAAAGTAGGTAGCTACCGTCCCGCCATCTGAGCCAGGTCCAGATGAATTAGTATTGAGACCTCGAACAATAATAGGTGAATCACTGCGGCCACCTTGATCGGTGACGGTTAAACCAGGCACCCAACGTGCAATGTCTTCTAAATTACCTATATTTTGTTCGGCTAACACGTCTGCATTCAATGCAGTTATATTTAACGGCGCGTCTTGCACTGTGCCTGCGCGACGCGTCGCGGTAATTTCGATTTTTTCAATTTCCTTATCAACTGCCTGTGCTTGTACCGTTGCAACCGGTAACAAACTTGTAGTAACGGCTAAGGCAATCAGCGAATAATTGAAAAGTAAGGTGTTTTTAACTGTCATTTGTATTCTCTTAAAGTTGGAACATAGTATGTGTATCTGAGCTGTTAAAGCATGATTTATGCCGCATTCAAAGCCACTATGTGGGCTGATAAAGAGCGTTAGTGGCATAGGAATGGGTATTTATCTAAAAAAACAATGAGTTTGTACAACTACGGTGGGATATTAATAGTTCCAACTCACTAAAAAAGTGCATACCAAATAAATTATTTTATTTTAAAATCAATAATATACGTAAAAAAACCCAACACCCATTGGATTGCCCTATATTGGAGCATTTAGTAAAAAGCATAAATATGCAAAAGCCTAATGGGCTTACGACAATCTTGATGGTTTGTGCCCCTTTGGAATAGACTCGGCCATACTTTCTAAATTTACATAACTGGGGACGTAAATTTGGAGCGGGAAACGAGATGCGATACCCGTAACTGGGTTAGCCTAACGGAGTTACCCTAACGGAGTTATCGCGAACCCCTTGGGGTCGCTACAAACATATTTACTAAATTTAAAATTACTGGAGATGTAAACTTGGAGCGGGAAACGAGATTCGAACTCGCGACCCCAACCTTGGCAAGGTTGTGCTCTACCACTGAGCTATTCCCGCATAATATGGCTTGTCTTGCTTTGGTTTGAGACATTGTCACCTCAAACCGGATGCGCATTTTACAAAAATATTTTATTGATGCAAGCGCTAATTGAAGTTTTTAGCTAAAAGGCCTGCTTTTTTAATTTAACTGCCTAATTATCAAACGAACTGACCATTTAAAACTAGGCTTAAGACTCGTTACTCGACGCCACAAACCTCAGTCACAGGCTAATTAGATACAGAAAACATGCTGACGGTAATACACCATCTCGGCAATTGACTCCCTAATATCATCTAGTGCGAGGTGAATACCCTTCTTTTTAAAACCATCTAAGGCTTCAGGTTTCCAGCGTTTAGCCAATTCTTTAACCGTGCTCACATCAATATTACGATAATGAAAATAAGCCTCAAGTTGTGGCATGTACTTCACCATAAAACGTCTATCTTGGCCGATTGTATTGCCGCACATTGGTGAAATACCTTTATCCACATATTTTTTTAAAAATTCAATGGTAAGTAAGCTACCTTGCTCAATATCCACCTTACTTTGACGGCAACGTGCAGTTAATCCAGATTTTCCATGAGTATCGATACACCATTGATCCATATTATTTAATACAGCATCAGGTTGATGGATAGCTAGAACAGGGCCTTCGGCTAATATATTTAGATTTTTATCTGTGACTATAGTGGCAATTTCGAGAACAACATCAGTTTCAGGATGTAAGCCTGTCATTTCCATATCTACCCACACTAAGTTCTCATTATTTATTGTCATATAGGCTCCTGAAACCACATTTAAGCAAAAAGGTAAAAACTATCAGTATGCAGATAGTTCGGCAAACGGTAACATGTAAGCTTAAAATGCGCCAAATAAAGTAAAGCGAATCGTGGCAAAAAAATCAAAACTTACACTCCAACAAAAACGTCAAGTTTCGAGCAATCGAACCCGCAGAATGGCGAGTAAAAGACCCGCTAGTGAATTAGATGACAATCAGTTAGGTGAGCAACAGCCAGGTAAGGTTATCGGCCGATTTGGTAAACATGCAGATGTCGAAGATAAGCAGGGTGTAGTGCATCGCTGTCATATGCGTCGCACCGTTGGCAGTGTGGTATGCGGTGACAATGTTTTGTTCAGACCAGGCAAGGACCTGACGCTTAATGTCGCTGGGGTTATAGTGGCTGTTGAAGACAGAAAATCTGTGCTGACTCGTCCTGACTACTATGATGGGGTAAAACCCGTAGCCGCTAATATTGATCAAATCATTATTGTTAGTTCGGTGATCCCGAGTCTATCTTTAAACCTTATAGACCGTTATTTGGTTGCCTCTGAAGATGTAGAAATTACACCCGTCATATTACTCAATAAAGTAGAACTATTGAGTGATGAAGAATTCAAAGATGTGGATAAGCAACTCGATATTTATCGAAAAATTGGTTACCAAATCGTTTATACCAGTTGTAAGACCTTAACCGGGCTTGAGCAACTTTCAAGTTGTTTAAAAGATAAAACCAGCGTATTTGTTGGTCAGTCAGGTGTAGGAAAATCTAGTTTAATCAACGCTTTACTCCCCGATGCTAATGAAACAATTGGTGATATCTCTGATATCTCCGGTTTAGGCCAACACACCACTACTTCAGCTAAATTATTACGTTTTGAACTGGGCGGCGAACTTATTGATTCCCCAGGAGTACGTGAGTTTGCATTATGGCACCTGCCTATCGACCGCCTTACCTATAGTTTTAAGGAATTTAGAGACTATCTTGGTGGTTGTAAGTTTAGAGACTGCAAACACGGTAATGATCCCGGTTGCATCATTCGCAAAGCAGTAGAAGAAGGTGAAATCAGCGCTCAACGGTTTGATAATTATCACAAAATATTAAGTAATATGGATGAGCTTCGCCCTGCCCATATAAAAGTATAAGAAACAGACTTGCGGATAGACTAAAACCTTGAGTGTATGGTTTTGTTCACACTTAATGGCTAAAAACACTCTACAAAACGAGACTAGCATATAGCCTAATTGACTTAGTGACTGTGCGAAATTTTCATTTATTGGGTTACAATCCGCCTCGGATAGTTTTTTACTTTTAAGGTGTTATTTTGTTGGATTCGTTAAAAATTGCTCTGCAGTACATTATGCCTAAACATTTAATTTCTCGTTTAGTGGGTTTTTTAGCCGCTGCCCATGCAGGTGCATTGACCACGAGTTTAATTAAACTTTTTATCAAACAATATAATGTGAATATGTCTGAGGCACTCCACTCTGAGCCCGAACATTATCGTTGTTTCAATGACTTTTTTACCCGCGAATTAAAACCCGATGCGCGTACTATTTGTGAAGGTGATGACACACTGGCTATGCCGGTCGATGGCGCAGTCAGTCAGTTAGGTGACATAAAACACGACAGTATTTTTCAAGCTAAAGGCCATGATTACAGTTTAACCACCTTGTTAGGCGGTAAGCCAGAGGTAGCTGCACCGTTTAAAGATGGTAAATTTGCGACTATTTATTTAGCGCCTAAAGACTATCATCGCATTCATATGCCCATAGAGGGCACCTTAACCGACATGATTTATGTGCCTGGTGAGTTATTTTCTGTCAGCCCACTCACCGCCCAAAGAGTACCAGGGTTATTTGCACGTAATGAACGTGTTATTGCCATCTTTGATACTGAAATCGGTAAATTTGCCATGGTGCTGGTAGGTGCAACCATCGTAGCCAGTATTGAGACAGTGTGGGCAGGGACGGTAACGCCACCGGCAGGAAAAAATGTGCAACATTGGCAGTATCCCCTTGCAGGTGAACATGCAGTTCAGTTGAAAAAAGGCCAAGAAATGGGTCGTTTTAAATTAGGCTCGACTATTGTCGCTTGCTTTGAAAAAGATAGTATTGAATTCTCTGAATTGGCCGAAGGCGATCCAACACGCTTGGGTGAATTGTTTGCAACAATAACGAAGTAATTCGTGGACCCCATAAAAAAAAGCTTGTGGTCACTGCACATCACTGTGGTGCTATTAGGGGCCACAGCTTTGTTTTCAAAAATAATCCCCTTATCTGCCGTTGATATTACCTTTGGTCGGGCGCTAATTGCCTGTTTAATGCTCTTTAGTATTGTTAAGCTGAGCGGCGGTAAAATACGTTTAGAGAGTAAAAAAGATTACCTGATGGCGATTGCACTGGGCCTCTTGATGGCGGCACATTGGGTGAGCTACTTTGCTGCCATGCAGTATTCTACGGTGTCAGTTGGCATGATCGCCCTCTTTACTTTTCCAGTCATTACGGTATTACTTGAACCCTTTTTTGAGGGAATACGCTTAGTCTGGCAAGATTTACTGAGTGCTGCAGTGGTGTTTTTTGGTATCTACTTAATTGTGCCAGAGATTAGTATTGAAAACGATGTAACCCTTGGCATACTTATAGGGATTGCTTCGGCTTTTCTTTATGCGATTAGAAACTTAATGATGCGTAAGTATTTTTCGCACTATTCAGGCGCACATTCGATGGCCTATCAAACCCTCGTCATTGTTTTGTGTTTAAGCTTTTTTGTAAGTCCTAATATCGTTGCAGCTAGTCAACAGACCTATATTTGGTTGGCCGTGCTTGGCACATTGCTCACAGCTTTGCCACATACCTTAATTGCCACAAGTCTCAAGCATTTACGCGCTAAAACCTTTTCTTTGGTTGCCTGTATGCAACCTCTTTATGGGGTGATTTTGGCCATACTTATTCTTGATGAAGAGCCCACTTGGCAAACATTTTGTGGTGGTCTACTGGTTATTTCGGCTGCAATATACGAAACTATTAACGCCCAAAAACTTCACAAAAAGTCTTAATAATATGCAAATCTTTGCTCATCGTGGTGCTAGTTCACATGCACCAGAAAACACCCTGTTGGCCATCAAAATAGCGCTTGAACAGGGCGTGGATGGTATTGAAATAGATGTACATCAAATTGAGCAAGAACTTGTAGTGATTCATGACAGATGGGTACATCGCACCACAAACGGCCATGGGCAGTTAGCCGACCTGAGCTTTGCGCAGATTCGCACTTTTGATGCTGGCCAAGGAGAAAAGATCCCTACCTTGTGGGAAGTAATGACGTTAATAAGCGGAAAATGCCATTTAAACATCGAAGTTAAAGGTCTGTATGACATCGCTTTATTAATCAGTCATCTGTCTAGAGCTCAAACAGAGCTAGATTTTACTACTGAGCAATTTATTGTGTCTTCTTTTGATCATCGCCTGCTAGCACAAATAAAAAAACAGCAAGCAAATATTAAAATTGGTGCTTTGACAGCAAGTAAACCGCTTGATTATGCTGCTTTCGCTGAAGATCTTGGCGCGTTTTCAGTTAACGCTGATATGGCATTTTTAGACGAGGCTTTTGTGCAAGATGCTCATCAACGAGGACTTAAAGTCTTTGTCTATACAGTAGATGAACAGGATGATTTAAAACAACTTTATGATTGGCAAGTGGATGGGGTATTTTGCAATGCACCAGCCAAAGCAAAAGCTTACATCGAGTTTCTTAGCTCTCAGTATTAGCGCAATTTGAATCACACTTACGGCAGCTTCTACATAATTTAATATTAGCCACGTGACCACTAACGATTAACATGGCGCCTACGGCTATAGTGAAGGGTTCATAGGCATCACCAAACATGCCTTTGTTCCAATAAATCAAACCACCTAATACTAAGCTATATAAAGGGTAAACCTGACGATGGTAGCGATAAAATCCAGATAACAATGACCAAAATCCGACAATCATTGAAATAGACAATATGGTTCTTTCAAACCAACTTTGAGCAAAAAAACTGGTGCTAAACAAAGGGATAAGAGGGAGAAGTATCGGCAAAGACAAACAATGCACAGCACATAAGCTCGAAGCCCAAATGCCAAGTTTGTCTAATAACGATTTATCGGTATTAATTTGCATAGTTTATCGTCTCGCTCAAAGTTAACGTTATAATATAACATTACTTAATAAAAGCAAGTCTAAGGACCTAAAAATTACGTGATCGACTAGACTGATTTTTTCACCCTCATTGCAGACCATAATTTCTGTCCCGCCGAAACAACAATTAACACCACAATACCGGCCACTATTCCAATAAGGCCTTCGCTAAGAATGGGAACTATACTGGATAAAATACTGATATTTTCGACACTCTTGCTGATGGGTTCCAAGATGTGATGAAAGTAGCTGATACTATGGACCAATATTCCCCCGCCGACCAAAAACATGGCTGCGGTGCCGACATAAGAGAGAGTTTTCATCAATAAAGGAGCAATGATGAGTAAGCTTCTGCCCAACCAGCGTTGCACAGCACTAAATGAACTCGAAATCGAGCGCCTTAAAAGATAAAGACCTAAGTCATCAAGTTTGACAATCCCTGCAACAATACCGTAAACGCCGACCGTAATGGCTATCGCAAGTAGTGACAATACCGTCAATTGTATTGTAAACGCAGCCTCCTGTACTGTGCCAAGCACAATAACCACGATTTCTGCAGATAAGATAAAATCGGTACGAATCGCCCCTTTTATTTTATCTTTTTCTAATGCAACTAAATCGATATCTGGGTTGGCAATAGCTTGCAATTTTTTTGCATGTTCCGCGGCAAGTTCCTGTTTATCATGACTTAAAAAATGATAAATTTTTTCGACACCTTCAAAACATAAATATAGGCCACCAAGGACTAACAATACGGTTATGAGCCAAGGAAGGAAGGCACTAATTAATAAAGCGGAAGGCACTAAAATTAATTTATTTAGGAACGAACCTTTTGCTACAGCCCAAACGACGGGCAACTCTCGGTCTGCTTTCACCCCAGAGACCTGCTCAGCATTTAGGGCTAAATCATCTCCTAAAACTCCTGCCGTTTTACTGGCTGCAGTTTTTGATAATACGGCTACATCGTCAAGTAATGTCGCAATATCATCAATCAGAGCGAGGAGATTAGCAGCTGGCATAGGTAATCCTTAATTATTGGGTGATGGCTACATCGTCCCGATGCAAATTATCACTTTTAGCGATATTGGCTGTTTCTAGCACTATATCGCCTAGTTTCACTAGTCGAATACCTTGATTTTCAATACCAGGCAAATAGTCTTTTAAAAATTGCAATGTTTGTGGGTAAGGATGTGCAATAGCCACTGCTCGCCCCTGCTTTTTTGCTATCGCAATTAAGCGCTTAAATTGTTTTAACATATTAGGTAGGTCTGCATGATGATCTAAAAACACATCTCGCTTAGACGTCAATACACCGGTTTTATTAGCCATCGTCTCTGCTAAGGTAAATTTTGTTGTTCGACTATCAACAAAGTACAGACCATGCTCCAATAAAAACGTCATTGTCACGGCCATCGGCTCATCTAATTGTGTCAACCTACTCCCCATATGATTATTTAAACCAGTTGCAAAAGGTACCGACTTTAACGCTACAACTAGAGCAGCACGCATATTTTCGGCTGACATACCAACCAAGAGTGAGCCTTCTTCTTGCTTGATCCCCTCCAGTGACTCCATTGGCATATGCAAAATAACTTCGCGATTTTGCAGTAAAGCTCGTTCAGAAAATATTTTAGAAAGCGGCTTATTGGGTAATATTGCAAAAGTCACATTGGCCGGTAAATTGAAGGCCATGGCATCTTGTTGGTTATTACCCATATCATCGATGATTAATGCAATTTCAGGCACCTGTCCCTCAGAAATAGCGGGCAAGCAAGCCAGAAAAATAAATAATAAGGTGATATAAATCTGCATTTTCTGTTTCAGTTTATCATTAGCTTAGGGTGAATGACCTTGGAGTGAATCACTTAGATAAGAGTCTGTTAGCTTAGAAGAAGCATGCTTCCTTGCCGCTGCTCAAAGCCTCTATTTCATCAGTTCAGCCAACTTGTTGGATTAATAGGTTGGCCTTTATGCCTGATTTCAAAATATAAATTAGGATAACTTTGACCTCCACTTTGACCGAGTAAAGCGATAGTTTCACCTGCATCAACACTATCTCCTGCTTGTTTCAACAAGGCTTGATTATGTCCATACAAGCTCATATAACCATCACCATGATCGACCACAGTAACTAATCCAAAACCACGTAGCCAATCAGCATATAGTACTTTGCCTTGATAAACGGCAATGATCGGGCTGCCTATTTGACCTTTTATAATGATGCCTTTCCATTTTATTTGGCCTTGTCTAATACGGCCAAACATACTTAACAACTCACCTTGTGCAGGTCTTAATAATCGCCCTTTCTCTTTACTCAAACCAGAAAATGTTTGCTTTTGTTTTTCTGCTTCTCTCTGCGCTTCACGTTGTGCTTTTACTAAGGCCTCTTGCAGATTTTTTTCATTTTGTTGCAGAATTTCAATCTTTGCTTCATCTGACTCTATCGCATTTCGAATATTAACCAAGGTTGCTTCGCGTGCAGCTTTTTGTTTATTAAGTTGTGTCTGTTGAGCCGTTTGTTCACTTTGCAAGGTGCGTAACTCAGTTTGCTTTTTTTCTAATTCAATATTGAGCAACTCCAATTCAGACACAAGTTGTCTAAATGCATCAATCTTTGCCCGTCGTTCATTATTTAAGTATTGATAATAGGTAATAGTTCGTTCGAAGTTCGCTGCATCCTCCTGATTTAAAAGCATTTTAGCGAAATCATAATTACCTGTCATATAGGCACTTTTAATCAGTTTAGCCAAACCTTCCTGCTGCTGACCTATCTGAGATTGCACATTCTGGCGTTTAGTCTTGAGCTCTTTACTTTGACTTGCATTGGCACTTAAAGCCGCCAATGTTTTATTAAGCCCTTTTACGGCAATCGCAACATTCACTTCTGAGCGTTCTAATTCCCCTTGAAGTTTTTTAGCCTCTTTGAGTTGCTCAGCGACCTGCTCTTTTTTAGCTTTGATTTGATTTTGGATAACTTCAAGATCTTCACGCTGCTGCCCATTGCTTTCTGGACTGAGCAGCAACGCAAGCAACAGCAAGCAAAAGCATCTTTTTAAAGGTGCTTTTGAAGCCATTATATTAGCTGAGCCCACAGGCTGATTGTTAATCCAGAGTGACAATCGGTGTTCCTGTCATTTCCTTAGGTTTCTCCATTCCCATCAAATACAACATGGTAGGGGCAACATCACTTAATGTCCCTCCTTGACGAGCGATGGTATGACGATTGCCTACATGGATAAATGGCACCAATTCACTAGTGTGAGCAGTGTGAGCTTGGCCGGTTGAATCGTCTTGCATTTTTTCAGCATTACCATGATCGGCTGTAATCAAACAATCACCACCATTACGCTCTATGGCACTCACCACTCTACCGATACAGGCATCAACCGCTTCACATGCTTTTACCGCAGCGTCAAAATTACCAGTGTGACCGACCATATCGCCATTGGGATAATTACAAATGATCACATCAAACTTACCTGAATCAATAGCATCAACTAACTTGTCGGTTAATTCTGCCGAGCTCATTTCAGGTTGTAAATCATAGGTTGCTACCTTTGGTGATGGCACTAAAATTCGCTCTTCACCCTTATATAATTCCTCACGACCACCGCTATAGAAGAATGTAACATGTGCATATTTTTCGGTTTCAGAGATCCGCAATTGGGTAAGATTGTGTTGTGCTAACCAATCCCCCATAACATTAACTAAGGGCACTGGAGGATAAGCACTAGGTGCAACAATACTATCGGCATATTGAGTTAACATAACAAAGGCACTTAATTTACTATGCTTGGTTTTAGCAAATGCAGAAAAATTGGCTTCGACAAATGGGCGGGTTATTTCACGGGCACGGTCGGCTCTAAAATTCATGAAAAACAAGGCATCTCCGTCTTCCAACGGCACGGCATCACCTATAATGGTTGCTTGTACAAATTCATCATTCTGTTTTCTTGCATATGACGCTTCCAAGCCTTCGAGGGCAGTATTTACTTGATGGAGTCCCTTGCCATTGGCAATCAGATTATAGGCTGCTTCAACCCGCTGCCAACGCTCATCACGGTCCATTGCGTAGTATCGCCCAACCATAGTGGCCGTTTTGCCCACACCTAATTCAGCAAAGAGTTTATCCATTGCTAATAATGAGGCTTTAGCACTTTGAGGAGGCGTATCTCTGCCGTCTAAAAATGCATGTAAAAAAAGTTTTTTCGCACCGCGCTGTGCGGCCATTTTTAAAATAGCAGCAATATGGTCTTCGTGGCTATGTACTCCACCAGGAGAAAGTAAGCCCATGATGTGAATCGCTTTTCCCTGCTTAATCGCTTTATCCATATTGTCGGTTAATACAGGATTTTCAAAAAAATCTCCGTCTGCTATCGCTTTGGTGATGCGCGTAAAATCTTGGTATACCACTCGACCTGCACCTAAATTAACATGGCCAACCTCTGAATTTCCCATTTGGCCAGGAGGTAAACCGACATCCATCCCAGACCCTGAAATTAAAGTATGAGCGTATTTTTCCTTTAATCCGTTCAATACAGGTGTATTGGCATGTGCAATGGCATTACTGGTTTTGTCCTCACGGTATCCCCAACCATCCAAGATGATTAACGCGGTCGTTTTTTTAGCGTGGCTCATTTAGTATATTCCCAAAAAGTGATGCGATGTCTGATATTAACCTTTTGCAGCTATTGCCGTCACGGTCAAATCTAATTAAAAACCAAATGCTTATCTATAACTTATTCTAGTATGTTGAATTGAGAACGACTCAGGGCTGGTTTCCCCCTGTAAAATCTATATACTTTGCACTCTTTTTTTCCTTGTTACTCTTCTGTGAGGCTAAGCTGTTATGGATCAAGCGATTGAATTTGCTACCAATCATTACGTATTATCGGGCGTGTTTACCGCCCTTGTTATTGCGTTAATTTACTCATTTTTTGCTAGTGCCTTGTCAGCATTAAAAGAAATTACGACACATGAAGCTACGCTACTAATGAACAAAGAAGATGCCTTGGTATTGGATATACGTTCTGCTGCTGAATTCAAAAAAGGACATATCTTAGGTGCCAAACAGGTAAAAAGCGAACTGTTGAATAAAGGTGACTTTACTAGCCTTGAAAAACACAAAGCAACACCCATTATTGTTGTGTGCAATATGGGCTCTAGTGCCAAAGGAACAGCATCTAAACTACTCAAAGCCGGCTTTGAAAAAGTCACTGTGCTGAAGGGTGGCATGAATGCTTGGCAAGGCGCTAATTTACCAACATCTAAATAAATAAGGTACTTTTGTGAGTAAAGTTGAAATTTTTACCAAGGGCCACTGCCCTTATTGTCATCGAGCAAAAGCCCTGTTAACTCAAAAAGGGGTTGAGTTTGAAGAGTTTGAGATTGATAAACATCCCGAATTAAGGCCTAAGATGATTGAAAGGGCAAACGGTGGCTCAACGGTGCCACAAATTTTTATCAACGATCAACATATTGGTGGTTGTGACGACATGTTTGTTTTGGAATCGCAAAATAAACTCGACACCCTACTTGCCAACTAATCATTTATTTTAATAATAGGAACCGCCACATGGCTGACGAACAAAACAACAACGAAGCAGCAGCACAGAATGCGAATGCCACTCCGCAATTCTCTATCCAACGTATTTATACTAAAGATATTTCCTTTGAAACACCGAATTCGCCTGAAATTTTTAAAAAAGAATGGAAGCCCGAAGTTCAATTAGATCTTGATACTCGTAGCACTAAAATTGATGAAGAACTTTATGAAGTTGTTTTAGCTGTCACAGTGACCGCTAAAATTGGCGAAGAGACTGCGTTTCTTTGTGAAGTTCAACAAGCAGGTATCTTCACCATTGGTGAAATGCCGGAAGCGAATAAAGCACATATGATGGGCTCATTTTGTCCAAATACATTATTCCCTTATGCACGTGAAACCATTTCAAATCTGGTTAATCGCGGCACCTTCCCTGCGCTAAATTTGGCACCGGTCAATTTTGATGCAATTTTCTCTGCTTACTTGCAAAAGCGTGCTCAACAGGCTCAAGAAAGCCAACCAGCCAAGCTCGACGCATAATAAGATACCGACAGTGAAACAATCCGTTTCCGTATTAGGGGCAGGCTCATATGGCACTGCCCTTGCTTTTTGTCTCGCTCGTAATGGCATCGAAACCTACTTATGGGGCAGAGATACCATACAGATGCAAGCCATGGCTGAGGCTCGGTGTAATGTACGCTATTTACCTGACGCAAAGTTTCCCGATGCATTGCACATTATCACTGACCTAAAAGAAGCTGTAAATTTAAGTAATGATTTGTTAGTTGTTACTCCCAGTCATGCTTTTTCATCACTATTGAAACAGATAAAACCTTTTTTAAACCACAGCCATCGGCTTATTTGGGCAACTAAAGGCTTAGAACCAGAAACAGGTCGTTTATTACAAGAAGTCGCCTTGGATATTCTTGGCGATAAAATCCCTCTAGCTGCTATATCGGGGCCGACTTTTGCCAAAGAAATGGTAGCGGGTTTGCCCACAGCAATTTCGTTATCGTCCACTGATGATCAACTCGCAGAAGACTTTGCGAATAAATTACATTGTGCAAAAACATTTCGGGTTTATCGCAACAATGACTTTATTGGTATTCAACTTGGCGGAGCAGTTAAGAACGTAATTGCCATTGGTGCTGGTTTAGCTGACGGCTTAGGCTTTGGTTCAAATGCGCGAACCGCGTTGATAACCCGAGGTCTGGCAGAACTAACACGTTTAGGCACCAAACTCGGTGCCAAACCCCAGACCTTCATGGGCATGGCCGGGCTGGGTGATTTAGTATTGACTTGTACCGACAATCAATCCAGAAACAGACGCTTTGGTTTAGCACTAGGAAGAGGCTTGAGCATCGAACAAGCGATGGCAGAAATAGGCCAAGTAGTAGAAGGCTACCAAAATACTAAAGAAGTCAAAATTTTATCAGCCAGAGTAGGGGTTGAACTACCGATATGCGAACAAATTTATCAGGTGCTTTATCAGAATAAATCACCTAAAGAAGCCGCGCTAGCTTTACTTGGACGTGACCAGACTTTCGAGTAAGCAAACGATATAATTTGCTTGTTCAAAGAAAATGATGGACCACAGTGCAAATTTTTACCTTCCAAGGCCTAGTCTTTAGCTCTCTCTGTTTAAGTTATATAAAAGCTGTTTGCCTAAATAGAGAGCAGTGCTGACCGATAGCCACCGATATTTGTTTACAGATTTAGTTGACCACATTACTGCATAACGAAACAATCTAAATTGCTCAAGACGAGTTTAAAAAACTGCAAATTGCAATACACATATCGCTCTCTAGCCATATCAAGCTGGCCAAAGTGGATTTCTGGCTTGAGGCTGAAGCAAAAAGTAGACAACAAAACACGACGTCAGAGCTGTAGACCATGAAATGCAGTCGCGGGCGGGCGCTCAAACTGCAGCATTTTTTTGAATAAGTGTATTTATTTAGTGCTTTTTGTCCATGCAAGGGCAACCACAGGGCATTGTTAGGCCCTTGGCTTGACTAAACCTTGAACTAGATCGAGCCTGGACGTCATGGGGTAGTGATAATAGATGGATCACGATAGCATACGGATGACACTGCTAAGGGACTCGTTAATCTCAACATTATCAAACTAACACCCTATTCCCTATCATTTCAGCCTGTAGAGCAGGCACGGAGTTGATTGCACCCAGACCAACTAGTAGACCGCTGTTATGCATGCTATGTCGATATACTCGATATTTGCGCCTCAGCATGGAATCACTTTATTGGTGATGTAAAACGGCTTTCCCAAATATGGCATAACAACAAGATTGAAGTACTTAGTCGGTAGAAAGAGTTTGTAAAGCATGGAAGATCTCACTCATCCGCGCTGTTGTTACCCTACCGTGAACCTGCGATACCAGATTACCGTTTTTGTCCAGTACAACAATGACTGCTTCTTCGCTATCGGACGGAACCCCCAACGCGCCTTCCATAATTTGAGAATTCAGGATCCAGGTTTGATCGTGGTAGCGCTTTGGCACTTTCTCCTTGGCCCGACCAATAGCGTCTTCTTCAGACATAAAGAACGGTAAATCGACGGCAAGTACGTCGCGAACCCGATATTTACTTTGATCTATCTCTGATCGCAAAGTGTTAACCCACTCTCGTGTCGAATCTGCGGCATTGCCAGAAGGTGTGAGTATAAGCAGTGTCGGTTGACCTATCAGTTTGTCGCTATCGACTTTTTCTCCCCTAAGCGTCGTCGCTGTAAACGACGGCCATGGCCCATCGCCTGCGATAGCGAGTGGCCCATATAGGGATAATATCGTGACCAGAGTCAGCTTATAAGACCGTGCTATTTTGGCCCCCCAAAGTGCTATCGATATCCCTAGTCTGAATATCATGGTATTCCTCCTAGTCTGCCTATCAGACACCAACATCGTATGATGGCGCAGTTTGACTATTAGCCATATATAAACTTAGGAATTGACGAGACCTTTTACATTCCGATTATGAAGCTATAGCTTTTAAGGCGTAAGCTGCGGTAAGGTCTGTCCACTGTCGCTGTTGTTCAACCAACTGCTTACGTAACAATAGAACGTGTTGTTGCAGTTTTTGAACAGCACATTTTGTATGTTTTGCCTCTATTAAACTCTTTTTTGCTTCATAATACTCAAGTAACTTATTTTTCATAACCTTATGCTTTGCCTCGATTTTTTTCATTATCTCTGTACAGTTAGGTAAATGAGCAATTTGGTGTTGGGCCCGAGAAAGTTGCATTTTTAAACGTACGCTTTCAATTCGTTCTTGTGGCACTTTGCGTAAGTCACTGGTTAAGTGAATCAAACTCATTAGCTTGATTAGCCATTTTGTTGGGTCATAATTCCACCATTTTATGCCATTGCGGTAATCATTTTCAAATGTGTGATGAAAGTTATGGTATCCCTCACCATAAGTAAGTAGCGCAATAAAGCCATTATCCCTTG